>Ga0114958_10000980_pt1 | contig 23432 bp, 22 predicted proteins | sample C_130208_EF_Meta_FD_89577 | JGI IMG/M metagenome (GOLD analysis project Ga0114958, IMG submission 89577) | Freshwater microbial communities from Lake Croche, Canada to study carbon cycling - C_130208_EF_MetaG | ecosystem: Environmental > Aquatic > Freshwater > Lake | place: Lake Croche, Canada... | reverse complement strand
CTGACAGGGTTCCCAGAAAGTGGAATTTTTGACGGTGCAGAAATCAGTGGCGCTGAGCTGCCAAGAACAACCCATCTTGCTGACAACCTTAATGATTTTTTAGACCCACAAGGGCGAACTCAGTTGTCAAAGAGAGCTGCTCAAGGCCTACTAAGTCGGTTAGAGCGTTCCGGCGGGGCGTGTCCGCAGGATGTACGCAATATACTATTGCGTCTCGCAAACGAGGACAAAATTGACGCGTGAGCCGCTAAAGAGGGCTTGGTCTGAAGCAGAGATTGTGGTTCTCTGCGCGGTATTTGTGTCGACCAAATTCTCATCAGGGGATGATGAACGTCCAGAGTGCAAAGCGATCGCCAGAGCGTTTAATCGTTCTCCTGGAACCATAGACCGCCAGTGGAGAAATGTAAAAGACTACCTAGCAAACATGCCCTGCCTGAAAGTAGGGGGCAGTGTGAAATACTGGACGGATATTGCTCTTACTGATCCAGCACTAGTCAAGCGTCTTGCGCTTTATTATTGCTCTGAATACGGCTGGGCTGAAGTCATCGAAATAATGGAGCAAGTGGATGGAAAAAATGAAAGAAGTTGATATTAAACACAAGCCTCTTGACATAACCCCAACTCCTCAAATTCTGCAACTACTAGAGAACCTGGCGGTCGATCCTTGGCGGTGCGTCGCTGAACTAATTGATAACAGCCTCGATGACTTCCGTAGAAATGGGAGCGCTGACGGAAGAGTAACAGTAAATGTTGAGGGTAGCACGCTTATTGTAGAGGATAACGGGTCAGGAATGTCTCACGTCGAACTTGGCAATGCACTTAGAGCAGGCTATAGTTCTAAAAGTAAAGTTGGTGAACTCGGATTATTTGGGATAGGTTTCAATGTCGCATGTGCAAGGCTCGGGCGCAAAGCCACTATTATCACAAAAAGAATAGAGGATAATCACTGGACAAAAGTAATTGTTGATATAAATCAACTAAAGAGAGATAATTCATTTTTAGTAACGCCTGTATCTATAGATTTGGAAAAGTCTCACAATCACGGAACAATGGTGATAATTGAGCTTCACAAAGAGCATTTAGCTGATTTTTCTCGTCCGAGATACCTTGCGAAAATTAGCGAGGACTTGGGAAGATGTTATTCATTCATACTTCGAGACAGCGTGCCCGGCCTCACAGGTGAGCATGCGGGATCCCCGCGACCAATAGAAATTATTGTTGGTGGCGTGAGAGTGCAGCCTTGGCTTCCTTGCATTTGGTCTGAAGCGCGATCAGTCCAATATAAGGGTAATGACGTAGCGGCAGTGAAGAAATTCGAGCGACAATTGCCAGATGCTGCCATATGCGAAAACTGTGGCAAGCGAAACGCAAGCTCTGCAGTTCATACATGTGATTCTTGCGGCTCTAGCAACATCATTAGAACCTCACGTAGGGTCTGGGGCTGGATCGGAGTTCAGCGATATTTAGATCGACTCGAGTTTGGTTTAAATTTTATCCGAAATGGACGAACAATTCAGTTTCGCAATCAGGACATATTCACGTTTTACGATCCCTCTTCAGGAGAAATCTATAAAGATTATCCGGTCGAATGGCCCGCGGACATGGGCAGAATTGTTGGAGAAGTACATTGCGATCACGTGCCTGTCGACTTCATAAAAACACATTTTGATAAAGACGATCAGGATTGGTTGGGAGTGCTGGATATAATCCGAGGAACTTCGTCACTTCAACCAAGGAGAGCAACCGGACGTCCTAATAGTTCACCTTTAGCAGAAATTTTTAATGCCTACAGGATAAATGAACCTGGAACACGTTATCTAATTCCAGGTAATGGTAGAGCAGCGATACATGCTGCAACAAAGAATTGGGCGCAAAAATTTGGTTTAGGAGATCCAATGTTCCTGCAAGACGATCACTGGTTCAAAGCAGCGGAAGCACATGATAGGGGTGAAATTCTGTCAGAAAGTCCTGGAACGCCGACCAGCAGCCCGACAGTTAGCCCAGTCAGATCGATATCAGCGCCTAGCTCTAGCCCTTTGGCTGTAACTCATCCCGCTGTTGGAGCCGTAATTGGTTCTACCAATACTATGATTGGCACCGGCGCATCCTCCCCCAAGCTGGAAACCATAAATCAAAAAATGGCGAGATGGGAGTTGGGCGGTGTTGAAAGATTTGATCTCGCTAAGTCAATAACACCCGCAGCAGTCGGTAAGACCTACACTCTTACTGCTTGGGAGACATACTCTGAGATTCTGACGGACGATGGTAAGACAATACCGGCTCTGGCACTACCTGTAAGTGGCAACGTTATCAAATTATATGCTTACAAAAAAGATCAGGCTTTTATTCGCTTTGGTCGCAATACAACAGACCTTCTTTTAATGGAAGCAGCGCAACAAATTAAAATTCTATCAGGTAGTTCTGCACCGCTCTCTCAAATTTTCGTCGATATTTTATCAAATTTTCCGGACGAAGAAAAGTCTGAATCAGTGGTTAGGAGTAAAATTCTTGAAATGGAGCACCGGCTTCAAACTCGGATCTCTCCGATAATCTCCAAGAATTCATTACAGTTTTGGAGTTATCTTTCGAGTGAAAGTAGAATAAAGGCAGAGGAGAATGCTGTATCCAGCCGTAATACAGTGGTGTGGGAGGACGCAATCAAGTCCGGTGAATTTGCTTCATATCTGCCACTCAGCGGAATACGCGAACTTGTACTTAGCAGTCCAGAAAAGCTGTTTGATGGCGTAATGTTTAGGCAACACTATGCCACAGCTCATGCTGAGTCAGCACGACAGAGAGTTAGCTCATATGTTGATCGGGCTCTTCTCGACATTGATCGTATACGGAACTTAAATGTAACACTGAATGCTTATGAGCTAGAGACGGCGTATGCATCGATTACATTTTTGAATGACAGTATTTCTGATGGCAAGTAACGTTTTTTCTCGCGAACGCTTGCTGGATATTGGTCCTCATGAGTTTCGGAGATCAGTTCAGCGCCTGATGATCCAAAATGGATTTGATTGTTTCTCAGTTGACGGTGCTGGCGATCAAGGTGGAGATTTGTTTTGCGAAAGAAATGACGAGAGGTGGATAATTCAATGCAAATGGAAGAAAAGTGGCCCGATTTCTCCAAGTGTCATTGAAGAAATTCTTCTTGCGAGATATAAGTATAACGTGCATAAATCGATTATCGCTACCAACTCTTATGCCTCTGACAAGACTAGAAAAAAAATCAGTCTTTTGAATGCGCAAGGAGTATCAACACACATTTGGGATGGTAGTGATCTAGAGATTTTGTCAAATGAAACGCAAGAAAGCTTGGCGCCGAAAAGTCTAAGACCATATCAGTCTCACGCCGTTTCTTGCATTAAACGTGATCTGTCGAATAATAACCGAGCCTTATTATTTCTTGCAACTGGACTTGGAAAAACTGTTGTTGCTGGTCGTGTGATTTCTGACCTGTTTGCTGAGAATCCACGAGCAAAAGTTTTAGTGATTGCTCACATGGTGGATCTCGTGGAGCAGCTTCAGCGGGCGCTCTGGTCTGATATACCACTATCGATCGACACTCAATTGCTGGATGGATCGAACAAACCGAATGATTTGACTGGATTGACCGTAGCAACAGACAAAGCGGCTTACAATTATATAATAAACGGGTTCAAGCCGGATTTGATTGTTATTGACGAATGTCATCATGTTGGCGACAGTAATCTTTATTCTGAAATAATTAGAGAGCTCAGTTCGGTTCCTTTGTTGGGTGTGACTGCCACGCCTTGGAGAGGAGATGGTTACTCTATTGAGACCGCGTTTGGAGTAGCTAGTTACAAGTGTGGGATTGAAGAAGGTTTGAAACAAGGGTATCTCTGCCCCGTCAACTACAAACTTTTCTGTGACAATATTGATTGGGACGCCGTCCCAGATTTCAGTCGTCATGCTTATACAGTTCGACAGCTAAACAGAAAGTTATTTATTCCTCAGCGCGATGAAAGTATAATTGATGCGCTATTGGACACTTGGGGCCAGACAGCGGAGCCGAAAGGAGTTATTTTTTGTCAATCTATAGAACATGCGAAGTTGATGCATTCGATGGTGGTAAAATTTGATTTTTGGCGACATGCTGAGTTAGTCCATTCTGAAATGGATAAACAAGCCCGACGTATGGCAATAATAAATTTTCGAAACAGAGCCTGCCCATTGTTGATTTCAGTTGATATTCTGAATGAGGGAGTTGATATCCCCAATGTTAACATTGTTTGTTTTGCGCGTGTTACACATTCAAGAAAGATTTTTGTGCAGCAGCTCGGACGAGGCTTGAGGATCGCTCCTGGCAAAGTCGAGCTGGTTGTTTTGGATTTTGCTGCTGATGCCCGACGCCTTGCCGCCATAAGCGATCTGGGGTCAGCCGTGACCGGCAACGAGAATGAACACATCACAATGCCCACTTCTAGGATTGAATTTTCTGACCTTAGAGTACGCAGTCTAATCGACGAATGGATTGCCGATGCCGCAGATTTGGAGACAATGGCGGATGAGAGTAGACTTCAATTTCCTCCTTTCGAGATTTAGATCCTGATTACGCCAGGCAGATTCGGACGGGTTTCTGCCAGTTCATCTTGATAAACCGATGGTAAAATTGGCATTGTTCGCCGCGCTTTCTGATGCAGGGCTCTCGACCCATTAATTTGCTTGCCCGCTCAGTAAGTCATTGATCCAACGGTTTTACGATGGAAGTGCTGCCATGACAGAAATGATTCTGCTTTCCGAAGCTCAGATACCGCAAGCGGTACAAAATCGAGAACATGTTCGGCAAACTTAAAGATTGGCAGCGCGTCCATACCTGCTACCGAATCGGCTACTAATTCATATCCGCTAAAGTAGGCGCCGCCATCGTTATCTTCTGGCAGTGATCAACAAGTCCTTAGCTTAGTCCCCTCAGGGAGTTTTCGGTTTTGGTTTATCATGCTGTATCGAAGGGCCAACGGGGCTGCTGAATGTTTAGCTCCAATCGGCTAAATCTGGTTTAGCTTTGGCAGGGACCAATGCAGCCCAGAGCAATTTTTTGGCCCCCCCCTACACGGTTTTTCTTGCCCTGAAAGCCCTGAGCCTGTTAACAATTTTTTGGCCAGAATGAAGAAAGAGCAAACTGTCGCTATCCCGTGAAAAAAGCCCTCACCCCATGATTAGGAGAGAAAATGCAGAGTATGATCGACATTTCCGCTCACCAGCTTGCCAGTCTGGAACCTATGAAATTGGCACATACTTCTCTGTGTGAGAGAGTAGACAACGGTCTTCACGATCTGCCATTTTCATATTCAGAAACGGGCGTCTCAGTTCAGGTAAGTCCAGCTATGCGCCTCACAGTATATGCTGTTGCCTCCAACGCAGGACTTAGCCTGACAATTGAGGCGTCTGAGCTTCGAGAGGCTATCTACCTACTACTAGATGCGATTGAGGCAACCAAGTCAGGTGTCTTTGATCAGATCTTAACGGGCAAGCTCGATCGAATAGATGCCGAATGCGACTACATGTCTGGCTATCCTCAAGTGCTTGAATGGGCTTAATTTATGTTAATTCTAAATTATTTTTAACAGTTCTGGAGGTGGTCCGAGTTGACGAGCCTGGCGCTCGCTTCTCTAGATTGCGGCCTGATAACGTGCTTCTGTTTGCGGTAGAGTGACCGCACTGCGCCTCTAGAAAACATAATGCCGATAGACCGAAAACTGCAAATGCTCTAACATCAAACTGGTCCACAGAGTGGGCCTGTTTTCATCATTAACCGGGGTTCGCCATCGTGTTCTTTACTCGCATAGGCAAAGTGGTTGCTCACATAATTTTTTGGACAGCGATACTCGGGGTTATCTATACCTTCGTGGTTGGAGCAAGCCACTACGGTCCAGAAGAAATAGCGGCGCAGACCAAGTGGGTGTCCAAGAATTTGAATATGGCCGTGATAGTTGCTTTTGGCGGGTTGGTTCTCGGCGTTCTATGCGAAATCAGCTCAAGAATGAACAAGCCATCAGGCTTAAGTTCACCAACTAGTTCGTGAAAAAGAAGCAGCGTGACCTCACTGCGTGAGATAACGGGGGTCAAAGCCAGATTTTATCTTGTGAAAGTTTGTCCACAGCTTCGACACATCCAATATTTCACGCTTCGCTTCCTAATATCTGACCATTTGCCGCCCTTACTCTCGAGCTTTTCCGTCACATACATCCCGACAAGAGTGGCTAGAATAATAGGGACAACTATATATAGGAACAGAACTGCAATGGACAAAAAGAAGCTATCACCATATCCTTCCCAATTGTATCCAATTATCCAGAACTCCAAGTAGTATAGAGCAATCATAGTTAAGAAGGTCGTGGCGTATCCTATTTGCTGAGAGATACTCTCATCTGCCCCCATATTTTCATTGAACTCTTTTGACTGAAGCTCGCGTGCTTTTTTTGCTTCTTTTGTCCGGGAAGCACCTAGTCCAACGCCTACCCCACCGGACGCAAGCCCAACACCAATATGTGAGGACGAACCTTGGTCAGCCGCGACACCAGGCCTGACAACATTTTCACTCTTACAGGACGGGCATTGCATATAGTTTACCTCACTTACTACCGCGCCGAACACCAACCACGCTATAGTTCATATTAATAGCGTCAATTCATTAAAAGAGGAAAAATAACAATCAACCAACGTTGCAATCTTACATAACGCATCTTAGATGTCTCTCAGATGCCAAGGAGAGACCAAGATGCAGCGGTTTGTGGTCTATACGCGGGTTAGCACGAAAAAGCAGGGTGACAGCGGGCTCGGGCTCGATGCCCAAGAACGAGACATAGGTCTCTTCCTGGACAACTACAGTGAAGTTCCCTGGGAAGTGTTGGCGCGGTTCCAGGACATTGAAAGCGGAACCTTTGCAGACCGGCCCGAACTGAATAAGGCCCTAGCTCTAGCAAAATCTGAAGGGGCCATCCTGCTCGTTGCGAAGCTAGACCGCCTTAGCCGTTCTGTCGCCTTCATCGCCACATTGCTTGAGGACCGCAAACTGAACTTTCGCGTGGCATCTATGCCCCATGCGGACAAGTTTCAGCTGCACATCTATGCGGCTTTGGCTGAACAGGAGCGGGATTTCATCTCGAAGCGCACGACAGCAGCCCTTCGAGAGGCCAAGGCACGTGGCGTCAAGCTTGGCGGCTATCGGGAAGGTCACAAAGCACATCACGAAGCTATCACAGCTTCAGCAGATAAGAATGCCGCGCGTGTTGCTCAAACTATCCTCAACAGGCGTGCTGCAGGCGCAACCTATGCCGCGATAGCTGATGAACTGAATGCGCTGGGCGTCTGTACGGCAAGATCTGGCTCTTGGTATGGCACGACAGTTCGCAACTACGAACAACGCCTGGAGGGCCATGGGTCCTGAGTGATCCACAGGACACTTATCTTCAATCTTGTATCGATTGTACCAACAGATTGCGATCCAATCGGCTTAGCAAGGCACTTTTCCGTTGGTCTGATTCGGTTGCGGCCGGTGATGTGGGGGCATACGATCACCCGGTAAACACTGCCTCACAAATGCTCAAAGGTTTGCTCAATGAAAATCGCCACCTGGAACATCAATTCAATTCGCCTTAGAGAGCAATTGGTTACGCGACTTTTAACTGAAGAGGCGCCCGACATCCTGTGCCTGCAGGAATGCAAAAGCCCGGTCGAGTTGATCCCTCAGGACCAGTTCCGCGCCTTGGGCTATCGCTACATGGTCGCGCGGGGGCAAAAGGGCTATAATGGGATCGCGATCCTGTCAAAACTGCCCATCGTCGACGCGGGGGATAAGGATTTCGCCAGCCTTGGCCACGCCCGCCATGTTGCCGCGCGCTTGGAAAATGGCATCACGATCCACAACTGCTACGTTCCTGCCGGAGGTGACATCCCCGACCGCACAGAAAACGAAAAGTTCGGCCAGAAACTGGATTTTCTGACCGAAATGCGCGATCATTTCCGCTGGGAAAGCCCTGATCGCGCCATTCTGGTCGGCGATCTGAACATCGCCCCGCGCGAGGACGACGTCTGGAACCACAAAGGCCTGCTCAAGATCGTCTCGCACACCCCGGTCGAGATCGAGCATTTGCAGGCTGTGATGGACGCGGGCCTTTGGGTCGATATCACCCGCCAAGACATCCCGCAGGGCAATTTGTACAGTTGGTGGTCTTACCGCTCGCCCGATTGGGAGGCCGGCGACAAGGGCCGCAGGCTTGACCATATCTGGGCCACCAAAGACATCGCCGCCGCTGGCCATTCTAGCCGCATCCTGCGCCCCATACGCGGCTGGGAAAAAGGCAGCGACCATGTGCCGGTCTTTGCGACGTTTGATTTCTAAAATTTCGTCTCTCAAAAGCTAAAAGCCCTCGTCTCGCCTGCCGTCGCAGAAGGGCAGTTTTGCCACCTCTTGCTGTGCCCCCACTTACCCCCAGTGTTTTGCATAAAAGCCTTTACAGACCGCCCGCGGACCTTCACTATATCTAGTAAGGAATGTGTCGCCGTACACACGTCCTTGCCAGACACCCAGCCGCTGGTGGGTCGCAGCCCGCACGCGGCATAATGATGAGGCCGGGCATGTCACTTGCAGCAGATTTCATGACGTTTGACGACCTTCATCCGATCGATATGGTCGAAACCTTGGCCGAATACCACGATTGGGACTTTGATCGCGTCACCGAGGATCAGATCGCCATGACGGTCGAAGGCCAATGGCGCAGCTATTCGCTGACCTTGGCATGGTCGCCGCAAGATGAAACCCTGCGCCTGATCTGTAGCTTTGAAATGGAGCCGCCCGAGGGCCGTCATCTGCAGCTTTATGACCTGCTCAACCGGTGCAACGATATGGTCTGGACCGGGGCCTTCACCTATTGGGCCGAGCAAAAGCTGATGGTCTGGCGCTATGGTCTGGTGCTGACGGGCGGGCAGATTGCCGCCCCTGAGCAGATCGACCACCTGATTGGCGCGGCCGTTATGGCCTGTGAACGCTTCTATCCCGCCTTTCAACTGGTGGCTTGGTCGGATCACACCCCCCAAGCCGCCCTCAAAGTCGCCATTGCCGAGGCTTACGGTCGCGCCTAACCTAGCACCGAAGAAGTTCGGAGGCGAGAATGCTCGACACAGTGGCCCGCGACGGCTTGGTGCTTTTGGGGTGTGGTAAGATGGGCACGGCCCTGTTGACCGGATGGTTGGCGGCGGGGGTGCCTGCGGCATCGGTTTGGGTGATTGAACCAAACCCCGGTGATTGGCTTCAAGCCAGCGGCGTGCATCTTAATCAAGGTGTGCCGCCTGCCCCTGCCGTGGCCCTGCTGGCGGTAAAGCCTCAGATGATGGGCGCGGCTTTGCCGGCGTTGCAGGCCTTGGGCAATGCGACGACGTTGTTCATCTCTATCGCCGCAGGCACTTCGATTGCCACCTTCGAGGCGGCCTTGGGCCCGCGCACCCCCATCGTGCGCACCATGCCCAACACGCCCGCCATGGTCGGGCGCGGCATCACCGGCATCTGTGCCAATGCGGCGGGGCAGTCGGGCCTGCCCTTGGCGCGTGTGCTGATGCTGGCCGTGGGCGAGGTGGTCGAGCTTGACGGCGAACACCAGATTGACGCCGTCACCGCCATTTCCGGCTCTGGTCCGGCCTATGTCTTCCATCTGATCGAGGCGATGGCCGCTGCGGGCGAGGCTGAGGGCCTGTCGGCTGACGTCGCCATGAAACTCGCCCGCGCGACGGTCTGCGGGGCAGGGGAGTTGGCCTACCGCTCGCCCGACCCCGCCGCGCAGTTGCGCGTCAATGTCACCTCTCCGGGGGGCACCACGGCCGCCGCTTTGGCCCATCTGATGGACCCTGTCACAGGCCTGCCCCCCCTGATGGCCCGCGCTGCCCATGCTGCCGCCGAACGGGGGCGAGAGTTGGGCAAATGATCAGCTACGACGATTTCGAACAGGTCGACATCCGTGTGGGCCGCATCACCCGCGCCGAACCCTTCCCCGAGGCGCGCAAGCCTGCCTATAAGCTGTGGGTCGATTTCGGGCCTGAAATTGGCGAAAAGCGATCCTCGGCGCAGATCACGGCGCATTATACTTGTGAAGGCTTGGTGGGCCGTCAGGTGCTGGCCGTGGTGAACTTTCCGCCGCGCCAGATCGGCAAGGTTCTGTCCGAGGTGTTGGTTTTGGGCCTGCCGGATGAAAACGGGCAGGTGGTGTTGATCGGGCCGGGGCAGGATGTGCCCTTGGGGGGGAAGCTGTTTTGAAACTGTTGATCACGCGCACCATGCCGCAATCGGTCGTCGACCGCGCCCGCACCCGCTTTGACGTGACCCACCGCGACCTGCCCACGCCGATGGATGCGGCAGAGTTGCGCATGGCGCTGCGCGACTATGATGCCGTGCTGCCCACCTTGGGCGATCTGTTCAAAGCGGATTTGTTCGCCGATGTGCCCAAACCCCGCGCTCAGATTCTGGCCAATTTCGGCGTGGGCTATAACCACATCGACGTCTCCGCCGCCCGCGCGGCGGGCCTGTGCGTCACCAACACCCCCGGCGCTGTCACCGATGCCACAGCCGACATTGCGCTGATGCTGATCCTGATGACCGCCCGCAGAGCGGGAGAGGGTGAACGACTGCTGCGGGCTGGCGGATGGACTGGTTGGCACCCGACCCAGATGTTAGGGATGCATGTGTCTGGTCGCACCGTGGGCATTATCGGCATGGGGCGGATCGGCAAGGCCATCGCCCATCGCTGCCATTACGGCTTTGGCATGAAAGTGGTCTATCACAACCGCTCGGCCACCGATGCGGGCCTGCCTGCCACTCAACTGCCGCTCGACCAAGTATTGCAAGCCGATATCGTTGTGCTGGCCGTGCCGGGAGGTGCCGCCACGCACCATCTGATCGCGGCCCCGCAACTGGCGCAAATGCGCCCTGAAGCGCTGCTGATCAACATCGCGCGCGGCGATGTGGTGGACGAAGGCGCCTTGGTCGCCGCCCTGCAAAGCGGCCAGATCGCGGGGGCGGGGCTGGATGTTTACGAATTCGAACCCCGCGTCTCGCCCGCGCTAATGGCGATGGAAAACGTCACCCTGCTGCCCCATCTGGGCACCGCCGCGTTAGAGGTGCGCCAAGACATGGGCCGGATGGCCGTGGACAATCTGTTCGCCCATCTAGACGGGCAACCCCTGCCCAATCCGGTCTGATCGCGCCCTGTCAGGCAAGACCAGCCGCAAAGCGGGCATAAAACCCGTCACCCTTTTCGGCCAGATCGGCCAACAGAGCAGGCGCTGCGAAGCGCGGGCCAAGGGCTGACAGGTCGTGGCACGTCTGAACCGCAGCCCCCGCGCCGATCCGGTCCAGCCACGAGAACGGCCCACCTGACCACGGCGCAAAGCCCCAGCCCAGAATGGCCCCGACATCGCCTTCGCGGATATCGGTTAGCACGCCCTGTTCCAGCGCCCGCACGGCCTCTAACGCTTGGATCATCAGCAAACGGTGCTGCACTTGGGCCAAATCGGGCTGGTCTTTGGCCACGGGCCACAGCCTGCCCAACCCTTCCCACAGCCCCGTGCGCTTGCCCGCGCTGTCATAGGCGTAAAACCCCGCCTTGGCCTTGCGCCCCAAGCGGCCCTGCTCGGCCAAGGCAAAGATCACCCCATCCACCGCGCTGTCAGGATAAGCCGCCCCCATCGCCGCTTTGGTCGCCTGCGCAATCCTGACCGCCAGATCAATCGCGGTTTCATCGACCAATTGCAGCGGCCCCACCGGCATCCCCACCATCCGCGCCGCGTTTTCGATCAGGGCGGGGTCCACCCCTTCGGCCACCATGCGGATGCCTTCGTTGATATAGGGAATGATGCAGCGGTTGGCATAAAAGAACCGCGCATCGTTCACCACGATCGGCGTTTTGCGCAAGGCGCGCACGAAATCCAGCGCCTTGGCAACAGCCCGGTCGCCGGTCTTTGCGCCGCGAATAACCTCGACCAGCGCCATTTTATCGACCGGTGAGAAGAAATGCACCCCAAGCATCTGATCCGGTCGGCCGGACGCCGCAGCCAAACCCGTGATCGGCAAAGTAGAGGTATTGGTGGCCAAGATGCAGCTTTCCGCCACCACGGCCTCCACACGGGCAATCACATCTGCCTTGACCTTAGGGTCTTCAAACACCGCTTCAATCACCAGATCGCACGGCGCAAGGGCGGTGTAATCGGCGGTGGCACTGATGCGCCCCAAAACGGCGGCCTTGGTCAGGTCAGTGGCTTTGCCGCGCTGGATGTCTTTGTCTAACAGGCTGGCCGAATGGGCCTTGCCACGCTCTGCCGCCTCAATGGTGGCATCGACCAGCACCACGTTGATCCCCGCCATCGCGGCGACATGGGCAATCCCCGCCCCCATCATACCCGCCCCCACCACGCCCAGACACCGCACGCTTTCATCGGGCAAAGCAGGCCGGCGCGCGCCCTTATCCAGCGCCTCTTTGTTCAAGAACAGGCTGCGGATCATGGCCCCCGCCGTGGGATCAAGCAGAACCGAGGTAAAGGCCCGCGCCTCGACCCTTAGCGCCGTGTCAAACCCTACCAAAGCGCCCTCGTAAGCCGCTTGCAGCACGGCGCGGGCGGCGGGATAGACGCCCAGCGTCTTGCCCTGCGTCATCGCACTGGCTGCCAGATAGGTCATATAGCCCGAAGGGTCATAAGGCGCGCCGCCGGGCATTTTGTAGCCCTTTTGATCCCAAGGTTTCACCAGATCGGCGTCTTTGGCCGCCAAAACCCACGCCTTGGCCCGCGCCAAAAGGGCGTCAGGTGGCACCACCTCGTCAATCAGACCCGCCGCTGCCGCCTGCTGCGGATCAAGCAGTTTGCCTTCCAACAGATAGGGCGCTGCGGCCTGAAGACCCAGTTTGCGCACCAAGCGCGTGCTGCCCCCCGCCCCGGGGAAGAGCCCCACGAGAATCTCCGGCAGGCCAATCTTGGCCTTGGGAGTGTCAGCCACAAAGATGCGGTGGCAGGCCAGCGGCAGTTCATAGCCGATGCCCAACCCCGTGCCGGTCAAAGCCGCGACAATCGGCTTGCCTCCCGTCAGCGTCTTTGCATCCCGCCCGCCACGCTCGATCTTGCGCAGCAGATGGTGCAAGCGCATCACCCCGGCAAAGATCGCCTCGGCCCCACCCGATTGCATTTGGGATATGACCTGCAAGTCCATCCCGCCCGCGAAGTCTTTCTTGGCAGAGGTGATCACCACCCCCCGCACCGCGCCATCCCCCAAGGCGCGGTCGATCAAGGCGTCCAGCGCGTCAATCCCCGCCAAGGACAAAACATTCATCGACCGCCCCGCCACATCCCAAGTGATGGTCGCAACACCGTCGCTGTCGAGCGCGTATAGAAAGTCAGGCATCAGGGGCATCCTTGTGCTTTGGGGGGCAGGGGGAAGTCATCGCGGGCCAGTCCAGTCGGTGCCGTCTTTATAGGTAAACCGCGCTTGGCCGTCTGCGATGTGCACTTGCAGGTCAATGTCGCTATAGGTGCCGACCTCGACCTTGGCTTTGGTGCCGATGACCAGAAACTTGGCCACCTCATCGCTGCGGTTGAGGAAATGGTGCCCGTCGGCTACGCCCGCCGGAAAGGCGGCGCAGTCGCCGGTTTGCATCGCCACCTCGCCCGCGTCTTGGACCAGAACGCAGATGCCTTGGGTGATCATGACAAACTCGTCCTCGTGCAAGTGCCAATGGCGCAGGCTGGACATTGCGCCGGGCTGCAGGGTGACAAGGTTGACGCCAAATTGCGTTAGCCCGCCCGCCTCGCCCAAGCGCAGGCTGGACCGGCCTGCCATCATGGCTGCGTAAGGTTCAGGGTAGATCGAGCCGGTTTTCACGGGCACTTTGGTCATATCAAGCTTGGGCATTGGATCACCTAAGGTCTTTCGGTCTTCACACTAAACCCGCTCTAAAATCGTGGCGGCCCCCATGCCGCTGGCCACGCACAGGGTGGCCAGACCCAGCGTCTTATCGCTGCGCTCCATCTCGTCGAGCAATGTGCCCAAGATCATCGCCCCTGTGGCCCCCAAGGGGTGGCCCATGGCGATTGACCCGCCGTTGACGTTGACCTGTGCGGGATCCACATCAAAGGCCTGTTGAAAACGCAAGACCACAGCGGCGAAGGCTTCGTTGACTTCAAACAGGTCAATGTCGCGGGCGGTCAGGCCGCATCCGGCCAGAATGCGCTGGGTGACGGGCACGGGGCCTGTCAGCATGATCGTGGGATCAGAGCCGATCTTGGCCGTGGCGCGAATGCGCGCGCGCGGTTTAAGGCCGTGAAGGCGGCCAAAGGCGGCATCGCCCACCAAGATCGCCGCAGCCCCGTCGACAATGCCGCTGGAATTGCCGGCGTGGTGGATGTGGTGGATACGCTCAAGATGGGGGTATTTCATCAAGGCCACCTTGTCGAACCCGGGCATCTCTTCGCCCATCGCCTGAAAGGCGGGTTTCAGCGCCGAGAGGGCCTGAAGGCTGGTGTCGGGGCGCATGTATTCGTCATGGTCCAAAATCATCAACCCGTTGCGGTCGCGCACGGCAACGATGCTGCGCGCAAAGCGCCCTTCGGCCCAAGCAACGGCGGCGCGGCGCTGGCTTTCCACCGCCAAGCCGTCGGCCTGTGCGCGGGTAAAGCCGTATTCGGTGGCGATCAAATCCGCCGAAATGCCCTGCGGCACAAAGGCCGTGCCCATGGCAAGGCTGGGGTCGACGGCGATGGCGGCCCCGTCCGAACTCATCGGCACGCGGCTCATCATCTCGACCCCGCCGGCGATATAGCCATGCCCCGCGCCGCCCCGCACTTGGGTGGCGGCAAGGTTCACAGCCTCTAGCCCGCTGGCGCAAAAGCGGTTGATCGACAGGCCGGGGATCGCCTGATCAAGGGATGAGGCCAAAACAGCCGAACGTGCCAGACAGCCGCCCTGCTCGCCGATCTGGGTCACATTGCCCCAAATCACATCCTCGACCGCGTGGCCGCTTAGCCCGTTGCGCGTGGCCAAGGCATCCAGCATCTGTGCCGACAGGGCCACCGCCGTCACCTCGTTCAAACTGCCATCCGCCCGCCCCCGCCCGCGCGGGCTGCGGATTGCGTCGTAGAGGAAGGCCTCGGTCATGGCAAAGTTCCTATGCTAAAACTGCCGTGAGGCTATCCGTCTTCTCCCTCCTGCCACAACCCCGCGATGAGGGTGCGGCACAGACTTCTGATCCGCCATCGCACTTTTGAGTATTTAGACCAAGATGAATTAACCGCCCATTAACGTTAACCTGCCAAACTCATCCCGCGGTACAGGCTGGAGAGCCGATGACCGCCCGAGGTGAAGCCCCACTCTGACATGCCGGATAGCCAAAACGGAGCCTCAGGGTGGGGTGGACCTTGCCCTTTCATCTTGGCGCAAATACTCCCCCGCCGGAGGCGTCCGCCGTTAAGGCAAGGCGCAACCTCGTTTATAGACAGCCTGTCTGCGGGCCAAGACAAAAGGGCCAAGCCCCCTTGCACCTGCGCCTTGACAGTCCACAATGGGGGCGAGGAGAGCCAGATGAGTGATAGACTGACCCAAGCCCAAGCTGTGATGCAATCGCTGCCTCATGCGCAAAGCCTCGGCATGATCTTGGCTGAGATGTCGGCCGGACAGGCCACCATCACCATGCCTTATGATCCGCGCCTGATCGGTGATCCGGCCACGGGTGTGCTGCATGGCGGCGCTATCTCGGCGTTGATGGATACGGCCTCGGGGGCGGCGGTCATGTGCCACCCGTCGGCCCCTGCCGCCACGGCCACGCTGGATCTGCGCATCGATTACATGCGCCCGGCCACCCCCGGTCAGGCCATCACCGCACGGGCCGTTTGCCACCATGTCACGCGCACCGTGGCCTTTGTGCGCGTCACGGCCACCGACGCCGACGAAAGCCGCCCCGTAGCCATGGGCACGGGCACCTTCACGCTGGAAAGGCCGCCCGCATGACCCGCAAACCCCCCGAACCGGTCGAGGTTGTCAAATCCCGCCGGGAGGCGGCCTTGGCCCGTTTGGTGGCAGGTGTGCCCTATATTGGCTTTCTGGGCGCGCGGTTTGACCGGCGCGGCGATGAATTGACCGCCGTGTTGCCCTTTCACCCGTCCTTGATCGGCAATCCGGCGATCCCTGCGTTGCACGGCGGGGCCACAGCGGCGTTTTTAGAGGTGGCGGCGATCATCGAACTGGCATGGTCCAGCCTGTGGCAGGATATGGAGGAAGGCCGCATTGACCCCGCCGCCGAAACCTTTCCCGCCCTGCCCAAGACGATTACCTTTACGGTCGATTATCTACGCTCCGGCCTGCCGCGCGATGCCTATGCCCGCGCGACTGTAACGCGCCGTGGGCGGCGCTTTGCCACGGTGCAGGTGGAGGCGTGGCAAGACAACCGCGCCAAGCCCTTTGCCCAAGCCAGCGCGCATTTCTTGCTGCCGGAACCCTAAGGCTTAAATCCGCAGCCGCTTGAACAATTCTTGCGCGCCCCAGCCTGCCACCATGGCCATCAGCAAAGACAGCATCCCGTAGAGCAGCGGCTGCTCCATCGCCAGCCGGTACAACGTCCGCTCGACACCGGCTTTTTGCACGTCAATCTGGCTTTCTTGCAGATCGACCACTTCGCCGCCGCGCGTCAAGAAAATGCGCACCTTATAGGGGCCTTCGACCAGATTGGCGGGCAAGCTGATATCGGTGCGAAACAACGCCTGGCGTAGCAATAGCACGCTGTCAGGGGCCAGCACGAAAGAACCCGAGGCTTGGCGTATACGTTGCAACGCCTCGATATAAGGGGTTTGGTCGGCACTGGGGGCAGCTGCGGCGTCAATCGTTTGGGGAATGGTGATGTGATATTTCGCATCTTCCGCAGGCAGCAGAATATCCCCCACGGCCTTGGTCGAGGCGACGGCATAAAAGCTGGGCGCGGCTGTGATCTTGACCGATCCGCGGTTCAGCCAGATGCCTGCCACATGGTCTTTCTTGCGGATCACCAAGGGGGTAGATGGTCCCTCGACCGTGATGATGACCTCCATCAGGGGCCAAGCGGGGGCTGGCGCATCGCGCAAAGCCGCGCCATAGACCAGAATCGAGGCCCCGTCGAAATTGGTGGTGATCGACACGCCCGATTGGCTGACGCCCGAGACGATCTCTTCGCCCTGCACCGGAAGCGCCATCAGGCACAAAGCCAAAAGCCAGCCCTTCATGACGCCACCCGCGCGACCGAGTACAGCTCCGCAGGTGTCAGCAGCAGATCAAAGCCGATCTTGACCGCCACAGCCAGCACCAGAAGCGACAGCAAGATCCGCAACTGTTCCGCCTTGAGCCGCACGCCAACCCGCGCGCCGATCTGCGCGCCGATCACCCCGCCGATGATCAGCAAAAGCGCCAGCATCATATCGACCGTGTGGTGGGTTACGGCATGAACCAGCGTGGTATATCCCGTGACAAAGGTGATCTGGAACAGGCTGGTGCCGACCACAACCTTGGTGGGCATCCCCAACAGGTAGATCATCGCGGGCACCATCACAAAGCCGCCACCCACCCCCATGATCGCCGACAAAAAGCCCACCGCCGCCCCCACCAGCAACGGCGGGATAACCGAGATATACAGGCCAGAGGCGCGGAATTTCATCTTGAACGGCATCTTGTGCACCCAAGACTGCACATGCGACCGCTTGATCTTTGCCTTGCCCGTGCGGCGCAAAGAATTGACGCTTTCCACCAGCATCATGCCGCCAATCAGCCCCAAGAACAGCACATAAGACAGTTGCACAAAGAGATCGGTCTGGCCAAGCCTGCTCATCAGATCAAAGACAAAGCCGCCCAGCGTAGACCCCGCCAAACCGCCGCCCGTCAGCACCGCGCCCATCGGCAAATCCACCGCGCGCCGCTTGAACTGCGCCAAAGCCCCCGAGATCGACGAGGCCACAACCTGATTGGCCCCCGTCGCCACCGCAACACCGGGGGGCACGCCGATCATCATCAGCAAAGGCGTGATCAAGAACCCGCCGCCCACGCCAAACATGCCCGACAAAAAGCCGATCAACCCGCCAAGGCCCAAAAGGACAAAGGCGTTCACCGAGACTTCGGCGATGGGAAGGTACAATTGCATCGTGCCTGTGGGGTTTGTGCCGAAACCGGCGCGCCTCTTTGCATCAGGCTTGCGCGGCTTTTTGCCCCAAGTCAAACGCTTCCGGCCAAGTTTTTGCCCAAGCGCGACATTGGCGGCGAAATGGGGCCAAAAAGTCGCACATGTCTTTCAAATCCTTGGGGAAATCACGCATAAAACGGTCGTCTTTTAGGGGTGTTTAGGGGCTGGTCGAGAGGGGTCAGGATCACAAAAAAAGGCACCTTCTCACCGCATAGGCCAGAGGTGTTTTCACCGCTCTTTGACATAGGCCTCGCCTCCGGCACGCGGCGGGATGGCCTTGCCGACAAAGCCTGCCAGAATGATCACGGTCAGGATATAGGGCAGGGCTTGGGTGAACTGCACCGGAATCACCAGCACGCCAATGTCGATGTTTTGAAACCGGATGGCAATGGCATCCAGCAGGCCAAACAGCAGGCAGGCGATCAGCGCATACCACGGCCGCCATTTGGCAAAGATCAGGGCGGCCAGCGCGATATAGCCGCGCCCTGCCGTCATCTCGCGCAAGAACCCCGCCGACAGGCCCATCGACATATAGGCCCCCGCCAGCCCGCACAGAACCCCCGTAATCCCCACCGCCGCATAGCGCAGCCCCGTCACCGACACCCCCGCCGTATCCACCGCCGCAGGGTTTTCACCCACCGCCCGCAGGCGCAGGCCAAAGCGGGTGCGGTATAGCACCCACCATGTCAGCGGCACACAGGCCAAGGCGACATAGACCAAGATCGAATGGCCCGACAGGACATGGCTATATATCCCGCCGATCAGCCCCAGATCTCCGGTGTCGCTGGGCGCAGCGGCGAAGGGAAAGACGATCTCGGCAAAGCGCATCCCGTCCACCAAGGCTGGCGTCTGCCCGCCCAGTTGGAACCAGCTTGCCCCCAACACCACCGTCAGGCCCGAGGCAAGGAAATTCACCGCCACGCCCGAAATCAACTGATTGCCGCGAAAGGTGATGCTCGCCAGCCCGTGGATCGCCGCAAACAGGCACGATGCGCCAATGCCCGCCAGCACCCCCACCCAAACGCTGCCCGTGGCATAGCTTGCCGCCGCCGCCGCAAAGGCCGCGACCAGCATTTTGCCCTCCAGCCCGATGTCAAACACGCCCGCGCGTTCGGAATACAGCCCCGCCAGACAGGCAAACAGCAAGGGCGTGGCCAGCCGGATGGTCGAATCCAGAATTTGCAGAAAACTCGCCAAATCCATCACTTGGCCCCCCCGCGCTTGGCAAACAGCTGCTCTAGCGGTTTTTGCACCATATAGGGCAAAGCGCCGGTGAACAGGATGACCAAGGCTTGCAACACGGTAATCACCTCCCGCGGGATGGTGGTGCCCATGGCAAGCTGCGATCCGCCCTCGTACAAAAACCCAAACAGGATCGAGGCGAGCACGATGCCAAAGGGATGGTTGCGCCCCATCAAGGCGACCGCGATCCCGATAAACCCCGCCCCCTCGACCGAGTTCAGAACCAAGCGGTGGGCCGCACCCTGCACAGCATTCACCGCCATCAGCCCCGATATCCCGCCCGACAACAGCAGGGCGTAGATCGTGATCTTGACCGGATCAATGCCCGCATAAAGGGCTGCCTTTTCCTGCTTGCCAAAGGCGCGCAGGGCATAGCCCAACCGCGTGTGCCACAACAGCGCCCAAACCCCCACCGCCAAGGCAATGGCAATCAGAAACGTAATATTGGCGGGGTTCTTCGAAGAAAACGGTATCCCCACCAGCCCCAGAATATCGCCCAGTTTGGGCAGGTTATACGCCTTATCGAACCGGGCAGAGGCCGGATCCATGCTGCCCATCGGGCGCAACAGGTTGACCAGCACATAGTTCATCAAGGCATAGGCGATAAAGTTGAACATCATCGTGGTAATGACGATATGACTGCCCCGCTTGGCTTGCAGCCATGCGGGCAAAAGGCCCCAAGCCGCGCCAAAGGCCGCCCCCGCCGCAAGCGAACCCAACAGCGCCAGCGACCAATGCGGCCAAGGGATCAGCAGGCACGACAGCGCCACGCCCAAGCCGCCCAAAGTCGCCTGCCCTTCACCGCCGATGTTGAACAGGCTGGCCTGAAAGGCGATCGACACGGCAAGGCCGGTAAAGATGAAGTTCGTGGCATAATACAGCGTATAACCCAAGCCGTTGGTTGACCCGAACGACCCGTCAATCATGATCCAGATCGCCTGCAAGGGGCTTTGGCCGATGGCGGCGATCAGAATGCCGCAAAAGGCAAAGGCGATGATCAGGCAGATCAGCGGCACCAAGACCACATCGGCCCAACGGGGCAACTTGTCCATCCTAGGCCTCTTTCTTCACAGGGTCGCTGCCGGTCATTCCGGCCATCAATAGGCCCAGATCGCGTTCGTTGGTGGTTTCAGGGTCACGCTCGCCCATGATCTTGCCGTCAAACATCACAAGGATGCGGTCAGACAGGCTCATGATCTCGTCCAATTCAACCGAGACCAGCAGCACGGCTTTGCCTGCATCGCGCAGCGCGACGATTTGTTTGTGGATGAATTCAATCGCCCCGATATCCACGCCGCGCGTGGGTTGGCCGATCAGCAAAAGGTCGGGGTTGCGCTCGATCTCGCGGGCGACGACGATCTTTTGCTGGTTGCCACCGGAGAAGGATTTGGCAGGCAGGGTCGGGATGGGCGGGCGCACGTCAAAGGTGGCCATCTTGCGCGCCGTGTCGGCTTTAAGCGCGGCATTGTCCATGAACAGCGCGTTCTTTTGGTATTCCGGTGCATTGTGATAGCCAAAGCCCACGTTTTCCCAAGCGGCAAAGTCCATAATCAGGCCAAGGGCTTGGCGGTCTTCGGGCACATGGGCGATGCCTGCGGTGCGGCGGGTTTGGCCATTGGCCTTGCGCCCCTGCAAGGGCAGATCGACACCGTTCAGCGAGATGCGGCCCGTGGCCTGAGCAATACCGCCCAAGGCTTGCAGCAATTCCGATTGGCCGTTGCCGGCCACGCCTGCGATGCCCAAAATCTCGCCCGCGCGGATGGTCAGGCTGACACCTTTCAAACGGTCAACCCCGTCGGTCTGCACCGTGAGATTGTCGACCACCAGCACTTCGCGGCCGGGGGTGGCGGGGCGCTTTTCGACCTCTAGCAAGACTTTGCGGCCCACCATCAACTCGGCCAGCGCTTGGGGCGAGGTTTCGGCGGTTTTGACCGTGCCCACCATCGTGCCGCGCCGCATGACGGAAACGGTGTCGGTCGTCTCCATAATCTCGCGCAGTTTGTGGGTGATCAGGATAATCGTGCGCCCGCGCGCCTTAAGGCCAGCAAGGATGCGAAACAGATGGTCGGCCTCTTCGGGGGTTAAAACGCCGGTGGGTTCGTCAAGGATCAGGATTTCAGCCTGCCGATACAGGGCTTTGAGGATTTCGACCCGCTGTTGGTGGCCGACAGACAGGTCTTCGATCACGGCGTCTGGGTGCACATCCAGATCATATTCGCGGCTCAGCGCCTCTAGCTCGGCCCGCGCGCGGGTGAGCGAGGATTTGAGCAAAGGCCCATCTTCGGCCCCTAAAATGACGTTTTCCAGCACGGTAAAATTCTGCACCAGCTTGAAATGTTGAAACACCATGCCGATGCCCGCGCGGATGGCGCTTTGGCTGTCGGGGATGGCAGTCAGCGTGCCGTTGATAAAAATCTCGCCCGCGTCGGCTTTGTAAAAGCCGTACAGGATCGACATCAGCGTCGACTTGCCCGCGCCGTTTTCGCCGATGATGCCGTGGATCGTGCCGCGCGGCACGGCGATGTTGATGTCACGGTTGGCCTGCACCGGACCAAAGGCTTTCGAGATGCCTTTCAGTTCGATGGCATAGGGCAAAACGGGGGCGGCAGTTGCCTGCCGCCCCCCTTGAATGGCGTCAGCCATTAGAACTGGCCAGCGGGGCAGGTGTTGTCGGACATATAGTCGTGCACCTTCAGATCACCCGATTTGATCTTGGCGGCAGCGTCGTCGACGGCGGCCTTCATCTCAGGGGTGACGAGGGCGGCGTTGTTATCGTCCATCGCCACGTCCACACCGCCTGCGGCGAGGTCCATCACGTTGACGCCGGGTTTGAGCTCAGCGCCTTCTTTGAAGGCCTCATAAACCGCATTGTCGACACGCTTGACCATCGAGGTCAGAACTTGGCCGGGGTGCATGTAGTTTTGGTTGCTGTCCACGCCAACCGACAGGATGCCGCCATCAGCCGCCGCCTGCAGAACGCCAACGCCTGTGCCGCCAGCCGCGGCAAAGATCACGTCAGCTTTTTGCGACATTTGCGACTTGGCAATCTCGGCGCCCTTCACGGGGTTGTTCCATGCCGAGCCATCGGTGCCGGTCATGTTCAAGATCACGGTGGCATCGGGCTTCACAGCCTTGACGCCTTGCGCATAGCCGCAGCCAAAGCGGCGGATCAGCGGAATGTCCATGCCGCCGATAAAGCCCACAACGCCCGACTTCGACGCCATGCCAGCCATCACACCCGCAAGGTAAGAGCCTTGGTCTTCGGTGAAGACCACCGATTTGACGTTGGGCTGGTCAACGACCATGTCGATGATCGCAAACTTGGTGTCGGGATAGTCAGGGGCCACGGCGTTGAGCGTATCGCCAAAGGCAAAGCCCGTCATGACGATGGGATTGGCCCCGGCTTCGGCCAGTTGGCGCAAAGCCTGCTCGCGCTGGGCTTCGTTTTGCATTTCCAACTCTTTGAAGGTGCCGCCGGTTTCGGTAGCCCACTTCTGCGCGCCGTTAAAGGCGGCTTCGTTGAAGGATTTGTCGTTCTTGCCGCCAACGTCATAGATGATGGCAGGGTCGGCCAAAGCGGCCACAGCACTTAGCGCCAGAACGGCCGAGGCCCCCAGCAAGCGTTTCATCAGGGTCATGTCTGTCTCCCGGTTGTCAAAATTTTGCGCCAATGGAGCTGGCAGACTCAATAAGGCCAGATCGCGGCGGTCGTGGGTGATTTAGGGCTGATGGCGGCGGGGTGGTCAACAGGAATCTGACGGGGGCTGGCGGGGTATTTGAGGCGATGATCAAGCGGTGGGCGCGCGGCGGCCCCGGCTGGGGGGCATCCTGCCCCCCAGACCCCCCTGGGAGTATTTAGACCTCGGTGAAAGGTGGCGCGTTTAAAGGTCGCGGCCCATCACGATGGCGTCGACGCTTTGGCCTGCGGCGCGGTAGTACCCCTTGCGCCGACCTGTTGGGGTGAAGCCTGCGGCGATGTACAGGGCACGGGCG
>Ga0114958_10000978_pt1 | contig 23435 bp, 22 predicted proteins | sample C_130208_EF_Meta_FD_89577 | JGI IMG/M metagenome (GOLD analysis project Ga0114958, IMG submission 89577) | Freshwater microbial communities from Lake Croche, Canada to study carbon cycling - C_130208_EF_MetaG | ecosystem: Environmental > Aquatic > Freshwater > Lake | place: Lake Croche, Canada... | reverse complement strand
GGCGCAACGGGAGCTGATGGAGTTACGGGAGCTGATGGCGCAACTGGCGCAACGGGAGCTGATGGAGTTACGGGAGCTGATGGAGTTACTGGAGCTGATGGAATTACTGGTGCAACTGGTGCTGATGGAATTACTGGCGCAACGGGAGCTGATGGAGTTACGGGAGCTGATGGTGCAACTGGTGCTGATGGAATTACTGGTGCAACTGGTGCTGATGGTAATGGTATTGTTAGTTCGCGAGTTAATATAGATGGTGATTTATTATTAATATATTCCGATACATCTATAGTTAATGTAGGTCATGTTGTAGGTGCTACTGGAGCTGATGGAGTTACGGGAGCTGATGGCGCAACTGGCGCAACGGGAGCTGATGGAGTTACGGGAGCTGATGGCGCAACTGGCGCAACGGGAGCTGATGGAGTTACGGGAGCTGATGGTGCAACTGGCGCTACGGGTACATTTTCATTTAGTGTAACACAAAATTCAGTTCTTTGGAGTCCATATGGAACATCAGTTACTGGAACTACAGAATTGTTATTTAATCCTACTGGTAATTTATCAAATTCTTTTGATGGATCTTCAAGTTATCTTCAAGTTGGAGGAACAGGAAGTGATTGGCAGTTAGGAATTACTTGGACAATTGAGTGGTGGGAGTACACATCTGGGGCTGTTTCTGGAATATGGACTGTATTAAGCCAAGATCCAAGCTATGATAATATTGATGTATATCATCAGTTTGATGTAATTGGAAATACTATTGCTATAGCAAATGGTAAAATTAGATTTCCCGAGCCTACACCTGGTCAATGGAATCACATAGCAGTTGTCAGTAATAATGGAACTAATTCAGCATATGTAAATGGTGTTTCTCAGACTCTAACTGTTGATCAGATAACAAATTTTATGGATAATATTGACCTATATGTTGGAAGGAGAGGTACTAATAATTTTCAGTACTTTTTAGGTCAACTTTCAGGAATTCGTATAAATAATACACCTTTATATACTGAAAATTTCACTCCACAAAGAACATTAACTAATATTGCTGGAACCGTATTATTGTTAAATGGAGATTTAGTAGATGGAAGTAATAGTCAGCATACAGTTTTTAATAATAATGTAGGTAATGTAGCTGGAGGTACAGGAATTTTACAATTACAAGGTGAATTGTTACCTTCTCAGGATTTAGTATATAATTTAGGTTCTGCATCAAAACGTTGGAATGAAATTAATGTTGGACAACTTTCTACAACAACTATTAAAGCTAGTGGAACTACAGGATTATCGGGACAAGTTCTAACATCTAATGGAAATTATACATCTTGGCAAGACTTGCCAACAATTTCTGGACCTACTGGAGCAACTGGATCTAATGCTGATGCTTCTCAATGGGCTTCTTATGCAGCTTCTACAAATGTTGTAATTCCAAATCCATTTTATTTAAAAGATCCTTTAGATATAAATCGAATTATTGTAGATGATTTAGGTAGTAATTTTGCAATTGCTATTGATTCAGATTTTGGTTCTGCTGGTCAATATTTAGGTTCTGATGGAGCAGGACATGTTGTGTGGTCAACTCCTCCAACAATTTCTGGCCCTACAGGTGATACTGGACCAACTGGAGCAGATGGAACAACCTTTAATTTTCTTAATATACAATGGAGTCCTTATGGGGGTGTACATGGTAATGATTTATTTTATGTGAATGAAGTAGTATTAGGCTCTGATCTAAATTCATATGTTTGTATAAACTCAGATTCAGCTGAAACAATTGATCCTGCCATTAATGCACCGTGTGATCAATGGAGATTATTTGCTATGCGTGGAGCTACTGGAGCAGATGGAGTCACAGGTGCTACAGGAACAACTATAAATGCTATATCAAATACAGTTTTATGGACATCTGATGGAACTTCTGCCATCGGAACTACTGGACTAGAATATGATGGATTTGGTTTAATAATTCGAGAAAAATTAACTGTTGGACCATTGGATACTGACAAAACTACAATTGCAGTTAATGGTTTTACATATGCAACTCAAGTAAATATTGAAACATATGATGATAATTATGTTGGTCAATTAATTATACATAGACATTCTACACAACTTCCAGCAATTTTAGCTGGAGCTGTATCATTTTCTAGTGATGGTCTAACTGGAGATGTAACTCCTGGAGCGTCACTATTTCAAGTTGCAGGATTAGGTTATGCAGGTGATGATCATAAAGAATTTGCCAGTATCGTTTTTTCTGCCGATGATAAAGATGGTATGGTAATTTCAAATATTAGTAGTCCAGGTAAAATTTTATTTAATGTTACACCAAATAATCAAACAAATACAAATACACCTATGACAATTAGAAATGATTCAACTATAGAATTTACTCCAAATAATGGAAATACAATAATTTTAAATGCTCCTATTCCAGCAAATAGTACAGGAGCAACTGGTGATTTACAAGGTATGTTTTCTATAGATTCAGAATATATATATTATTGTTTTGCAAATTATGATGGAACTACAGATATTTGGAAAAGAACACCACAAACTTCAAGTTCATGGGTCCAAGGAGTTTAATTAAGAACTTTATTGAATAATAATAAGATGCCTGGTGGATTAATGCAATTAGTAAATAAAGGAGCACAAGATCAACTTGTGACTGGTTCACCTTCATTTACTCATTTTAGATCTGTATATAAACGTCATACTGAATTTGCAATGGAACATTTTCGTTTAGATTTTCGTTCATCAAATTTAGACTTAGGTACATTACCAAGAAGTTTTAGAGCTAAGGTTGATAGAAATGCACAATTAGTTCATGATATGTATATTCATGTTTCATTACCTGATATTTTTTCTTCTGTGAATCCTGTTACAGTTGGTAAACATCCAGAAATAGCACCCGATGCTCGTGGAATAGGATATGAATTTCAATGGGTTTCAAATTTAGGTTATAATATGATAAGATCAGTTTCAGTCTTAATTAATGGAGCAGCTGTAGTTACACATACAGGTGAATGGATGAAATTATATTCTTATTTACATCATGATGCAAATAAACGTAAACTTGTAGATGAAATGGTAGGTCATATTCCTGAATTATATGATCCTGCAAATGCATTTGATAGAAAAAATCAATATCCACATTCATTAAAAGGACAAGCATCAATATTAGGTAGAGATTTAGTAATACCATTACATTTTTGGTTTTGTGAAGATATTGGTTCTGCAATACCTTTAATAGCATTGCAATATTCACAAGTTGAAATTCTTGTAGAATTCGCAACAATTTATGATTTATTTACTGTAAGAGATGTTCGCGATTCTTCTGCAACATTTGGACAACGTATTCGTCCTGATCCTGCATCACCTGAATTTAATTTAGCTAAATTTTTAAGTCCAACTATTAATGGTTCTTTAAAAAATCCAACTTTACAAACATGGAATTTAAATCCTTATGTTGAAGCAAATTATATATTTTTAAGTGATCCAGAAATGATACAATTAGCTAAAAGTGATATATCATTTAAAATTCGTGATACAAAAGTTGTTCAATCACGAAGTTTATATGGTGGTGGAAATGATGTTGAATTAGGAATACATAATTTATGTACAAGAGTTGTATGGGTAGCTCAAAGATCAGATGTTCATGCAAATAATCAATATGATAATTATACAAATTATTATGTGAATACTAATCCATTATATTTTTCAAACTTTACACCATGGTTTTCATCTGAGTCTGCAATAGAAAAAAATATTTCTGCACAAAATATTATTGTTGATGCAAATGTTGTTTTAGATGGTGCACAAAGATTTGGTACTAAATCTTATGATTTTTTTCAATATTTACAAAATTATAAACATCAAACTGGTTTACCTCTGAAAGGTGTTTCAATGTATTCTTTTGCATTAGATCATACACATCAACCTTCTGGACATTTAAATGGTTCAATGTTTAATAAAACAATTTTACGTTTGAATTTACAATTACCACCATTTACGACACAAACTAAATCAACTGCTGCATGTATTGTAAAATCTACAGCATTATCTTTAAATCCAGTTCAAGTTCAATCAATTAAAAATTTCACTGCAGATGAAGTAATAAATACAATTACAAAACCTGATTTAGAAGTATTTAAATATACATATACTGTTCGAGCATATGTTGAATCATATAATTTTTTGCGTATTACAAGCGGAATTGCTAATGTAGTCTTTTCTTCTTAATAAGTAAGAGATGAGTGGAGCAACAGGAGCAACTGGAGGAACTGGAACTGACGCAATTGTTGGTTTACAAATTAATAAAGCATCTTATGGAGTAGCACCTTCAAGTTTAGTAGATGTTACTGCAGAAACTGCAGCTTTAATTAAAGATGGAAATGTAAATTTTACAGTAAGTCCACAAGCATTTGGTGTTTTAGATCCTGCACCAGGAGTAAAAAAAACATTTCAAGGCTCATTTGTAATTAATAATGGTAGACCAACAATTTTAACAAAAGATGATGGTGAAGTATTTGATTTAACTGCACCAACATTAGATAAAAAAGAAAAACCAAATCATGCAGGAATATTTGGAACAATTATATTTTATTTTTTAATTTATTTATGCGGTGCATATTTTTCATATTCTGCATATCGTTTAGTAAATGAAGGAATAGGACCTAGTTATCAAATTTTTGGTATTTTTCTAGGACTTATGATTTTTGGAGCATTTGTTTCTTTTGGAGCAGCAGATGTTCAATATGGTATATTAGGTTTAATAATATCATTACCTAGTCTAATTTTTTCTTTTTTATTTTTAGTATTTTTAATGTTATGTTATGATCTAAATTTTATTAATTTTTCATATTTAGCAAAAGAATAAAAAATAATTTTATTACATATCAGCATCCTTGAATTTTCCAAAACCCCACCATCCCATAAACTCTTCATCAGAGTTGTAGACACGGCGAGTTGTTTCTCCAATCAAGATATCTGCAGATTCAAATTTGCCGTCATCCATATTTTCATCATCAAGTTCTGAGGGACCTGTAACTAGTTTCCCTTGCTTTGTTTTAAATACTAGGGGGTCATTAGTGTTGGACAGGCCTTTAAGTTCTTTGAGTTCTTTATAAGTTAGCTCTGTAATTTCAAGAGCTGGAGCAGGCTTTTCACCTGAACCTCCAGAAGGACCTGGGCGTTTTGACATAGCAAAATCTTCAATGTGGTCATCAAGTGTTTTTGCAGCATAATCATCTTTTGTCATTGAGTTTGCATATTCTGCAAACTCCTTTTTAAATTTATCATCCCAAGTACATACTTCAGCAACAACTTCTTCAAGTTTCTTAGAAATTGTTGGTGTTAGTCTTGGGATATTTTTTACTGCTTTTTCTGGCTTTTCTTCTTTCTCTTTGGGCTCCTTGTCTTTGGGCTCTTTGGGCTCCTTAGGTTTCTTTTCCTTAGGTTCCTTGGGCTCCTTGTCTTTGGGCTCAAGAGATTGTACTAGTTTATTAACTTGTTCTTGAATCTTCTTTAGAGAGCTGAGAAGTTCAGCCATTTTGTAGTTGTTTTTAAAAAATTAGATTAAAAACAGAAGAATCCGTTTTTATAATTTAAGATCTAGGACTTCCATCTGGAGTTCCGTCGGGACTTGAATCTGGGGTTGCATCTAGTGGAGTTGTTCCTCCAAAAGAAGCAATAATATATATTTTAAGGGGATCATTAGGATCCATGTTAGTTATTAATAAGATTGCTTAAGTAAAAATAAAATCCGTTTTTATTTGAATGAAAAATTTAAAAAACAAATATAAAATGGGAGATTCAGAAACTGCAAAAGTTCAATTACGTGAATATTTGTCAACATTATTAGTTCCAAGATTATCTGAAGGATTTTGGAGTATTCATGCAAGTGCTAGTAAACTTTGTGAACAAAACAAACAACCTTCAGAAACTTTGAGAACGTTTCAAAATCTTTTAACAAAAATTCCCGAATGGTCAGATTCTACATTATCTGAAGAAGTTGATCGTATATTAAAAGTATCTAAATGCCCATATATTGATGATATTTTAATGGGTGTTTTCTTAGCTTATATGAAATCTTTTGCTGCTTTACAATATCGTGGAACTTCATCACATGTTAAAGTAGAATTTGATAGACCTAATATAACTAAATTTGTTCATGAATTATATAAACATTCTGCAAGAAAATTATGGCAAGGGGCTTATTTATTTAAAGGAGGACCATCAGAACAACAAGCTAAAAATCGTCAAGAAATTGAACAAACTATTCATAAAACTTTAGATGATGTTATACGAGTATTTTTACCATGGGAAATTATTGCAAAATCTTATTTTACTGAAGTTCCTGAAGCCCCAGCTCCACCATCTGCATCTAAAAGTGTATTATTTGAAGATGTTCCTGATTCTGATTCTGATTCTGATTCTGATTCCGATTCTGATTCTATTGAAAAAAAACCAAGATCACTTTCTTTAGGAGATGATTTAGATTTATCAGCACTTGATATTGAATCTGAACCTGAACCTGAACCTGAATCTAAAACTATTAATGTAACTAGTAAAAATAGTGCATTAGAAGAAATTGAATCAAAAATAGGAGAAGACACACTCGTTTTAAATTTGTAAATTTTTTAATTTCGACAAAATAAATGATGTTAGTTTATATATGTGTAATATCAGCTTTAGTTTGTTTTATATTATATGTTGGTGATAGACGTATGCGTGATGAATCTATTGATTGGACAACAGCCTTAAAAGTTTCTAGTATTGGTGCATTATTAAGTGGTGGTGTTGGTTATTCTTTAACATCTGAAGTTGTAGATATTAAAGAAGTTGTAGAAGCTGTTCAAGTTCCACAAGTTTCAGAAGTTGCAGAAATTGCACAAGAAATGTTTGTTGGTGTTCCAACATTTTAAATTTTAAATTTTAAATTTTAAATTAATCTTCAATAATTAAAGGAGTTTCTTCAACAGGACATTCATCTATAAAACAAGATAATTCAGAAATTTCTTTTGAAGGAACAGCATTTTTAGAATATTTTGCAATAGCTTTATATAATGAAAATCCTATAAATCTATCTATTTTAGGATTTTTTTTATAAAATAAGACAGAACCATTATCTAATGCCATCCATTTCATAAATAATTTAAATACAGGATAATTTTGATATTCAGCATATTCAGGACCTCTTGGATATAAATCCCAAAATAATGCAGTTGCTAATCTTGTTAAATCAAATGAAGGATTAGGTTTAATTTGTGGAGCTTTATCAGTATAAAATGGTTTAAAATTGTATTGTCCACCAGCTTCTTCACAAAAATTAAATTGATCACTCATAAATAATCTAGATTCTTTCATACTATTTAATTTAATTAAAGATATACCACGATCAAAATCAATAATTTTTAAAAGATATCCATATGTAGGTATTTTATAAGTTTTATCTTCAAAAGAATAATATAGGAATTCTTTGGGTGTCTGAATAAACATAATATTATTTCCATGTAAGTCATTATGAGTAAAAGCAAAATTACGTTGGGCAAATGCAAGAGCAAAAATAATTTGTCCAATCCATGCAAGATGTTTTTCTTGTGAAGAATCTTTCAGAAGTTCATATAATGTTCCTTCTAATTTTTCCATTATAGTTAATTGTACAGGAACATCTTTAAATTTTGCCCATGCAAATGATTCATCTTCTTCACAATCAGAATCAGATTCACAATCAGAATCACAATCAGAATTTAATTCTGACATAGAATCAATTTCAAATAATTCTGAAGTTGATACAGAAGAAGTTTCTGAATTTTCTAAGTCATCATTAAAAACTTGTTGTAATTCTGCAGGTTGTGCATGATGTTCTTCTACATTTAATTCTTGTACATCATCTAAAGCAATATCATCACCTAAATGTAAACCAAGTCTTGCTTTACGTGAATATTGAATAGTTTGTCCAGATTCAGAATTTAATGTTAAATCAAATGTTTTACCAATATTTTTTGTAAACCATGATTCATCACAAAGTTCTTCATAATCATCAGAAATATCTATAATATGCTCTTTTGCCATACCTGTAAAAGTTCCATAAACACGAGGAAAATGTTGACATTTAGAATTTGAAAGAATTACAGAAATTAATGAACCTACATATCCTGCATTTTGTGGACTTTGTAATTTATCATGAACTTTCTTAGCTATTTCTGATGACATTGGTAAACCCATAGACATACCACCTTTCATCCATTTAAAAGGACTTATTAACATAGTAATTTTAGCATGAACCTTTACTGAACTTCCAGATAATTCTAAAATATCATCTTTTAAACTTAAAATAGTTTCAGGAAATTTTATACCTACCAAATTACTATTAATTTTAAATAAAGATTCAATAGGTGGAAAAAAAGGTTGTAATTTGATAACATTCCATAATTCAGATGGATGTTTTATTTTACCAATTTGTAAATCTGTTGGAATAACACGTAAGTCTGAAGATTGTTTACGTTTACCCATATTTAATTATATTCCATGTAACAATATAACAAATCTTCACGCAATGAATTTCCAAATTAAAAAATTTAATGTTCAGACGATAGTGGAACGTTGTGAAATTGATTCGCGTAAATCTCCTATGATAGTTTTAATAGGAAAAAAAGATACTGGGAAATCTTTCTTAGTTCGTGATATTTTAGCAAATACAAGAAATTGTTTTCCTGTCGGAACAGTAATTTCTGGCACTGAAGTTGCTAATCCTTTTTTTCAAGATATGGTTCCTTCTAAGTTAATTCATGATAAATATAAACCTGAAATTGTAATGAATGCTATAAAAAGACAATTATCTGTAAAACAATCTAGAAATCATGATAAAAAATCTCATGGTGGTAATTCAAATTCTGATCCACGTGCATTCTTAATTCTGGATGATTGTTTATATGATAAAACATGGATTAATGAAGAATCTACACGTTATATATTTATGAACGGCAGACATATAGATATGGTAACTCTGATAACTATGCAATATCCTTTAGGTATTACACCAAATTTAAGAACAAATATAGATTTTGTATTTATTCTGCGTGAAAATAATATTACAAATAGAAAAAGAATTTATGATAATTATGCAGGTATGTTTCCAACATTTGAAATGTTTTGTCAATTTATGGACCAATGTACAGAAAATTATGAATGTCTTGTAATAGCTAATGGTGTTCAATCAAACAAATTAGAAGATCAAGTATTTTGGTATAAAGCAAGTGACCATCCATCATTTAAAATGTGTGATGATTCTTTATGGACAAATAATCAACCATTTAGTTCAACAATGTTAGCAGGTGATGAATTTGATCCTTCAAAAGTTTCTAAACGAAATGCTGGTCCACAAGTATGGGTTAAAAAAGGTCAATAACGTCTACGTGTTTTTCGTGCACGCTTCTTAGATTTACTAGTTTTTCTGCGTCTACCACCATGTGTTAAAGCTACATCTTTTTCTAAAGTTCTAAATTCTAATAGATTGAATGGTAAGGCTAGATTAGTTCGAGGAAATATTTCTAATAATTCAAACATCACCCGTTGTTGTGGTGGATTTCCATTCTCAATAATTTCTATTACGTTTCCTCTAAAAAATTCGAGACTACGACCCTGATGTCTTCTAACCCTAGTTTTTGTAGAATCTTCAAATACAGTTATCACATAGGTATTTCCTATTCTAATACGTTCAAATGGAACTAATGGACCATACATCAATTAAATTTGTGCAGATTTCTCAAGTTCTGCCATTTTATATATTACTCCCGAATTCCTCCTTCAGCGGGATGAATAGGAGGAGCATCCATAATTTTTTGTTGTTCCATTTCTTTACGACGTTTTTCATTTTCTTTCTTTTGATCTTCAATCTTTTCATTCTTACGTTCATCAAAAAAGATATCTTTATTAACTTCATTTTCCTTATATTTACGCATCATCTCATTCAATTCTTTTTCTGCATATTCAACTTCAGGCATTACATGTTCAGAAGGATCCCATGGAAGCCAACAACCAACTTTTCCAAGATACAAATTATCACGAGGATACTTACGTTGAAGAACTTTAGAATACATTTGTGCTTCTTCCAAGTTACCAAAAACACGGCGTAGTTTTACACCACGAACATTAGTTTGAAATTCATTTTTTTCAGTAAATTCAGTATCCAAGTCTTTTTCATGTTTAAGCAAAAAAGTTTCCCATTTTTCATGAATATCAGATTTCTTAATTTCTGCTTCATGAACTTTTTTAAATTCAAGCATATCATTCATTAAATCTTCAGTTTTCAAAGTATATTTCTTTGAAAGAAATGCCATCAAACTTTCAAGTCCCGAAACTTTCCATTCCATATCCATCCATTCCAAAAATCGTTCATAATAAAATTCTTGTTTTTGTTTAATAACTTTTTCAGGTGAAATAAAAGATAGAATTGCATATCTTTGTGTAGGAATTTCAGAATCTTCTTCAAGATAATCTATGGTTTTACCATCTTCATATTTTGGTAGAGTTTCGTGAGTTGACATTTTTACTAGTTATAAGTAAATTATATTAAAGTGGTTTAACGAGGAGTTTTTCCCATAGCTAGTTTAAAATTATTTCTTTGTATATCTTTATCATCTTTAGTCATTTGCTCTCCAATTTTATTTAAGACTGAATTATTAAATGTATTCCACATAGTATTCCATGGATTTTCTTCTTTAATACCTGCATTAAATTTGTCTTTTAATTCTACTTTTTCTTCAGGAGTATAATCTGTTTTTCCTAAAGCTTCATTAAAAATCTGTGTTGCTTTTATATAATCAACTTCTGGTTTAAGTTCTACTTTTTCTACTTTTTCCACTTTTTCCACTTTAGGCTTTTCTTTTTTGTCAAATAACTTTTTAAAATTTGAAAATTGTTTTTCTACAAATTTATATGATTGTGTAACAAAATCACTTGAAGCTCCTGAACTAACATCGCAATGTAAAGTAATTAAAACATATAATTTAAAAAGTGTAGAAATATGTAATAAAACTTGACCTACAATTAATAGTGGAGGTTTAGCATAAATATAATATAATTCAGTTAAAATTAAAGCAATTAGTAGAAACATTAAAATTGCTTTAGATGATGTAGATTTTTTAGATATTGCTATACCCCAAATTAATATAAAAAAACATAAAGTATCTAAAATTGTAGGAATAGCAATATTTATAATTTCTTGAGAAACTCCTGAAGCTTTATCTGATGTATTTAAATAAGCTTGCATAATACCATGATTTAATCCGAGTAAGATAACTCCTAAAACTGTAAGAAGTTCAGATTTCATTCTTTTACATTAGTATTGGGAATACAATTTCCTATTCCTAATGTTTGTTGTAACATTATTGGAGCTTTATGACCTTTGCCTGGACAATTTTTATGAACTTTACCTAAAATATGTCCCATTTCATGTGAAATCATATATTGTCTATAATCATCTAGAGATAACCCTGATTTTGAAGAACCTTTGAACCATCTTTCAGAATTTAAGTAAATATTATGTCCTCCTAAAACTGCACAAGATAAATCTCCTCTTAATCCACATTCTTTCTTAATAGTTTTTGGTAAACATAATCTAATTAAAACATCTCCATTTTCGGAAGGTTCGAAAAAATAACCATCTTGTGACCAACCATCTGGAGAATTTAATAAAACTTGAACTAAAAAATCAAATTGTCTTTCACCGGCATTAAAAATCTTATACTTTTTTAATACGTCGTCGTCAATTTTCGTTTTGAATGTTTTCTTCATTTTACTATTCCTAAATTATTAATTTTTAAATTTTTAAATTTGTAAATTAGTATAATAAAAAAATTCCCTTACAAAATATAAAATGGCTGATTCTCCTAAAAAAGTTTCAATGATGCCCGATATGGGAGATTTAATGACTCGTTTAATTAAATATGCATTAGAAGGTGTAGCTGTTGCTTTAGCCGCATACGTTTTTTCAGGTAAGTTAAAAATTGGTGAAATAGGTATGATTTCTTTAACTGCAATGGCTACCTTTGCTGTTCTTGATATTTATGCTCCATCTGTAGGTGCATCTGCAAGAACTGGTGCAGGATTTGGTATTGGTGCGGGCTTAGTTGGATTCCCTGCCTAAATTATTAAATAAATCAGAAAGTTCATATTCTTCACCATAATCAATAAACCAAACAATTAATTTATTAAAACTTAAATAATCATATAAACTGAACCACCTATGGATATTATATTCCATAAGTAGTTTATCATTCAATTTTTGAAGTTCATTACATTTTGCACGAATTTCTGTGTCTTTAACTTCAGGATATAAGTCAGAATATTCACCAAGATTTTCTTGATAATATTCAAGTATATTATAATGTTCATCATACCAATCGGTAGTTTTTACTGTAGATTTTTCTAAGTCTTCAATAATTCTCAAAACTCTCAAATATCTTTCATATCCATCCATGTTTTTTCTTTCCATGTTTTTTTATAAGAAAAATCCATTTTATAGTTCCAAATATATAAATCTAATGAAGACTGAAAAGGCAAAAATTCCTAAGGCTCTGAGAGAACAAATATGGCTACGTGATATTGGAAAAAAATATGAAGGGAAATGTCGAATAGTATGGTGTGAAAATAAAATGACAGTATTTGATTTTCAATGTGGACATGATATTCCTGAATCACATGGTGGAGCAACTATCTTGGAAAATTTAGTTCCAATATGTTCAAGATGTAATTTATCTATGAGCAATACATATACAATAAAGCAATGGAATCTGCTGTCAAGACCTCGTCCAATATGGAAAAGAATATTACAATTTCTAAGAGTTATCAAGTCAGATACAATGGAAACTGGTTCGAAATTACCCCCAAAAAATATGAACCAGAAAGACAAACATTCCAAATAGCATGGGAATTAATTCGTGGTGAATCATCTAAAAAAGTTTATAGAGAATGGTTTTCTAAAGAACAGGAAAATGCACAAATTTTATATCCTTCTTTTTAATTTTAAGTAATTATAAAATGAATGAATACTTACAAATTTTCTTAATAGTTCTTGCAACTTCTTTAATAATTATTTTTGGATGGAAATATTGGAAAGGTTATTATCCTGGTTCATCGTTTATAATTGAAGACCCACCTATAGCTAAAAATGGTACTGAAGAAGGACAAGCTAAATTTATGTTTTTTTATACTTCATGGTGTCCATGGTCACATAAAGCATGGCCTAAATGGACATCATTTAAACAATTAATGCAAAATAGTCCTCAAAAATATGGAGGTCATCAAATTATTTTTGAAGAAATTGATTGTGAAGCTGATAAATCTAAAGCAGCTTTATATAAAATTAATGGATATCCAACTTTTAAATTATTAACTATTGAAAAAACTTTTGTTATGCAAGGAACACCTGATCCTTTAACTTTTGATGTTTTCTTAAAAGGAACTTTGGGAGAAAAATCTTCTAGTTAATTCAGAACCTTTCAAAATCATTTCTTCTCTTTGATTTGGACTAATATCAGATATACCTGAAGGTAATTTAAAATTTAAATCAATATTGTTTTTATGATGGTTTTTCAAACGTTCATAAATACATGAAATTTTATATAAATTATATAGAAATTCTATATGTGTCATATTCCTAGTATTTTGTGGTGTTAAACAAGGATCATCATGAATAATTGAAATTGATAGAGTTTTTTCTTTGGATTCCAAAGGAACATAATCCAGAATAATATTTGTTAAGTAACCACCATCAATATATAATGAATTATTAATTTCTTGTGGACAAAAAATTAAAGGTATACAACATGATGCTTTCAAAGCTTTCAAAATAGGAAAATTACCTTGAAATATTGTTAAATTTCTTTTAGTTATATTTGATGCACATATTCTCAAAGGTATTAGAGAATCTGAAATCTTTTTATCACGCAATTTTATTCCTTCAGATTCAAACATTTCTACAAAAAAAGTTTCAAGATTGTTCATTTCAAATAATCCTTTTTTACTCAAAGAATTTTCTAATGTGCTTAAGGTCAAGTCATTAAATAATATTCCTGAAATTGATGTGAATTTTGTTGACATTCTTTCTAAAGCGTTAGAATCTAATCCAAATCCTATAGCTATTGCAAAAACAGAACCTATAGAACAACCGTATACACCTTCAGAAAACAATTCAATTAATTTTCCTTGTTCTTCAATAACTTTTAAAGCACCAATATGTAAAATACCTTTTGAACCACCACCACCTAAAGCTAGAATTTTATACTTCATTTTCTTGTATTAGTAATAAGCAACATGATGAAAGCCAGAGAAATTTGGGATGAACAAGAAGAACATCGCCTATATAAATTAGCTGCAATGAAACCTATTTTATCACAAATTGAAGGTAAAGTTCGTCAACAAGCTATTGCAAATTCTAATGCTCCATATATCTTATTTGAAGTTCCATCATTTGTTTTTGGTTATCCTTTATTTAATCATAAAGAGGCTATCACATATCTTCAAAATGAATTATTGAAAGCTGGATTTTGGGTATGGCATGTTGAAGAAAAATATTTATTGATTTCATGGTTGAAACCTGTTAAGAGTCGTGACTTAGGTAAACCCATTTTGACAACAAATTATCGTCCACTTGTATATGATAACGTTTTCATGCAATAATAATAAATGGTGCGTATGACACGAAGTGAAACAGGATTTGTAACTTTGAATGCAGCAATATTGGCCATAGCTTATACATTATTAGGTGTTGTAGTTTCATTTTTATTGTATTATTTATTTGATGAATTTGATAAAGAATGGAAAGATAGACCTTTATGGTATCAACTTTTAGATGTTTCATTAGAAATTTCTTTATTATCTATAATTGCTTTTTGGTCAGCACATGTAATTGAAGTTGCACCACCATTTTTTTATGTTCGTAAACAATTAGATAGTCTTGTAGATTCATATATTTCTGGAATTTTCTATGTATTTGCAGTTTGGGTATTTATGGATGGATTAACTGAAAAATTAAAATTTATGTTTACTGAATTATTTGGTGAACATTTTGATAAATATCTTCCTTCAAATGGTGTTTTATCATTAATTTTTCCTCCTACAAAAACGAATTAAAGTTTTGACGTTCCTTGAATGTAAAAATTTAAATGGAATGTCAACATGAATTTATTTCAGATGATGGTGAATATGTATGTCCTAAATGTGGACAAATAGGTGACCGTATAATTAATGAAGGTGCAGAATGGCGTAATTATGATAATAAAGAAGAATCTAGAGCAGGATTTACAACATCAGAATTACTTCCTGAATCATCTTATGGTTCAATAATTTCTTTTAGAGGAATATCATCAACAAATTTAAAAATGAAAGCTTTACAACGTTTATCTACATGGTCAACATCTTCAAATTCTGAACGTTCATGGTTAGGAATATTTGATAATATTACGAGTGCATGTAATTCTAAATCATTACCAAAAGCAATAATTATGGATGCTTGTGGATTCTACAAACAAATGGATGATGCACAAAAAGTTCGTGGTGAAACTAGAAGAGCTTTGATGGGTGGAGCAGTTTATACTGCATGTCAAAAAAATCAAGCAGCAAGAACACATGGTGAAATTGCTGAATTATTTCGTGTAAGTATACGTTCATTATGTAAAGCTGTTTCTCGATTTTCCAAAACTGAAAGTTCAGTCTTGGAAACTCAATTAGGTATTGCTGAAAGATTATGTTCTGCATTAGAATTGAATGATGAACAACGTGATCGTATATTTATGAAATTACATGATATTTCTACAAAATCTGAAGATGAATTTGAACATACACCAAAAACTATTGTTGCAGGTGTTACAGCATATATTTTGGGTTTACGTTCAAAACAAGATATGACAAAAGTTTCTGAACATTCTGGTGTTTCAGCGTTGTCCATACATAAATTAGTTCAAAAGATTTAAATAAATGGCAGTATATCCTTTTCCATCAGTAAATCTAGCCTTATCTCAAGTTTTACGTAATTATAATACACAATTAGGAACTTCATATACTAGTATGAGTCAACTAAGAGGACAAAACTATTGGGATTCATCTGGCACTCAATATCAAATTCCTCCAACTGGTAATTTTTTACTAAGTTCATTATTTGGTAAATTTTCGTTAAATCCAGCTTCTGTTAATATACAATATACTTCTGGAGTTCCAGCTCCTCCACCAAATAAACCTACACCAATACGTTTTGATTTATATTTAGTTGGTGGTGGTGGAGGTGGGGCTGGTGGCGCTGGTGGATATAATTGTTCAGGAGATATTAGAAGTGGAGGTGGAGGTGGAGGTGGAAGTTCAGGTGTTGTTTTGTTAACTACTGTAAATTATGTAGGTAATTTGTTTACTGCAACAACATATGGAATTGGTGGAAGCGGTGGAGGTGGCGGAGGTGGCGTAGGATGCACAAATCCTTTAGGACAAAGTACTGCAGGAGGAGCTGGTATTGACGGAGGTCTAGGAGGAAATACAACATTAACATATAATGGACTAGTATATTCTGCAAGTGGAGGATTTCCAGGATTTAGAGGAACTGCTGGTGGTTATAACGCAGCTTTTTTTAGTTCATATCAAGGAGGTAGAGGAAATAGTGCGGCGTCTGCTGGACCTGGAAGTAATCCAGGAATAGATGGATCTGGTGTTGTTCAAAATCCGGGTAGTGGAGGAGTAGGTTCATCATCTCTTGCACCGTATGGAAATGGTGGAAATGGTGGAGGCGGTTCTATTGGTGGAGCTTCAGCCGGAACTAATGGAAATCCAGGTGCAGTTTCAATTATATGGTATTTTGTTTAAGTTTTTCAATTTGTTGTTGTTGTTCTTTAATAGCTTCAATTAATAATCCAACAATACTTCCATAAGAAACTGATTTAATTTGTTCAGGTGATTCACCAGTAAAAACAACTTCAGGTATAATTTCTTCAATTTCTTGGGCAATTACACCTAAATTTCTTTTATCTGAATCTTTTCTAGTAAAATATACTCCACGTAATTTTAAAACTTTATCTAAAGCAGAATCTACAGTTTGAACATTATCTTTTAAACGTCTATCTGATGTTGCAATAAAATCTAGTGCTGTAACTTTACCATCTGCATCAATACTAGCAACATCCGTCAAATAACTACTAATATTTGTGGTACCTTGAGGATATTTTGCAGATCTAAAAACAAATCCAGCATTAGAATAAGCAGTTGCCATATTCATTGCATACGAATAATTTGTTCCTACATATCCACTATTCTGAGAAGCATAATTAGAACCGGTCCAATACACATTATTTGCAAAACTTATAGCGCCTTGTAATTGTGGTCCTCCATATATATAAGCATATTGATTCCAACTATATAATGTAAGTTGTGAACCGCCACTTGGACCATCGCCAATAGTTGTTGATTGAACAGTTAAAGGTCTATCCATATTAAAATTTCCTTGTAAAGCATTACGAGTAAAAGCTAAATTACCACCTTGATTAGCTTGACTCGGAATATTACTAGTAAAACTAAGTTGAGGTCCAATAGTTTGGTCATTAAAAATTCCAATTGATCTTAAACCTCCACCAGATCCTCCAAGATTAGAAAATATTGCTGCTTGTGTTCCACCACTTCCTGGTTGATTTACAGTAAGAGTTCCATTTACATTCAAATTTCCAGAAACAATTTCATTACCATTAACTTGTAAAACATTAGGTTGTGTCCCAAGACTTACTAATTCAATTACATAATAAGGTAATCCACCTTGACCTCCTGAACCACCAAACCCAAATTGTCCAGCTAAATTATAAGTATCAAAAAAAGGTGAAGTTCCTGAACCTGCTCCTGTAACACCTGTAAATCCAGAAAGAAATATTGCTGATCCAGCACCACCACCACCACCAGCTGTTCCACCACCACCAGTATAAAATCCATAACCTGAACCTGTTGGACCAATTGCAGGAGCTAATACACCATTTTGTCCATATGTAATAGTATTTTGATATTGAACTTGTATAATTGAATTTGTTTGAACAAAAATTGGATCTGTAATTTTTACTGATGGTGATAAAACATTACCTAAACTTCTTGAAAAAGTTCCAGTTAAACCAGTATTAAATATAATTTGAACTCCTCCACTAATTGAAGTATCAGTAGTATTAGAATTAATTATTGTTAATGTTACTCCAGTTGTTCCAGTAAAAAAAGTTGCTCCAATTAACATTTGATCAACTCCTGAACCATCACCTGTAAAAGTTCCACCAACATAACCATCTTGAAATTGTTGATTTACTGATAATGTATCAATTGTAAATGTTCCACCAAGAGCTTGTCTTGAAAATGTTGCTCCAGTTAAAGAAGTTAATGGTAATGCTAAATTTAAAATACCATACGTTATTCCACTTAATGAATATAAAGAATTATTAAATGTTATTCCTGTAGTTTGAAAAACTAAAGTTGTTCCTGGTGGATAATAATATGTTGAAGTTATTCCAATTGTATTATTTACAATTGAACTTGGATTTGCATTATATCCAGAAAGTATTGTATTTGCAGAAAAATTTCCTGTTATTCCATAAGTTACTTGTACATTATTAAAAATTCCTGATTGTGCTGTTACACCCGAACTTAATCTATAAATAAATCCAGTAATACCATTTGTTTGAAAATCAGTGTAAATTCCTCCACTTCCACCAGTTACACCTGCAGAAAATCCTTGACCAGGATAAGAACCACCAAGTTCACCAAAAGCTGCTCCTCTTCCTGCTGAACCACCTGCACCACCACCAGGTGCTACAGCTGCAGCTAGAAGACCAGAACCATTATTAATTTGTAATCCTAAAGAATTTCCTCCTGGACCAGTCCCTCCATTTGAAAATGCAAATGTAATTCCTCCTGCACCTGCAACAATATTTTGAACTTTTACAAATCCACCTGCACCACCAGGAAATCCAGATAAACCTGCACCACCACCACCCCACATATAAATATTATATGTAGCACCTGAATTAGGAAGAAAAACATTTTGACTTACAGAAGATGCACCTATTTTTTGAACTCCAGACGGATACGAATTGTTAGGATTTATTGTTACTAAACCTGTAGGAATATCAAATTTAGTTGAAACTGGACTTCCACCAGCACCAGAAATATTTAAAGGAAATGCTTGAGAATTTGTTCCATAAGATTCAATATAATTTTGGTCAGTAAATGGAACTAAACTTAAAATTCCATTAGAATATCTTGATTCTACAAATGGAGTAAGTATTCTTGGAAATGCACCACCTGAATAACTAAATAAATTACTATATGTAGGTCCTTGAGGACTATAAAGCATTACATTTCCAGTAGGTCCAACAATATTTGAAGAATTCAAAACTGTTGAAGATTGTAATCCTGAAGAACCAAATACTGCATATGCACCTGAAACACCTGTAATTGGGATAGCAGTTCCACCTTGTGAACCTAAATATGAAATTGTAAATGTTGCTCCATTTTGTTGAACACCAATATATTGTGAACCTGTAACAGCAACTGTTGATGATACTACATAAGTATTTCCTGTTTGTACAACTCTAATTCCAGTTGAACCTTGAACAAAAGTTGGATTAATAGTATTTCCAATTATATAAGGTTGTCCATTTCCAGGATTATTTAATGTTAATCCAAGACCTACTTGAATTAATGAAGAAACTCTACTACCAGAAACACCAGTTGTAATATCAATACCTGGTCCATTTAATAATGTTGCGCCACCTCCACCTCCAGAAATTGCAGGAGAAAATGCATTCCAATATATTGTATCAAAATATGCATTTCCTCTAGAACCTGAAGAACCTATTTGATTAAAAAATGCTTGTCCTGATGAACCTGTACTTCCAATTTGATTAAAAAATGCTGAACCTGATAATCCAGTAGTTCCAATTTGTCCAATAAAAGCTTGTTGGAATTCTTGACTTGCTGTAGGACCACCTAATTGTCTTCCATAATATATATCTACATTTGCTAAATCAACTTGAACTTCATAAGTTGGACCACTCGTAAGTTTTGTATTTACAAGATGTTCTAAAGAATTTTCAAATGAAAATGGATTAAAAGACATTTGTTTTATATTGATAAAAGTTTACACTATTTAATTACTTTTCGCATTCTTAAAACAAATGGAGCCCCTATTTAATTCCGAAATAACTTTGAGTGAACGTTACACATTATTCCCTATTAAAGCAGATGAACAAATTTTACTAAAATTATATAAACAAGCTGTTGCATCTTTCTGGCCTGTAGAAGAAGTTAATCTTTCAAAAGATCGTGAAGATTGGGAGAAATTAAGTCAAAATGAACAACATTTTATTAAAAATATTCTGGCATTCTTTGCTGGTTCTGATGGAATAGTTCAAGAAAATCTTGCTTCAAAATTCCAAGTTGAAGTTCAATCACCTGTTGCACGTCTATTTTATGGTCTTCAAAATGCTATGGAAGGGATACATTCTGAAATGTATTCTTTGCTAATTGATCAATATATTAAAGATCCTCAAGAACAACAACATTTATTTAGAGCAATTGATACTATTCCATCAATTCGTAAAAAAGCTATGTGGGCTTTAAATTGGATGACTGATCGTCCTTATACACATCGTCTAGTAGCATTTGCATGTGTTGAAGGTATATTCTTTAGTGGAGCTTTCTGCTCAATATATTATTTTAAGAAACGTGGATTACTTCCTGGTTTGACATTTTCAAATGAATTAATTTCTAGAGATGAAGCTTTACATACAGAATTTGCTATTGAAATGTATAAACTATTGAAAAATAAATTAGATTTCTCAGAAATTAAAGAAATTATTAGTGAAGCTGTACAAATTGAAACTGAATTTATTACAGATTCTCTTCCATGTTCTCTAATTGGTATGAATGCAAAAGATATGACTTCATATATTGAATTTGTTGCTGATCGTTTATCTTTACAATTAGGTTATCCAAAAATTTTCAATTCCACAAATCCATTTGATTTTATGGAATTAATTTCTTTATCAGGAAAAACAAATTTCTTTGAGAAAAAGGTTTCAGAATATTCAAAACCTGGTGTTGGTCTTTCTTCAGAATCTATGCAAATTAAATTTGATGATGAATTTTAAATTATACTTGATAATAGATAAATTCTCCAGTTGATGGATTATATGCCACATTAGAAAAACCAGTAGGTAAAGTAACTGAAGCAATCAATCTTACAGGTTTAACAAAAAAACTATCAGTACTTGTCGGGTTTACAGCTACACCAGTTGCATTTAAACAAATTGAATTATTAGGTGCACTAGTATTTGATGCTTTATAACCAATAGCTATTGAATTTCTTCCCATAAAAGAAGTTCCTGCTTCACTACCAACAGATACTGCACCAAACCCTTGTGTAATATAACCTGAATAACTTCCAATAGCTATAGCGCTATTACCTTGTCCAGTATATCCTGCATTATTGCCAATAGCTACACAATCTCCTGTAGTTCCTTGTGCAGTATATCCTGCATTATTTCCAAGAGCTACTGAATTTGTACTTTGTCCAGTACCTCCTGCATTAAATCCAATAGCTACTGCATTTGCAGATTGATAATATTGCCCAGCAAAAACACCAATTGCCGTTGTATATTCTTTTTGTCCAGTAAGTCCTGAATAAATACCAATAGCTACAGCTCCACCTTGAGTTCCACCTTGTTTAAATGAACCACAACCATTTCCAATAGCTACTGAATTTTGTCCTTGTCCGGTATATCCACAACTATTTCCAATAGCTACTGTATTTTGGCCTTGTCCGGTATTTCCTGAATTATAACCAATAGCTACAGCTCCACCTTGAGTTCCACCTTGACTTACTGAACCAGCATTATTTCCAAGAGCTACTGAATTTTGGCTTTGTCCGGTATTTCCTGAATTATTACCAATAGCTACAGCTCCACCTACAGTTCCACCTTGTTTAAATGAACCAGTAGCTGTACCAATAGCTACTGAATTTTGGCTTTGTCCGGTATTTCCTGAATTATTACCAATAGCTACAGCTCCACCTACAGTTCCACCTTGACTTGCTGAACCAGCATTATTTCCAAGAGCTACTGAATTTATACTCTGTGAATTATATCCTGCACTATTACCAATAGCTACTGAATTTACATTCTGTGAATTATATCCTGCATTATTACCAATAGCTACACATCCACCTGTAATTCCACCTTGATCAAGTGAACCAGCAGCTGTACCAATAGCTACTGAATTAGTAGCTTGACCCGTATATGCTGCATTAGTTCCTAAAAATACTTTATCAGTAAATGATACATTTATGTTATAAGTTGAGCCGGATTGTGTAACATTAATACCAGCTCCGCCACTTACTCCTACAGTTGAACTTACTGCAAAAGTTGGACCACTTTGTGTAACACTAATACCAGTTCCACCAGTTACTCCTACACTTGAATTTACAGTAAAAGTTGAGCCAGATTGTGTAACCTTAATATTATCTCCAGCAGCTACTCCTACAGTTGAATTTACGGCAAAAGTTGAACCAGATTGTGTAACACTAATACCATTTCCACCAGTTACTCCTACAGCTGAACCACCAGTTGCATTTACAACAAAAGTTGAACCATTTTGTGCAATAGTAATACCACTTCCAGCAGCTACATCCACAGCTGAATTTACAACAAAAGTTGAGCCATTTTTTGCAACAGTAATACCACTTCCAGCAGCTACATCCACAGCTGAACTTACAGTAAAATTTGAACCAGATTGTGCAACATTAATACCAGAACCAGCAGCTACTCCTACAGTTGACATTACTGCAAAAGTTGGGCCATTTTGTGTAACATTAATACCAGCTCCATTAATTACTGAAATTTCTTGAACGGTTGAACTTACAGTAAAAGTTGAGCCAGATTGTGTAACACTAATGCCAGTTCCAGCAGCTACTCCTACAGCTGAACCACCAGTTGAACTTACAGTAAAAGTTGAACCAGATTGTGTAACACTAATACCATTTCCACCAGTTACTCCTACAGTTGAATTTACGGCAAAAGTTGAACCAGATTGTGTAACACTAATACCATTTCCACCAGTTACTCCTACAGCTGAACCACCAGTTGAACTTACAGTAAAAGTTGAACCAGATTGTGTAACACTAATACCATTTCCACCAGTTACTCCTACAGTTGACTTTACAGTAAAAGTTGAACCAGATTGTGTAACACTAATGCCAGTTCCACCAGTTACTCCTACAGCTGAACCACCAGTTGAACTTACAGTAAAAGTTGAACCAGATTGTGTAACACTAATACCATTTCCACCAGTTACTCCTACAGCTGAACCACCAGTTGAACTTACAGTAAAAGTTGAACCAGATTGTGTAACACTAATGCCAGTTCCAGCAG
>Ga0114958_10000977_pt1 | contig 23436 bp, 20 predicted proteins | sample C_130208_EF_Meta_FD_89577 | JGI IMG/M metagenome (GOLD analysis project Ga0114958, IMG submission 89577) | Freshwater microbial communities from Lake Croche, Canada to study carbon cycling - C_130208_EF_MetaG | ecosystem: Environmental > Aquatic > Freshwater > Lake | place: Lake Croche, Canada... | reverse complement strand
TACGGGCCTGACCAATGGCTCGAGCTACACCTTCGAAGTCACCGCCACCAACGCCGTCGGCACCTCGGCTCCCTCGGCCCCGTCAAGCCCCGCCATCCCCGCCACCGTCCCTGATGCTCCGACGGTCGTGTCAGTGTCGCCGACCACCTCGGCGGCCACGCTGACTGTCGTGCCGGGGAGCGACCAGGGATCGCCAATCCAGGGCTATGTGGTGATCGGTGGCCCGACGGGACCCTCTGCCCCCACGGCACTCGAGTCGGGTACCTTGACCATCTTCGGATTGAGCGCGGCCACCGCCTACCGCATCCAAGTCGCTGCGGTGTCGGAGCTTGGGCAGGGACCAGCGAGCACTGCTGTCTCCTTCAAGACTGATCCCGACCCGACGGTCAAGATCACCGTGGTCTTCTCGGCCCATATTGGCGACCAGGCTGGTGGGAGTTCGGTTGCGGTGACAGCGACAGGTCTCGAACCGGGATCGCAGGCCACGGTGACGATGCACTCCACGCCCACGCAGCTGGGATCGTTCACGGCACAGCCCGATGGCACCATCTCTGAGTCATTGAGCCTGCCGAGCAAGTTCGACAAGGGCATCCACCAGCTGGCAGTAGCGGGTCTTGATCAGTCTGGTAAGGACATCACCCAGACCTGGTGGTTCGCGGTCGACTCGTCCGTGAAGTTGCTCCACGTGACGACCGATCCGTCGCCGTCGCCGCCGAATTGGAATCTGGCGGAGAAGGCACCGCAACCTCGCACCTCGAGTAACGCTTCCGGTCCCCCCCAGGGATCGAAGACCATCGGCGGACAGACCTTCGCGGCCTACAGCCCGGCGAGCCATCCGACCACTGCTCAGGCCACCGCAGTTGGCGGAGCGGCACTCCTCGGTGCCGTCGGCGCAGGTGGTGCCGCCGGTGCTGCGGGTGCGGCGTCTGGGTCGAGCGGCGGGCGGGCGTCTGGCGAGTCACGAGCAGAGGCCCGAGAACGGCAGAAGATCAAGCACCTCGCCGACGTCGAGGCGGCCAACGCCTTGACCCGGCACTTTCTCTGGGTAGTGCCAGGGACGATGGCCTTCCTCGGCTTCACGAGGACTCTGCCCTCTCGACTGGCGGCCTACTCGCCGATGCTCGCCCGCGTCGTCATGGACGGCAGCTACCTGCGGGCGCCTCTCGGCATGTTCAGCATGCTGTTCCCAGTTGCCGGCGTGGTCCTTGGTGCAACGGCCGTGGCCAATGTCCACGGAGCACCGCTTCCGCCAGCAACTTGGTTGCTCGCCGTCATCATGGCATTGGGCATCCTTGACGCCCTGGCCGGACTCTTGGCTGCAGCGACCTACCTGTCCGGCGTCATATTCTCCGGCGGGTGGGCAACGCTGACTGGCGTGAGGGTCTCACTGGCCGTCGCTACGGCGTTCGTCCTGGTGATCGTGGCCGTCTCCTATGTCCGGCCACTGCGGCGACCGCCCATCCGATCGTTCACCCACGCCTTCGATCGTGTCGGAGACATCGTGATCGCCGGCCTGATGGCGATGTACGTGGGGTCGAAGCTCGTCGAGGCGATGCCTGCCTTCGCCGGAGCGGAGTTGCCGGTCGCTCACGACATCCTGCTGCTCGCGATGGTGACAGCCGGAGCGGTGGTCACCCGCTACGTGGTCGAGACGCTGGTCGTCGAATTCCAGCCAGCACGACTTGCGATCGTGCAGCCGGAGCCGTTGCCCGAGCACTTGCATCGGCACCGGGTCATCTCGGTGCTCCTGACTGCCACTGCGTTCGGCCTATTCGCTGCAGCCTTCCTCGGCCTCTCTTGGGCCCTCTGGATCGGTCTTGCTCTTGTGACGGGCGCCGCCGTCGCCGATGCGTTCAAGCACTGGTTCCCGAGCCTTCCCCGGCTGCGACGATTGACTCCGAACGGCTGGTTCAAGATCGTCTTGGTGATCTTCCTCGGCCGGATCATCTCGCTCCTCGTGAAGGCCAACGTCGCCGAGGGGACCAAGGTCGTGTTGATCTCCGCAGTGATGTTGATGATTCCCAGCTTCGCCTTCGAGCTGACGAAGGCCACGAGCCGAGAGGGGGAGGGCTACACCACGACATGGCCGATGCGCATCGCTGCCATCCCGGTGTTGGTCATCACGGTACTGCTCGTGATTGGGGTCATCACGATCGAGATCTGACCCGCCTGAAGGAACCTCGGCTCATGCGTCAGCGACCGGGGCAAAGTGCTCCACCACTGGGAACGGGTCATAGAAGTGATGCGTGAGGGCCTTCCATTGATCGAAGCGCTCTGAGCCTCGGAAGCCCTCAGTGTGAGCCTCCACAGAGGTCCACTCGACGTCGAGGATGAAGGTGCTCGGTGACTCGATGCCTCGTGAGATCGTGGCGGAGAGGAACCCTTCGGTCTCCGCCAGCAGGGGGAGCCCCTCGTTGACGGCGGCGATGAATGCCTCCTCTTTGCCTGGCGTTATATTCAAGACAGCGTGCTCGACGATCATGGGGCCTCCTTGGCGCTCGGGTCTCTTGCACCCTAGGCACACCGTGCCTCGACATGGAAGTGCGCGTCCGACCTATCCCGACGAATCGGCGTTGCCCGGATCCTCAGTTTCCGGCGCAGTGGCGGTGGGTGGCGTCGGGTGGCGGGGAATACCGTTGGTCGGACGTGCCGCGGGGTTAGGCGGTCAGGCGTTCGCGGAGAGGGGTGATGGTGGCGGCATCGATGGCGACACCAGCGAGAGCGATTGCGCCATCGAACAGGGCCGATTCAGCGGAGGGGCCGAGACAGGCAGCAGCGAACTCTGGCTGGTGGTTGACGGCGCCGCCGGTCTCGATTCGGATGAGCGGGTGGATTGAGGGGATGACCAACGAGATGTTCGCCATGTCGGTCGAGTAGGTGGGCGACGGCAGGCCGGCGTCGTCGTCGGCGAAGGACCGGCCGAGTGCCTCGGCGTGCCTCCGATACGAGGCGAGGAGGTCCTGGTCCTGGACGAGGTGCGTGTAGGCGGGCGCCGTCGAGGTGACCTCGAGGGTCGCCCCCGTGGCAGTTGCCCCTGCTTCGAAGCAGGCCTGGACGTGGGGGAGGAGCGCATCGAGGTCCTCGATGGTGCGCGCCCTAGCCATGTACTTGGCCGATGCAGAGCCAGGGATGATGTTCGCCGCCTGACCGCCCCCGACCACGACGCCGTGCACCTGGCAGCCAGGGGGCAGCTGTTGGCGGAGCAGTCCGATGGCGACCTGGGAGATCACCATTGCATCCCCGGCGTTGATGCCCTCCCATGGTGCGGCGCTGGCGTGGGCTGTCCGGCCGGTGAACGAGATGTCGAGCTGGCTCACGGCGAGGCACGACGAATGCAGCCGCTCAATCGACCAGGGGTGCACCATCATGGCCAGGTCGATGCCATCGAACCCCCCACGCTCGAGCATGATCGCCTTGCCACCGCCGGACTCTTCGGAGGGGGTGCCAAGGACGCGTACCTCGATGCCGAGCTCGTCAGCGACGGCTGCCAGTCCGATCGCCGCCCCGACGCTTGATGCGGCGATCAGGTTGTGGCCGCAGGCATGGCCGACCTCCGGCAGTGCGTCGTACTCGGCCATGAAGGCCACGACGAGTGCTCCCGAGCCCACGCGGGCGTCGAAGGCGGTGGGCAGGTCGCAGACACCGCGAGCGACTGTGAACCCCGCCGACTCGAGGACTTTCTCGGTGGCGGCAGCAGATGCCACCTCCTCGAATCCGAGCTCGGCGAAGCCGTGGATGGCCTCAGAGAGGGCGATGAGCTGGGGGCGGGCCGCCTCGATCGCAGCCGTGGCTGTGGTGAGGGCGGCGTCCACGTCGCTACTCGACGACGACGACGACGTCGCCGCCCGTGACCGAGTCGCCAGCTGCGACCTTCACCTCGGTCACCGTTCCGGCCTTGGTGGCATTGACGGCATTCTCCATCTTCATGGCCTCGAGCACGCAGACTGTCTGGCCGGCCTCGATCTCGTCACCGACCTCCACGAGGACCTTCACGATGGTTCCCTGCATCTGGACCGTTACCGAGCCACTTGACGCACCGGCGACTGACCCACCGCCACCTCGCTTGCGGGCCTTGGTGCTCCCGCCGGCGCCACCGGCCACCACTGTGCCGATCGAAGATTCCGGAAGCCACAGCTTGACGTCGTAGCGCCGACCGCCGACCTCCGCAGTCACCGAGCGCAGCACCTTGGCCTCCGACTCCTCGTCTCCAGCCGTCGGGTTGACCTCGAGGCCGGACAGGTCGAGCGTCTCTTCGACCCACTTGGTCGAGTAGCGCATCTCCGCGAAGTCAGGATGCGACAGGATGGCCTCAGCAGCCGGGATGGTGGTGGCAATCCCTTCAATGGTGGTCTCTTCGAGGGCACGCAGCATGCGCCGACGTGCTGACTCGCGATCTTCAGCCCACACCACGAGCTTGGCGATCAGGTTGTCGTAGTACTGGCTGATCGTGTCGCCTGACTCATATCCGGCATCAAGCCGGACGCCGGGCCCCGAGGGTTGGGCGAATGTGGTCATGGTGCCGGGGGAGGGGGTGAACCGCCCGCCCGAGGGGTCCTCGGCATTGATGCGGACCTCGAAGGCGTGGCCGTCGCGCTTGACCTCACTCTGGGAGAAGGGGATGGCCTCGCCGGCGGCGATACGCAGCTGCCATGCCACGAGGTCGAGGCCGGTGACGAGCTCGGTGACAGGGTGCTCGACCTGCAGCCGTGTGTTCATCTCGAGGAAGTAAAACTCGCCGTCTTGGTAGAGGAATTCGACCGTTCCGGCATTCACATACCCACAGGCCTCGGAGACCTTCACGGCGGCGGCGCCCATGGCTTGGCGGATCTCGTCGGGGAAGTCGGCGGCTGGGCTCTCCTCGATCAGCTTCTGATGGCGTCGCTGGCACGAGCAGTCGCGCTCGCCGAGCCAGAGCGTGTTTCCGTGCGAGTCGGCCAGGATCTGCATCTCGATGTGTCGCGGCCACGTCAGGTAGCGCTCCACGTAGCACTCGTCGCGACCGAAGTAGGAGAGCGCCTCACGCTGGGCAGACTCGAGGGCCTCGGCAGCCTCGTCGGCCGCGTGCACGACCTTCATACCTCGGCCACCACCACCGAATGCCGCCTTGATCGCCACTGGCCAGCCGAACTCCTCGCCAAAGGCGACGACTTCATCAGAGGAACTCAGCGTCTGGGACCGACCGGGGACACCAGAGACACCGGCGGCCTCAGCGGCCAGCCGGGAGCTGATCTTGTCGCCCATGACCTCGATCGCCTCAGGCGGTGGGCCGATGAAGGTGACGCCCCGGGCCGTGATGGCCCGGGCGAAATCGGTGTTTTCGGAGAAGAAGCCGTAACCTGGGTGGACGGCATCGGCCCCGGACTCCTCGATGGCGGCGAGGATGGCTTCGGTGTTCAGATAGCTCTCGGCAGCCGTCTGTCCGCCAAGGGCATATGCCTCGTCGGCGAGTCGGACGTGGAGGGCGTCCCGGTCGAGCTCGGAGTACACAGCGACAGTGGCGATGCCCATCTCCCGGCAGGTTCGGATCACCCGAACGGCAATCTCTCCACGGTTCGCGATCAGGACCTTCTTCAGCACGCTTGACCTCTCGATGGGTGGCCGGGGCACCTCGCCTCCGGCAGGGGGCTTGAGTTGACTCCCGATACTCTCACGGACCATAGGGTTGGCGCCATGACGCACCACCACTTCGATATTCAGCGCTTCGACGTCATCGACTCGACCAACACCTACCTACTCGACCAAGCCCGGAGCGGGGCCCCGAGCAGGCTTGTGGCGGTGGCCGACCACCAGACGGCTGGCCGGGGTCGACTCGATCGTCGTTGGGAGTCACCGGCGGGAGCGGCCCTGCTCATGTCGGTGCTGCTGCGAGTGCCTCTCGAGCCTGGTCAACTGCACCTCGCAACCGCCGCCGTCGCGCTCGCAGCAGTGGCCGCGGTCGATCAGTCCTGTGGACTCGCCCCAGATCTCAAGTGGCCCAATGACCTGGTGATCGAGGATGCCAAAGTTGCTGGGATCTTGGCCGAGATCGACCTCTCGGCGGCCGATGGGGTGCCTGCGATCGTCGTGGGGATTGGGATCAATCTCACCTGGCCGGGACCACCGGAAGTAGGCGGGACGTGTCTCCTCGATGCCACCGGTGTCACCGTCGAACGTGACGTCCTCCTCGATCTCGTCCTGTCAGAGCTGGCCGGGCGGGTCGATCAACTTGGTGAGAGTGAAGGTCGAGCAGTGCTGATCTCCGAACTCTCTGAACGGCTGGTGACCATCGGGCGCAGGGTTCGGGTGATGATGGCTGATGCCGAGGTTGAGGGTCACGCAGTTGGCCTGAGCCCTGAGGGCCACCTGCTCGTTGACACCGAGAAGGGGATTCTCGAGGTGGCTGCGGGCGATGTGATCCATCTGCGTCCGGCCTGACCTGACAGTTCGGCCTGCCCTGACTATCCGGCCTGACTAGTCTCCCCTGTATGCGCATGCTCATCACCGGCGGAGCCGGATTCATCGGCTCGGCCTTTGCCCGTTATTGGGTCGAGCGGCACCCATCAGACACGGTGGTCGTCTACGACGTCATGACCTACGCCGCCACGATGGGGAGTCTCGAGGGAGTCCTTGACCAGATCGCCTTCATCAAGGCTGACATTTGTGATCTTGATGCGGCCGTCCTGGCGATCGAGACCAACGAGATCGACACCATCGTTCACTTCGCCGCGGAGTCGCACAACTCGCTCGCCGTCCTCGACCCCGCTCGGTTCTTCTCCACCAACGTGATGGGCACCCAGACCATGCTCGAGGCGGCACGTCGCTCTGGGGTGTCTCGGTTCCACCACATCTCGACCTGTGAGGTCTACGGCGATCTCGATCTCGACACCGATGAGTCATTCAACGAGTCGAGCCCCTATCGCCCTCGGACCCCGTACAACGCCTCTAAGGCCGGAGCGGACCATGCGGTGCGGGCCTATTCGGAAACGTACGAGCTCCCGGTCACGATCACCAACTGCGCAAACAACTACGGGCCTTATCAATTCCCCGAAAAGGTCATCCCGCTGTTCTCCACTCGGGCGTTGGCCGATCAATCGCTGCCGCTCTATGCCTCGACGCAGAACCGCCGGGAATGGCTCCACGTCGACGATCACTGCCGCGCCATCGAGGCAGTGCTGCTCCGGGGCCGGATCGGCGAGACGTACCACGTGGGCTCCGGTATCGAGGCATCGATCGAGCAGATCGCCGATGCCGTCTTGGCAGCGACTGGCAAGCCAGCCAGCCTCAAGACGATCGTCCCTGACCGCCCAGGCCACGACCGGCGCTACCTCCTCGACATCACCAAGATCCGTACCGAGCTCGGATGGGAGCCGACGATCCCCTTCGAGCAGGGCATCCGAGAGACCGTCGAATGGTACCGAGACAACCAGGACTGGTGGGCACCACTGCTCGAGCGTGCTCCGGTGGTCGAGTCCACCTGGGGCGACTCCAAGTCCTAGGCCATCGGTCCTATGCGAATCTTGATCACCGGAGCTGGCGGCCAGGTCGGCACGGACCTGTCACAGGTCCTTGGCGGAATTATCCCTCCGGCAGGACGGGCCACCGCCCTGCTCGGGGCAGACCCAGTCGCTGATGGGGAGTTCGACCTCCACGCCCTCGACCGTGCTGGCCTCGACATCGTCGATGCCGAGCTTGTTCGGACCACCGTGGAAGCGATCGGCCCCGACGTGATCGTCCACCTCGCCGCGTACACCGCAGTGGACCGAGCGGAGCTGGACGTGCCCGGAGCGACGGCTATCAACGAGATCGGCACCGGCAATGTGGTGGGGGCGGCAGAGGCGGTGGGTGCTCACGTGATCTACGTCTCCACGGACTATGTCTTCGCCGGCAACCTGGGGCGGCCGTTGGTCGAGACCGATGCGACCGGTCCGCTCAGCGTCTACGGGGCAACGAAGCTCGCAGGCGAAGTGATGTGTCGGGGAACCGACACCATCGTTCGGACCTCTTGGGTGGCCGGGCTCGCGGGTCGCACGGTCATCAACCTGGCGACCGATGCTGGCCGCACCGGACGTGCCCTTCGCTTCGTGGATGATCAGATTGGAACGCTGACTGCCTCAGCAGACCTGGCTGCGGGCCTGGTGGCCATGATCAGGCGACGCCCTGCGGGTGTCTTCCATGTTGCCGGGACTGGTGCGGCGAGCTGGCATGAAGTGATCAGCCATGCGGTCGTGGAGGCTGGTGGGTCGGCTGATCAGGTGACCCCGATCACCACCGCTGATCTCAACCCGCAACCGGCAGCGACGCGCCCGAGCTACTCACCGTTGGTCTCGCAGCGCCTCGCCGAGATCGAAGGGGTGCCGCTCCCCGAATGGCAAGATGGTGTGGCACGGCTGGTCGCCGCGCTCACCTCTGAGGGAGGGTCATGACGTCGAAGCAGCCCAAGACGGCGAAGCCAGCAGCCGAGGCACGTCGCGTCTGCGTCATTGGCGCGGGATACGTGGGGCTTCCGACAGCCGGGGTGCTTTCGACCCGAGGTCACGACGTCGTCCTCGCTGAGCGCGATGAGCGTCGACTGAACATGCTGCTGGCCGGCGAGATGCCGATCTTCGAGCCCGGTCTCGATGTGCTTCTGGCCGAGGGTCGTGCTGCCGGGCGCCTTCGGTACATGCCCTCGGCGGCTGAGGCCGTTCAGGGCTGCGAGTTCGTCTTCCTCTGCGTGCCCACCCCACAGGGCGATGACGGTGCGGCTGATCTGTCCTATGTCGAGTCGGCGGCCGCAGAGATCGGGCCGTTCCTTGAGCCCGGAACCATTGTGATCAACAAGTCGACGGTGCCAGTGGGGACCGTGAACCTGGTCGAGCGGACCATCGGGCGCTCCGATATCGCCGTGGTCTCGAACCCGGAGTTCCTGCGCGAGGGCACTGCCGTGACCGACAGCCTCCACCCGGACCGCATCGTCGTCGGATCAACAGATGTGCGGGCTGCCACCGCCGTGGCAGAGCTCTTCGGCTCGACCGGTGCGGCCATGGTCATCACTGATCCCACCACTGCGGAGACCATCAAGTACGCCTCGAATGCCTTCTTGGCCACCAAGATCAGCTTCATCAACGCTATGGCCGCCCTGTGCGAGGCCGTAGGTGCCGATGTCCGAGATCTGGTCCTCGGTCTTGGGTTCGACAAGCGCATCGGCTTCGAGTTCCTCCGGCCCGGCCCCGGATGGGGCGGATCATGCTTCCCGAAGGACACCTCGGCGCTGGTGCACATCGGGATGGAGCATGGGTACGACTTCGGGCTCCTGCGGGGGGCGATCGCCTGCAACGACGAGCAGATCGAACGGATGGTCCACAAGCTCGAGGTAGCAGCGGGTGGTTCCCTTGATGGCAAGACGATCGGGATCTGGGGGCTGACCTTCAAAGCCGACACTGATGACCGACGCAACTCGCCGGCTACGGCCATCACGGCCAAGGTCGTTGAGCGCGGAGCCACGGTGCGGGCCTATGACCCCACAGTGAGCGCCAACGATGCCAGCAGCCCCGACCTCGCGGGCGTGGAGATCGTGACGGATCCGGTCGAGGCGGCTCGCGGTGCTGCAGTCATCGGCTTGCTCACCGAGTGGCAGGAGTTCAGGTGGGTTGACTTTGACGCCGTGGCCGCACTGATGGCTGCGCCGTCGATCGTCGACGCGAGGAACCTTCTCGACCCTGAGGCCATTCGTCGGCAGGGTTTCACCTATGTGGGCGTAGGTCGGACGTGAGAGTCATCATCGCTGGTGGCGCAGGATTCTTGGGGTCGCACCTGACAGATCTCCATGTGGCTCGTGGGGACGCGGTTGTGGTCCTCGATGACTTCACCACCGGAACGCAGGAGAACCTGGCGCACCTTGCGTCGACTGCAGCGGTCGAGGTCATCGCCGCAGATGTCAGCGTTGAGGTTCCGGTCACCGGAGCGGTGGATCGCGTCTACAACCTTGCCTCTCCGGCATCGCCTCCGGCCTACCTTGAGCGTCCACTTGAGACCCTGGCCGTCGGCTCGGAGGGGACGCGGCGGCTCCTTGAGCTGGCTGACACGAGCTCAGCGAGGTTTGTGATGGCCTCGACGTCGGAGATCTACGGGGATCCGATGGTGCACCCGCAGGTCGAGGACTATCGCGGCAATGTCGATCCCATCGGCCCGCGAGGCGTCTATGACGAGGCCAAGCGGTTTGCTGAGGCGATCACGATGGCCTTCCACACCAAGCGCGGCACGGATATCGGCATCGCACGGATCTTCAACACCTATGGTCCTCGACTGGCGGCAGGTGACGGTCGGGTGGTGTCGAACTTCATCGTCCAAGCACTCCGTGGTGATCCGCTGACGGTGTATGGCGATGGTCTGCAGACCCGTAGCCTCTGCTACGTGGCCGATCTCGTGGCTGGTTTGGCCGCCCTCGGCGATGCGACGGTGATCGGACCGATCAATCTCGGAAACCCCGACGAGCGGACCGTGCTTGAGATTGCGGAGACCATTCTGGAACTGACGGGGAGTTCGTCGTCGGTCGAGCACCTCCCGCTTCCCACGGATGATCCGACACGCCGGTGCCCGGATATCACTCGAGCCACCGAGCAACTCGGCTGGCGGCCCAGTATCGAGACTGAGGATGGCCTCAAGGTCACGATCGACCACTTCGCCGAGCTGCTCGATCGCTGAGTCCCCCAAGGAGTGTCGCTGGGCTCGGCTAGATTGAGGGTCGATCATCGAGACCGGGAGGCATCGTGGCGCCAGAGCGATCGCTTGAGCAGAAGGATTACAAGACCCTCAGCGTGCTCGTGCCCGTCTACAACGAGCGGTCGACCATTGGAGAAGTGATCCGGAGGATCCGCTCGGTCGATGTGCCCCTCGAGGTTGAGATCGTGGTGGTCAACGACGGATCCTCCGACGGCACTGACAAGGTGCTGGCCACCCTTGAGGACTCCACCGTCCGAGTGTTCAACCATGCTCAGAACCAGGGCAAGGGTGCTGCGCTGCGAACGGGGCTCGAGGCGGCCACCGGCGACCTGATCATCATCCAAGACGCGGACCTCGAGTACGACCCGGAGGACTGGATCAAACTGCTCGACCCGATCATGAAGCACAAGGCATTCGTGGTCTACGGAAGTCGTTTCACCGGCGAGCGCAAGAACATGCTTCTGCTGCACTGGATCGGCAATCGGTTCTTGTCGCTGGTGACCAATGTGCTCTACGCGACCACGCTCTCGGACATGGAGACCTGCTACAAGTGCTTTGACCGCAGGGTGATCGAGCCGGTGCACATCATCTCGAATCGCTTTGACTTCGAGCCGGAGATCACCGCCAAGGTCCTGCGTCAGGGGTTCCGGATCTACGAGGTGCCGATCAGCTACGCCGGACGCGAGTTCGACGAGGGGAAGAAGATCACCTGGAAGGACGGCTTCGCCGCCCTCAAGGCCCTCATCAAGTTCCGCTTCACCAAGTCGCTGTAGCTGTGGGGGATCCCCTGGTGGCGGGTCCGGCTGCAGTGGTGGTCGACTTCAACGTCGGGCCCCTCCTCCGTGGCTGCATCGCCTCGCTCCTCGCCGAGGGCATCACCGAGATCGTGGTCGTTGAGAACGGCGACCCTGGATCCACTGCCAGCGCCCTCGGTGAGATGACGGCGCAGGTGCGGGTCATCAACCCTGGTGGCAACCTGGGGTTCGGTGCAGGCGTCAACCGAGGGGTCGCTGCGCTGAGCAGTTCCGCCGACATGATCATCGTGGCGAACCCTGACACCGTGGTGCATGTCGGAGCGGTGGCCTCGCTGGTCGCCGCATTGGGGGATCATCCGCGGTGGGTCCTGGTCGGCCCGACCATCCTGACGAACGATGGGGCTCGTTATCCCTCGGTGCGCCGCTTCCCGTCGCCACTTGTCGCTGTCGGTCACGCCCTGCTTGGCAAGGTCACGCCCGATAATCCCTTTACCCGCCGCTACCTGTCGACTGGAGAGCGTGTCGATGGTGGGGTCGACTGGGTGTCCGGCGCCTTCTTCGTAGTTCGCCGGGAGGCATTCGAGCAGCTCGGCGGCTTCGACGAGGCGTACTTCATGTTCGCCGAGGATATGGATCTGTGCTGGCGCGCCCACGAGGCGGGACTTGGGGTGGGGGTGGCTCCGGTCGCCATCGTCACCCACGTCGAGGGGGTGGCACGAGCGGCCCATCCGTATCGGATGCTTCTCGCTCACCATCGCTCTGCCCTGCGCTTCGCAGCGGCCACCACGCGCGGCCCGGTGCGGGTCTTGCTGCCCTTCGGAGCATTGATTCTCGGCCTGCGACTCCTCGGTTCGCTGGCTGGTGTCGCCATCGATCGACACTGACCACGTCAATTCTTGACAAGTTTGGTCGGGTTTGGCACGATGGTCACTGGCGGCCAGGTGGCCTGCCCCGCAGTGACCGCGAGCAAGGAGACACCCCATGGCCGATACCCAAGGCTTTGAGACCCGACAGATCCACGCCGGGACCGAGCCGGACCCGACCACAGGGGCACGCGCCGTGCCGATCTACATGACCACCAGCTACGCCTTCCGCGACACCGACCATGCCGCAGCGCTCTTCGGGCTCGCCGAGGCCGGCAACATCTACACCCGAATCATGAACCCGACCACGAGCGTGATCGAAGAGCGCATCGCCGATCTTGAGGGTGGCGTCGGTGCCCTTGCGGTGGCGTCCGGGCAGGCTGCGGAGACTCTGGCCATCTTGAACCTTGCCGAGGCGGGCGACCAGATCGTGGCCTCACCGTCGCTCTACGGCGGCACCTACAACCTCTTCCACTACACGCTGCCCAAGCTCGGCATCACGGTGGACTTCGTTGATGATCCCGATGACCTTGAGCAGTGGGCCGCCAAGGTCACCCCACAGACTCGCGCCTTCTACGGCGAGACGATCGGCAACCCACGCGGTGACGTCCTCGATATCGCCGGAATCTCCGGAGTGGCCCATGCCAACAACGTTCCGCTCATCGTGGACTCAACCTTGGCTACGCCCTACCTGGCCAACCCACTGGCTCATGGGGCCGACATCGTCGTGCACTCTGCAACGAAGTTCATCGGTGGCCATGGCACGGCCGTCGCCGGCGTGATCGTTGACGGGGGAACCTTTGACTTCGGTGCCTCCGGCCGTCACGCCATGTTCACCGAGCCCGACCCGAGCTACCACGGCCTCAAGTTCTGGGAGGCACTTGGTCCTGGCGCGTACATCGCCAAGGCCCGGGTCCAGGGTCTTCGCGACCTTGGTGCAGCGGTGTCGCCCATGAACGCCTTCCTCATCGTCCAGGGCCTTGAGACCCTCAGCCTCCGGATGGAGCGCCACGTGGAGAACGCCCAGGCTGTGGCCGAGTTCCTCGAGGGGCGCGACGAGGTCGCCTGGGTGAACTACCCAGGGCTCCCGTCGTCGCAGTGGCACGACCGGGCCAAGGAGATCCTGCCCAAGGGCAGCGGTGCGGTGCTGAGCTTCGGCCTCGCCGGCGGCGCAGCGACGGGGGCCAAGTTCATCGACAGCCTCTCGCTGTTCAGTCACCTTGCCAACGTCGGCGACGTACGCAGCCTGGCCATCCACCCGGCCACGACGACGCACAGCCAGCTCACGGTCGAGGAGCAGGCGGCCAGTGGCGTCTCTCCAGAGATGGTGCGTCTCTCGGTGGGTATCGAATCGATCGCCGACATCCTGGCTGACCTCGATGCTGGCCTACGAGCGGCGAAGGCCTGAGCCGCTGACCGTCGATAGAGACCCAGACCTCACGGGTCCACCACCACCGGCCTCCGGAGCATGGCGACCGGGTGACCCCAAGGGATCGAGGAAGTTCCTCGAGGTCTTCGTCGACGCGCCCCTCGATCTTGAGGGAGGTGGTCGGCTCGGGGGTGACCTTGGGCCGATCTCGATGGCCTATGAGACCTGGGGCGATCTCGATGAGGATGCTGGCAATGCCATCCTTGTCCTGCATGCCTTGACCGGTGACAGCCACGCCGCCGGACCGGTGGGTCCGGGTCATCGGACGCCGGGCTGGTGGGACGGTCTGATCGGGTCAGGTCGGGCCATCGACACCGATCGATTCTTCGTGATCGCCCCGAACGTCCTTGGCGGCTGCCAGGGGTCGCTCGGGCCATCGTCGCTTCATCCTGACGGGGCCGCTTGGGGAAGTCGATTCCCATGGCTCACCATTCGTGACCAGGTGAGCGCCGAACAGGCACTGCTCTCGGAACTGGGCATCACTCGCCTTCATGCCATCCTCGGTGGATCGATGGGAGGCATGCGGGCGCTCGAGTGGGCCTTGATGGCACCTGAGCGCGTCGAGCGACTGGTGTTGCTGGCCTGTGGGCCCGCAGCCACGGCCGAGCAGATCGCCCTCTGCTACGCGCAGAGTTTGGCGCTGACCCTCGACCCGGCATTTAGGGGCGGCGACTACTACGACCAGGCCGATGGCGAAGGCCCGTGGAAGGGCATGGGGGCGGCACGTCGGATGGGGCAGATCACCTATCGCACCCGAGCCGAGCTCCGAGAGCGCTTTGGCCGGACCCACCAAGCCCGAGAGAATCCGTTGGCCGGCGGACGCTTTGCGGTGGAGAGCTACCTCGACCACCAGGCCGAGAAGCTGGCCCACCGGTTCGACGCCAACACCTACCTGATCTTGTGCCGGGCCATGGATAGCCATGATGTCGGCCGAGGACGAGGTTCAATCCGCGAGGCGCTCGGCCACATCGAGACCCCGACGCTGGTGATCGGCTTCGATACCGATCGCCTCTATCCGCTCGATGAGCAGGCGGACATCGTCGAGGGGATTGGGGCCAACGCCACGATGGTCCGCCTCGAGTCGACCCTGGGGCACGATGCCTTCCTTCTCGAGGCGGAGGCCATCGACCCTCTGGTTCGCTCGGCGCTGCGGTGAGGTTCCCTGCTGAGGAGGGTGTCGCTCGTGCCGGTAGGCTGTCAAAGTCATGAGCGTCCTCTCGAAAGTCCTCCGCGCCGGTGAAGGCAAGAAGGTTCGCCGCCTCGCCGAGCTCGTTCCTGCCGTCAATGGCCTCGAGGCAGCGATGGAGGCACTCTCCGACGCTGAGCTCCAAGCCAAGACCGCAGAGTTCAAGGCCCGCCTGGCTGACGGTGAGACCCTTGACGACCTGCTGATCGAGTCATTCGCTGTCGTGCGTGAAGCGGCCTGGCGAGTGCTCGGCCAGCGACACTTCGACGTGCAGCTGATGGGTGGCATGGCGCTGCACTTTGGCTGGATCGCCGAGATGAAGACCGGTGAGGGCAAGACCCTCGTCTCGACCCTGCCGGTGTACCTCAACGCCCTGGCGGGCCGTGGCGTGCACGTGGTCACCTCGAACGACTACCTCGCCACCCGAGACGCCGAGTGGATGGGACGACTGCATCGCTGGATGGGGCTCACCGTCGGGCGCGTCGGTCCCGACATCACAGATCCTGAGCTCAAGCGCGACGCCTATGCCTGTGATGTCACCTATGGCACGAACGCCGAGTTCGGGTTCGACTACCTGCGCGACAACATGGCGCGAAGCCGCGAGACGATGGCGCAACGCGATCACGTATTCGCCATCATCGACGAGGTCGACTCGATCCTCATCGATGAGGCCCGGACACCGCTCATCATCTCGGGGCCTTCGGACGACGCGGCTCGGCTGTACTACCGGTTCGCCTCCATCGTGAACACGCTCTCTCGGGACACCGACTACGAGGTCGACGAGGAGAAGAAGACCGTCGTGCCGACAGAGGCGGGCATCGAGAGGGTCGAGCGCGCTCTCAATGTTGAGAACCTCTATGACGCCGTCAGCGTCAACTACGTCCACCAGCTGACACAGGCACTGCGTGCCAAGGAGCTGTACCACCGGGACAAGGACTATCTGGTGGCCGATGGTGAGGTCCGCATCGTCGACGAGTTCACTGGACGGTCCCTCGACGGACGACGCTGGTCCGATGGGCTCCATCAGGCCGTGGAGGCCAAGGAGCGAGTGCGGATCAACGAGGAGAACCACACGTGGGCGACCGTCACGATCCAGAACTACTTCCGGATGTACGAGAAGCTCGCCGGCATGACCGGTACGGCGGAGACCGAGGCCGGTGAGTTCGCCTCGACCTATGACCTGTCGGTGGTTCCCATCCCGACGAATCGTCCGATGCTGCGCATCGACAAGCCGGACCTCGTCTTCAAGACCGAGATGGCGAAGTTCGAGGCCATCGCCGACGACATCGCTGAGCGCCAGACGCTCGGCCAGCCCATCTTGGTGGGTACGGCGTCAGTGGGGAAGTCCGAGTTGCTCTCGCGTGTCCTCGCCAAGAAAGGCATCAACCACGAGGTCCTGAATGCCAAGCAGCACTTCCGTGAGGCGGAGATCGTGGCTCAGGCTGGCCGTCTCGGATCCGTTACCGTGGCGACCAACATGGCCGGTCGTGGCGTCGACATCCTCCTTGGTGGCAATGCCGAGGGCTTGGCCACCCGGCAGTGCGCCGCCGAAGGAGTCGACCCGAGCACGCCGGAGGGCGAGGCTCGTCTGGCCGAACTCACCGCCACCTTCGCTGAGCAGTGCAAGGCCGAGGGCGACACGGTGCGAGAGCTCGGTGGTCTCTATGTCCTCGGTTCGGAGCGGCACGAGTCGCGGCGGATCGACAACCAGCTTCGTGGCCGATCGGGCCGACAGGGCGAGCCCGGCGAGAGCCGCTTCTTCTTGTCCCTCGAGGACGACCTCATGCGCCTGTTCGCCACGGGGGCGGTCAGCTGGGTGATGGATCGAGCGCTGCCCGAGGATGCTCCCATCGAGGCCAAGATGGTGACGAAGGCCATCGAGCGAGCACAGAACACCGTTGAGGGTCGCAATGCGGAAACCCGCAAGGAAGTCCTCAAATACGACGCGGTGATGAATGAGCAGCGCAAGGTCATCTATGCCAGGCGGCTACAGGTCATCGATGGGGGAGATCTGCACGACGAGACCGTCGAGCTGCTCACCGAAGAACTCACGAACGCTGTGGCGTCGAGTTGCCCGAGTGACTATCCGGAGGAGTGGGATCTTGACCAGCTCCTCGCTGAGATCCAGCAGTTCTACCCAACGGCCTTCTCGACGGAGGATCTCGGCCAAGCTGGGACGCAAGGTCAGTTGATTGAGTCGATCCTGCTCGAGGCTGACGAGTACTACGAGAACCGATCGGCCACGATGCCAGGCGGCGAAGAGATGGCTCGCGAGATCGAGCGTGAGGTCATGCTCCAGATCATCGATCAGCGCTGGCGCGATCATCTCTCCGAGATGGACTACCTGCGCGAAGGTATCAATCTGCGAGCGATGGGCCAGCAGGACCCCCTGGTGGCCTGGCAGCGCGAGGGTTTCTCGATGTTCGGCCAGCTCATTGAAGCGATTCAGGCCGACTACCTGCGCTATGTCCTGCACGTCGACGCCGAGATGACGCCGGTCGAAGAGCCATCACTCGCTGGTGCCGTCTACGAGGCGCCCGACGACTCTGATCCGGCTGGCGGTTTCTCGCTGGCGCCACCGGCTGCTCCGACGACCGCTGAACAGGCCATGGGTCAGATCGGCGAGCCCACGATCGAGAGCTTCGTTCCGGTGGTCAAGGACGAGAACGCCAAGCTTGGCCGCAACGACCCGTGCTGGTGTGGCTCGGGCAAGAAGTTCAAGCAGTGCCATGGCGCCGCCTGAGATCCCGGCGGGAGCCCGCGATCTTGCCCAGTCGCTTGATGAGCTCGAATCTCGGCTCGATGAGGCAAAGGGCTACCTCGGCATCGACGCGGCCCGCCTCCGTCGAGATGAGCTCGAAGCCATCGCTGGCGAGCCCGGTCTCTGGGATGACCAAGATCGAGCCCGTCAGGTCACCACCGAGCTCGGCCGGGTGGCCGATGACTTGAGCCGCTTCGATGCCTTGGCAACGAGCATCGATGACGCGCGGGTGATGATCGAGTTGATCGCCGAGTCATCGGATGCTGGCGAGGATGACGACTCACTCGTCGCCGAGTTGGCGGGATCGGTGGCGGAGCTTGAGCGGAGCATTGGTCGCCTTGAGGTCCAAAGCCTGTTCCAGGGCGACTACGACCAGGCCGATGCCATCGCCGAGGTGCACGCCGGCGCCGGTGGCACCGATGCCCAGGACTGGGCCGAGATGATGCTGCGGATGTACTCGCGCTGGGCCGAACGTCGAGGCTTCAGCGTCGAGGTGGATGAGACGACGGAGGGATCTGAGGCCGGGCTGCTGTCGGCCACGTTCATCGTGAAGGGACGGTTCGCCTACGGCTTGCTCTCCGCTGAGCGAGGGGTGCATCGCCTTGTGCGGATGAGCCCCTTCGATTCACAGCACCGTCGCCAGACCAGTTTCGCCACCTTGCAGGTCACGCCGTTCATGGAGGACCTCGACGACGCCCCCGAGATCGACGAGAAGGACCTGCGGATCGACACCTATCGGGCCTCTGGGGCGGGTGGTCAGCACATCAACAAGACGGATTCTGCTGTCCGACTCACCCACCTGCCTACCGGCGTCGTGGTCTCGTGCCAGAACGAGCGGAGCCAGCATCAGAACAAGGCCCGCGCCATGCAGATCCTGGCGAACAAGCTCGTCGACCTCGCACGCGCCGAGCGCGAGGCTGAGCTGGCGGCGATCACCGGTGAGCGCATCGACAACGCGTGGGGGAGCCAGATCCGCTCCTATGTGATGGCGCCGTATCAGCTCGTCAAGGACCTCCGGACCAACGTAGAGACCGGCAATGTCGATGCGGTGCTCGATGGAGACCTCGACGACTTCATGGAGGCCGAGCTTCGGCGGCGGCGGGAGCCCGGCTCCTGATCCTCGACCGTGATGACAGCCGCGCAACGCCACAGAGGCCCTCTGGCGATGGTCCCGAAGGGCAGCGGGGGGCGGGTAGGCTGGATTCCATCAGCACTTCGTATGCTCTGGGTCTCCGATCCGGGAGCTGCGCAGGACGCATGCACCGATGATCCTCCTCGACCACGTCACCAAGACCTACAAGGGCTCCACCGTGGCGCTGCGCGACGTCTCGGTCGACATCGACAAGGGTGAGTTCGTCTTCCTGGTCGGCTCTTCTGGATCAGGCAAGACCACCTTCCTGCGCCTCTTGCTCCGTGAGGAGGTCCCCGACTCGGGGCGGATCATTGAAGCGGGTCGCGACATCGTCACCATGCCCAAGGGCCGGGTCCCCTTCCTGCGCCGCAACATCGGCTGCGTGTTCCAAGACTTTCGACTGCTCCCGAACAAGACCGTGTTCGAGAACGTGGCGTTCGCCCTTGAGGTGATTGGGCGCCCGAAGTCGGTGGTGAAGTCCCAGGTCCCACAGGTCCTCGAGCTCGTCGGCCTCGGGCACAAGCACGACAGCCTGCCCGGTGAGCTCTCCGGTGGAGAGCAGCAGCGGGTGGCAGTGGCTCGGGCCTTCGTAAACCGACCGCTGATCCTGCTCGCCGATGAGCCGACGGGAAACCTCGACCCCGCGACGTCCGAGGGCATCATGAACCTGCTCGACCGGATCAACCGGACGGGGACGACCGTGGTCATGGCGACCCATGACAAGGCGCTCGTCGACCGGATGCGCCGTCGGGTGCTCGAGCTCGATCATGGGACCCTGGTGCGCGACCAGTCCCGAGGTGTCTACGGCATCGACGACGCAGCTGGACAGGCCTGACCATGCCGATCTTTGCCGAGTACGCCGTGCGAGAGACGGCCTCGAACCTCTGGCGCAACCGCCTGATGACGATTGCCGCCATCTTGACCGTCTCGGTCTCGTTGATGCTGGTCGGGACCACGCTGTTGCTCAAGCAGGGTGCCGCCAATGCCGAGGTCGAATGGCAACGTGGGACGCAGGTCGTGGTGTGGATGTCCCCCAATGCCTCGAGTTCGGAAATCACTGCCGTCTCGACGCAGCTGACCACGCTTCCCTATGTCCATGCCTGCATCTATCGAGACAAGGCCTATGACTTCGCTGAGGCCCGCAAGCTCCTCAGCCCCGCCGAGTTCAGCGTGCTCAAGAAGAGCGGAATGCCGACCTCCTACCGCTGCACTCCGAACCAGCCCTCGGACGCCCAAGTGGTCATGAATCGCTTCAGCGGACAGCCTGGGGTCAAGGAAGTTGACGCACCGCTCCAGCAGATCCACGCCATGGAGCAGGCGATCACCTTCATTCAGGTTGTGTTCATCGTCGTGGCGGTCGTGCTCCTGTTGGCGGCCACGGTCCTCATCCTCAACACGATCCGCCTGGCAATCTTCGCCCGCCGCCGCGAGGTGTCGGTGATGAAGTTAGTCGGGGCCACAAACTGGTTCATCCGCATCCCCTACATGTCGGAGGGCCTGATCCAGGGGCTGGTGGGATCGATCATCGCTGCGGCGATCGTCTTCGGAGTTCACCTGTGGATGGACTCCTCGACGAATGCGCTGCTGGTCCAGATGCGACTCTCAAGCTGGCAGATCTTCTGGACCGACGCCGTCATCGTCGGTCTTGGCGCCGCCATTGGTGCGGGTGGATCGGCCATCGCCATCCGTCGGTTCCTCGACGTCTGAGCTGCCCGCCCCGACCATTGGGTCGTGATCGCACCGGGATCTGCCGGTGCACGACCCATACGGAGGGCATCATGGCCAACACAACCATCCTGACCGGCAACCTCACCGGCGACCCGGATCTTCGGCACCTCAGGGACGGAACCGCCACGGCGACGTTCACCTTGGCCGTCGACCGCCGGTGGCAGGACAAAGAGACGGGAGCCTGGGCGGAGGCGACGAGCTACTTCGACGTGGTGTGTTGGCGTGACCTCGCCGAGCACGTGGTCCTGAGTCTCAACAAAGGGGCGCGGGTGGTGCTCACGGGCCGGCTCGAGCAGCGAAGCTGGACCGGCGAGGACGGGAGGATTCGCACCAGGTCCGAGGTGGTGGCCGACGACGTGGGCATCTCCCTGCGCTTCATGCCCGTGGGTGCGGTGGCCCCCCTCGCTGCGAGCTAGTCCCGTTCGGGGCTGAACTCGATGGAGAGTGAGTTCACGCAGTAGCGCAGGCCAGTCTCCGTCGGTCCATCAGGGAACACGTGGCCGAGATGGCCACCGCAGGATCCGCAGAGGATCTCGGTCCTGACCATGCCGTGGGACCGGTCTTCGCGCTCGAGGACCGGTCCTGAGGCGGCGTCGAAGCTGGGCCAGCCACAGCCCGAGTTGAACTTGGAGGCGCTGTCAAAGAGCTCAGTGCGGCACCCAGCGCAGGTGAAGGAGCCATCATCTTCAAGGTGGAGCAGTGCTCCAGTGAAGGCCGGTTCGGTGGAGGCCTGGCGCAAGATGGCGTAGCGCTCTGGAGAGAGCTGGACCCGCCACTCGGCGTCAGACTTGTCGTTGGGGAACTCAGGCATGGTGACTCCTCGGGAGGTTTCTGACGCTACGTCAGAAACCCTCGGCATTGTTCACTACGCTACCCACTCGATGGATCTGCGAGACACACCAGAGGACAGCGCCTTCCGCGAGGAGGTGATCGAGTGGATGGCCGACCACGTCGTCGGTGACTTCGCCGCGCTTGGCGGACGTGGGGGTTCGGGTGATGAGACCTATGGCTTCGAGGTCCGTCGCGACTGGGAGCACGAGCTCGCCGCCGGTGGCTGGACCTGCATTGGATGGCCGGTCGAGTTCGGCGGCCGGGCCGCCACGATGAACCAGCAGGTCATCTTCAATGAAGAGTACGTGCGGGCCAAGGCCCCCGGACGAGTGAGCATCCTTGGTGAGGGCCTGCTCGGACCGACGCTCATCCACTATGGCTCAGACGAGCAGAAGGCTCGCTTCCTCCCCAAGATCGTCTCGGGCGACGAGCTGTGGTGCCAGGGCTACTCGGAGCCCAATGCTGGGAGCGACCTGGCTTCCCTGGCCACGCGTGCGGTGCTCGACGGTGACGAGTGGGTCATCACTGGGCAGAAGGTCTGGACGTCGCTGGCGCATCAGTCGGACTGGTGTTTCGTGATGTGTCGCACCGACCCAGGCTCGTCGCGACACAAGGGCCTGTCGTACCTCATGGTTCCGATGGACCAGCCGGGGATCGAGGTCCGACCGATCACCCAGATCACCATGACCAGCGAGTTCAACGAGACCTTCTTCGACGGGGCCCGCACGGCGGCGAGCAATGTCGTGGGCGAGGTCGGCCAGGGTTGGATGGTGGGCCTTGCCACGCTGGCCTTCGAGCGAGGGGTCGGACTGCTCGGCCACCTGCTCTCATTTCGTCGGGAGTTCGACGCGGTCGTCGATCTTGGCCGACGCAATGGACGTCTCGAAGACCCGGCGCTGCGTGATCGCGTGGCCGGGTCGTTCGCTGAGCTCGAGGTCCTCCGACTCACCACGCTGCGAAGCCTGCGTGGCGTCGACGGACCAGTTGCCCCCCCTGAGGCCTCCATCCTGAAGCTCTTCTGGGCTTCATGGCACCAGCGCTTCGGCGAGCTCGCACTCGATCTGATGGGCCCCGACGCAATGATCACCGGCCCGGACTACGACCTTGACGCCGAGCATCGGACCTTCTTGTTCTCTCGGTCCGAGACCATCTACGGCGGGTCGAATGAGATCCAGCGGAACATCATCGGTGAACGCGTCCTCGGACTGCCGCCGGAGCCCAAGATCACCCCGACAGGAGCACCATGAGCCTCAGTGACGACTTCGCCCCCACCCCCGCACCCGCCCCCCCGGCCGGGCACAACCTGCTCGCCGGCAAGGTGGTGCTCGTCACGGCGGCGGCAGGTACTGGGATCGGCATGGCCACAGCCCAGCGGTGCCTTGACGAGGGAGCCGAGGTCGTCGTGTCTGACGCGCATGAGCGTCGCTGTGCCGAGACTGCCGAGCAGTTGACGGCTCACGCCGGGCGTCGGGTGCTTGGTGTGCCCTGTGACGTGACCAAAGAAGATGACGTGCAGCGTCTTTTCGATGCCGTCACGACGGCGCACGGGCGCATCGACGTGGCGGTGAACAATGCTGGCCTCGGAGGCCAGGTGCCGATCGTGGACATGACCGACGACCAGTGGAACCTGGTGCTCGACGTGACGCTCAACGGGACGTTCCGCTGCACCCGGGCGGCGATGAGCCGGATGATCCCGGCCGGACGCGGGGTGATCGTGAACAACGCCAGCGTGCTCGGCTGGCGGGCCCAGCCGGGTCAGGCCCATTACGCCGCAGCCAAGGCGGGCGTGATGGCACTCACGAGGTGCGCGGCGGCTGAGGCCGCCCCTCAGGGCATCCGGATCAACGCGGTCGCTCCGTCGTTGGCGGAGCACCCCTTCTTGAACAGGGTGATCAGTGATGAGGACCTCGCGCTCCTGCGCAGCCGGGAGCTCTTCCACCGCGGCGCCGAGGTGTGGGAGGTGGCTTCGGTCATCGCATTCCTGGCCAGTGACTACTCGACCTATCTCAGCGGCGAGATCATTTCGGTGTCGAGCCAACATGCCTGAGATCGATCGCTCTTCCTTTGCCCT
>Ga0114958_10000976_pt1 | contig 23448 bp, 23 predicted proteins | sample C_130208_EF_Meta_FD_89577 | JGI IMG/M metagenome (GOLD analysis project Ga0114958, IMG submission 89577) | Freshwater microbial communities from Lake Croche, Canada to study carbon cycling - C_130208_EF_MetaG | ecosystem: Environmental > Aquatic > Freshwater > Lake | place: Lake Croche, Canada... | reverse complement strand
TGCTTCGGGTTCGAAGCATGAGGGGATCACCTACTTCATCTTGGACATGGCGTCGAATGGCGTGGACATCCGCCCCCTGCGCGAGATCACCGGCGAGGCATTGTTCAACGAGGTCTTCCTCGACGGCGTGTTCATCCCTGATGATCTGGTGGTGGGCACGGTGGGTGACGGCTGGCGACTGGCTCGCACCACCCTGGCCAATGAGCGGGTGGCACTCGCGGCCACCTCTGCCTTCGGGGCCTCGCTTGAGGCGGCCCTCGAGGTGGTGGCCTCAGGGCCTGCAGATGACTCGACGCTCGAGTCGCTCGGTCGCTTGCTGGTCGATGCCCAGTCGCTCTCGCAGATGCGGCAGCGCTCGGTGTTGCGCTCGGTCTTCGGCCTTGAGCCGGGGTCGGAGTCCAGCCTGGCCAAGTTGCTCGGTGCGGAACACGACCAAGACGTTGCCTACTTCGGTCTCGAGATCCTCGGTCCGATGGGCGTGACGGGAGCCGACGGGCCGTCGGCAACCTTCAGCCGCGACGTCCTCCATACGCTCTGCCTGACCATTGCTGGAGGAACCTCCGAGGTGCAGCGCAACGTGATCGGCGAGCGCATGCTCGGCCTGCCACGCGATCCCGAGCCCGCTAGTTGACCAGAGAAGACCCAAGGAGCGACCATGACCACACTCACCACACAGACCGCCGTCGTCGGACTCACTGCACCGGTGCTGCGCCACACCCTCACGAGGACCGACCTCGTCCGCTATGCCGGTGCCTCGGGGGACTTCAACCCCATGCACCACGATGAAGTCAAGGCCGCCGCAGCGGGTCAGCCCTCAGTCTTCGGCCACGGGATGCTCTCGATGGGTTTCCTCGGCTCGGCGATCACCTCCTTTGCCGGGGCCGGAAGCGTTGTCGACTACTCGGTCCGTTTTGCCCGCCAGACCTGGCCGGGCGAGGAGTTGATCACTGCCGTGACCGTGACAGCGCTCCGGGACGAAGACGGCTCGGCGCTGGCGGACCTCGAGGTACGACTCACCAATGCCGACGGCGAGGAAAAGGTGGTTGGCACCGCCACCGTCCGACTTGCCTCGGGCTCCTAGGGTTCGAGAACGATGAAGATCGGGATCGCCCTGCCGACGATGGCGCAGGGCTTCACCAGATCGGCACTGCGCGACTGGTGTCGGATGGTCGATGCTGGACCGTTCTCCTCGATCTCCACCGGTGAGCGGATTACCTTTTTCAACCCCGAGATGCTCACGACGCTGGCGGCCTGCGCAGCGCTGACCGAGCGAGTCGATGTCATGGCCAACATCGTGGTGGCGGGACTCCATCGGCCGGCATTGTTGGCCAAACAGCTCGCCACCGTCGATGTGCTCTCTGACGGTCGCTTGGTGGTGGGCCTTGGTGTCGGCGGTCGACCACATGACTACGCCGCAGTCGATGCCCCGTTCCGCTCGCGTCACGACACGGTCGACGCGCTGGCGCACCAGTTGAGAGAGCTGTGGGCCGGCGTACCGCCCTTCGAGGGCGCCGACCCGGTCGGCCCGCCCTGTGTGAGCGAGGGTGGCCCCCGTCTGCTGTCAGGGGCCATGGGACCCAAGGGTCTGGCTCGTGCGGCCCGCTGGGCCGAGGGGATCACCGGCTTCTCGGTGTCGGGCGACCCGGCGGAGGTAGCGCTGGCCGCACTTGGGGCCCGACAGGCCTGGGAATCGGCCGGACGCTCGGAGGAACCGTGGCTCGGTTCGGGGACGTTCTGTGTCCTCGGCGTGGACGATGCTCTCGGGGTGCTCCGGCGCTTTGCTGGCACCTATCTCGGCTTCCTCGGAACCGAGATGGCCGATGCAGTGGCTGAATCGTTGACCGTGGCCGACACGTCCGAGCTCAATCGCGTCCTTGACGGGGCCGAGGAAGTCGGGATCGATGAGTTCACCCTCGTCCCGGGCACCTGGGACCTTGCCTGCCTCGAGGCCATCACCGACGCCGTCGCTGAACGCCGCTGATCACCCACCAACCAAGGGAGCCATCATGACTGCAGTCGATCTCACGGGGTCCACGATCCTCGTCACCGGGGTGACGGGCCAGGTCGCCGCACCCTTGGCCGTGTCCCTCGCCCGCCAGGCGACGGTGATCGGCGCCGCTCGATTCTCGAATCCAACCAAACGGACCGAGCTCGAGGCAGCCGGAGTGTCGTGCGTCACGATCGATCTCGAGAAGGGAGAGGTCACGGACCTTCCCGGCGACATCGACTACGTGCTGAACTTCGCCGTGGCCAAGACCAATGACTGGGATCGGGACCTTGACGCCAACGCCGGCGGCGTCTTGAGCCTGATGGAGCAGGTGGCCGATGCAAAGGCCTTCGTGCACTGCTCGTCGACTGCTGTCTACAAGCCCATGGGCCATCACGTCTTCAGCGAGGAGGGTCCCTACGGGGACAACCACGGCGTGTGGGAGTTCCTCCGGACCTACTCGACGGCCAAGATCGCGACGGAGGCCTCCGTACGGTGGGCAGCGCGTCGCTTCGACCTGCCCTCGACCATCGCTCGGCTGTCGGTGCCCTATGGGAACAATGGCGGCTGGCCGGCGATCCACCTCGAGATGATGATCAATGGTTCGAAGATCCCAGTCCACACCGATGATCCCTCCACCTATCACCCGATCCACGAGGACGACATCGCCGCCATGATCCCCGGTCTGCTCGCAGCAGCCTCGGTCCCGGTCACCACGGTGAACTGGGGAGGTAATGATCCGGTCTCGATCGAGGAGTGGTGTTCCTACATGGCGGACCTGACTGGCCTGACGGCCAGCTTCGAGGCGACCGATGCCACCATCGACTCAGTCATGGTGGACCTCAGCCGTCTGCACGACCTCGTCGGATCGACCGAGGTGCATTGGCGCGACGGCATTCGCCGAATGATCGCCGCCCGTCACCCTGAGCTGCTCGACTGACCGAATGACCATCGCCTGGCTTCGAGGCATCGGAGTCGTCACGCTCGTCGATGATTGCGGAGCAGGGCCATGTGGGCTCCGAGCATCTTGCACCTGACCCCGCGGTCAGCTGACCGGATGATCTCGGTGCCGGTGCGTCGGCACGGGAGCTGCTGCTTCTGAGGATGGACCGCAATGTCCGAAGGGACACGTCGAAGTCGCCGAGGCGCGGCGTGACGGTCGAGGCGCGACGGTTGAGGCGTCAGTCCCCATACCCTGAGGGCGTGAACAATCCCGTCGTCGAGCTCCCAATGTTCCCGCTCTCCACGGTGGTCTTCCCGGGAGCCGAGTTGCCTCTCCATGTATTCGAGGAGCGCTATCGCCGTCTGGTCGGCGATGTCCTCGACGGCAACCGGGAGTTCGGCACCGTTCTGATCACCGCAGGGTCCGAGGTTGGAGGCGGTGACCGCCGCAGCGAGATCGGCACGCTGGTGCGGATCGAGATGGCAGCCCCCTTCGATGATGGTCGATGGTTGCTGGCGTCGAAGGGGATCGAGCGGATCCGAGTCGTCGAGTGGCTCGACGATGCCCCCTACCCGAAGGCCATGGTCGAGCGAACCCCCTCGATCTCGTTGTCACCGGGGAGCGAGGTCCTCGGACGGGCCGCTGCAGCGGTCCGGCGGCTTCGGATGCTCCTCTCCGAGCTCGACAGCGGTCCATGTGGCCGCATCGATCTCGATCTGGGTGATGATCCGACGATGGCGTCCTGGATGGCCTGCGCCGTCGCTCCAATCGCCCAGCTTGATGGACAGGCACTGCTCGAGCTCACCGACCCTGTCGCTCGACTGACCGCATTGATCGGCATGTGCTGCGACCGAATCAAGGACGTCGAGATGCTCCTGGCTGCCGACGGTTCGTGACCATTGGACTTCGGAGGCTTCTCGGCTCCGAAGCCATCGAGGCTCGCGAGCCTCCCCATTGCATCGAGCACCTCCAGTGGCCGGGCGGCGCCCCGAGCTCCGATGACCTTGTGGTCCTCGGGATCTGCGCCGACTCGGTGCCGACCTGGCTGGTGCTCGACGGCGATGTGATCGTCGGGATGTGCGGGCTCCATGCACCGCTAGAACCTGCCGTGCCGGTCGAGATTGGCTATCACGTGGGGGTGGCTGAGCGAGGTCGAGGTGTCGGCACCACGGCCGTGGCGCTCCTGCTTGCCGAGCTGGATCGCCACGGGGTACGTCTCGTCGTGGCCGAGGTGCTTGAGCAGGCGCCGCTGGCCCTCGCCAGCAGGGGAGTGCTTGTCGCCAACGGCTTCGAGGTCGACTCGATGCCAGCCGAGACACCTGGGGCGGTTCGGTTCGTGCGGGCCCTCGGGCGCGACGAGAGCCGGTGACCTCTTCGCCACCGGCTCTCGTCTCACCGCCAATGCGGCGGGGGCTTCCTAGAAGAAGCTGAATGGCGGGACGCCCGACGAGATGCCCTTGAACAGCTCGCCCTTTGCTGCTGCCATCTCGGCCGGGGTCCAGGCGCTGTTGCGGTGGATCTCGCCGACCGGGTGGAAGCCGCCCATGGCCCAGACGTCGCCGCCGAAGACCACGAAGACCTGACCGGAGACGTCGCCAGCATCAGGAGAGGCCAGGAAGCCGACAAGGTTGGCGATGTTGATGGGGTCGAACTTGTCGAAGTCCTCGCCGCCGGTGCTCATCTCGGGGAAGACCTGCTCGGTCATGCGGGTGCGTGCACGCGGGGCGATGGCGTTTGCCGTCACGCCGATCCGGGACAGCTCGCGAGCGATCGTCCACGTGAGGCCGACGATGCCAGCCTTGGCCGTCGAGTAGTTCGCCTGCCCGGCATTGCCGAAGAGACCGGCCTCAGAGCTGGTGTTGATGATGCGTCCGTAGACGTCCTCGCCGGCCTTGGCTTTGCTGCGCCAGTAGACAGCGGCCCGCTGGATGGTGGCGAAGTGTCCCTTGAGGTGGACGCGGATGACGTCGTCCCAGTCGGACTCGGTCATGTTGAAGCTCATCTTGTCCCGCAGGATGCCGGCATTGTTCACGATGATGTTGATGTCACCGAACGTGTCGATGGCCTGGTCGATGAGACCCTGGCCCCCCTCCCACGTCGAGATGTCGTCGCCGTTGATGATGGCTTCGCCACCTTCCGAAGCGATGAGGTCCACGACCTCTTGGGCCGGGTGGACGTCTCCGCCTTCACCCTGGAGCGAGGCGCCGACATCGTTGACGATGACCTTTGCCCCCTCGCGTGCGAGCAGCAGTGCCTCCTCGCGTCCGATGCCACGTCCGGCTCCGGTGACCACAGCCACCTTTCCATCAAGAAGTCCCATGGTCGTCTCCCTCAGTCGTCATGCCAGCCGCACTTGCGGCGGATCTCGTCCCCGTCTGGCCCCGGGGTAACCGGGTGTCAGCGAGCCGTGCTCAGAGCATTGCCGCGATCAGCCGCCGATGGCAACCTCACCGAGCAGGTCCTCGACGGCGAGCTGCAGCGCACGGTGCGGTGCGGTCCGACTGAAGGTGTCGCCAACGAGTTCCGACACTGAGCGGACGACGACCGAGGCTCCTCGGAGTTCCGAGAGTCGCTCGGCCATCCCGTCCTCGACGGAGCCGGCCACCACGCAAAGGGGGAGGGTCAGCGGCAGCCGTCGAGCGAGCCCGACCACAACCTTGCCCTCGAGGGAGCTCGCGTCAAGGCGTCCTTCTCCCGTGATGATGAGGTCAGCGTCGACGGCCAACTCGTCGAGGCTGAGGAGGTCGGCGAGCAGGTCGAAGCCCGAGACGGCTTGTGCGCCGAGTGCCATGAGTCCTCCCGCTAGCCCACCAGCGGCACCCGAACGCTCAAGAGAGGCGATGTCGTGGCCGCAGCGACGGGCGAGCGAGCCGGCCAGCGCCTCGAGTCGCCGTTCGAGGGTGACGACCTGCTCGGGGGTCGCTCCCTTCTGTGGGGCGAAGACCCGGGCGGCGTCGATGAAGCGCGTGGTGACATCGGTGGCGACCAGCAGCGTCGCCGTTCCGAGCCCTCCGGCATCGTCGATGGCGACGATGGCCCCATGCCCGCCGTCAGTGGTCGCCGAGCCACCGCAGCCAACGATGATCGTCGTTGCACCGTGAGCCACCGCGTCGACGATCAGCTGGCCGACCCCAGTGGTGTCGGCCCGCACCGGATCGTCGCCTTGAGGTGAAGGGAGCAGGCCACGACCAGCGGCCTCCGCCATCTCGATCACCGCCGTCAGGCCGTCATCGCTCCAGACGGAGTGAGCCATGACGGCCCGTCCGAGAGGTCCGGCCACCGAGACCTCTCGTTGGCGCCCACCGAGGATCTTGGCGAAGCCCTCTCCGCCGTCGCTGAGCGGTAACTCGTCAGCCAGCCACCCTCGCGAGCGAGCAGCATCGGCGATGGCTGCTGCTGCGTCAGTCGCATCGATGGTGCCGCGGAACTTGTCCGGTGCGGCGATCAGGCGCATGGAGCGCTCAGCGCACCCCAAGGAGGTCGACAACGAAGATCAATGTCTCGTTGGGCCCGATGACCCCACCTGCACCCTGGGCTCCGTAGCCGAGGTGCGGTGGGATGGTCAGACGTCGACGTCCACCCACGGCCATCCCTTGGACGCCCTGGTCCCAGCCGGCGATGACCATCCCTTGGCCAAGGCCGAAGGAGAAGACATCACCTCGATCCCACGAGGCGTCGAACTGTTCGCCGGTGGACCACGCCACGCCGACATAGTGGACCTCGACGAGGTGGCCGGAGGCGGCCTCCTCACCGTCGCCGACGACGAGGTCCTCGATCAGCAGTTCGGCCGGTGGCTCGCCCAGCGGGGGGTCGACAAGGGGTCGTTCGATGCTCATGGCCGCATCGTAGAGCCAGGAGCCGGTGTGGTGCGAGCGAGAGGACTTGAACCTCCACCCCCGAAGGGACCGGGACCTAAACCCGGCGCGTCTGCCAATTCCGCCACGCCCGCCTACCGTCGAGCCGTTGAGGCTCGTGCCCTCATCCTAGGGACTGATGGTGCGACGGGTGTGGGCCGGCGGCGGGTAGCGTGGGGAGATGGATTCACCCCTTCTTTCTCCGATGATGGCCGGACCGGGCGGCGACGTCACGGTCGACCTGACCCAGCGCCTGCTCCGTGAGCGGATCGTCTTCCTCGGATCGGTCGTCGATCAGCTCGCGGCGAACACCCTGTGCGCGCAGCTCCTGCTCCTCGAGGCCGAAGACCCCGAGAAGGACATCTCGCTCTACGTCAACTCGCCCGGAGGCTCCGTCACCGACGGCCTTGCCATCTACGACACCATGCAGTACGTCTCGTGTGACGTGCGGACCATCTGTGTTGGCATGGCCGCATCGATGGGGCAGTTCCTGCTCTGCGCCGGCACGGCCGGCAAGCGCTTTGCTCTGCCTCATTCGCGGATCCTCATGCATCAGCCCAGCGCCGGGGGGATCCAGGGTCAGGCCTCGGACATCGCCATCCAGGCGGAGCAGATCGTGTTCATGAAGAAGATGCTTGCGGAGCGGATCTCCTTCCACACTGGCCAGCCGGTGGAGCGGATCGAGGCGGACTCCGACCGGGACCGGTGGTTCACTGCCGCCGAGGCCAAGGAGTACGGCTTCATCGATGCGGTGATCGATCGCTCCGCAGCGCGCTCCGGGGCCTCCCAAGCGTGAACCCTGACGCCGCAGCGTCTTCGCTGCCGGCGGACGGCCACGAGGCCGAGGCTGTTGTCCCAGCCCGCATCAAGCCGGTGCGCGTGGTCTCGGCACGGGTCTCGGTGCGCGACCGTGTTGTCGAGATCTGGCGAACTCGTGAGCTGCTCAGTTACCTGATCTCCACGGAGATAAAGGTCAAGTACAAGAACTCGGCCCTCGGCCTGCTCTGGTCAATGGTGGCACCGGCGATGTCACTCATGATCTTCTGGTTCGTCTTCGGTGTCGTGCTCAAGAATGCCTACCCGAGCTTCGTGATCTACCTGTTCTCTGGGTTGTTGTTCTGGAACTTCTTCTCCACGGCGGTGTCCTCGGCCACCCGTGTCATCGTGGATCGGGCCGGCATCGTGAAGAAGGTGTCGTTCCCGAGGGAGATCCTCGCGCTCTCCTCCATCGGCACCTCCCTGGTGTTCATGTTCTTCCAGACCGCCGTGTTGATCGCGTTCATGGTGGTCCTCCAGCATGCCCCCGACTGGCACTTGCTCCCCTTGCTCATCCCGGCGCTGCTGGCCACGACGATCATCGCTGCGGGCCTCGGGATCCTGCTGTCGGCGGCCAACGTCTACCTGCGCGACATGAGTCACCTGATCGAAATCGTGCTTCAAGCGTGGTTCTGGGCCTGCCCGGTGGTCTACTCCTTCTGGTCGCAGATCAACCCTCGGCTCGGAGGATTCTTCTTCATCTACCTGATGAACCCCATGGCACCCATCGTGCTCACCTCACAGCGGGTGATCTATGGCCACACCTATGTCCACCTGACCACGCCAACCCATCCCGGGGTCCAGCTCCTGCCGACATGGAGTGGCTGGACCTATCTCGCCATGGACAGCTTCTTGGTGGTCGCGGGTCTTGTTCTGCTCTGGATCGCCCTCGCCGTCTTCGGGCGCCTTGAGGGCAATTTCGCCGAGGAGCTGTGATGGCTGCTGCCGTTGAGATCGACAATGTCTCCAAGACGTTCAAGCTGTACCACGAGCGGGGTACGTCGCTCAAGGAGCGCCTCGTCAAGGCGAGGCAGTCACGCTACGACGAGCTCAAGGCACTCCAGGGGATCTCCTTTGATGTCGACGAAGGCGAGACCATCGGGATCCTCGGCCGCAATGGCTCTGGCAAGTCGACGCTGCTCAAGTGCATCTGTGGGGTGCTCCAGCCGACCTCGGGGGAGATCCGGGTGCGAGGAAAGTTGGCCGGACTCCTCGAGTTGGGCGCCGGGTTCCAGCCGGAACTCTCGGGCCGGGACAACATCTACCTCAACGGCTCGATGCTGGGACTGACGCGAAAAGAGATCGATGCTGTCTTCGACGACATCGTTGGATTCGCCGAGCTCGAGAGCTTCATCGACAACCAAGTGAAGTTCTACTCCTCGGGGATGTACGTCCGCCTGGGCTTCGCCGTGGCGGTGAACGTGGACCCCGACGTCCTCGTGATCGATGAGGTGCTCGCCGTTGGCGACGAAAAATTCCAGCGCAAGTGCATCGCTCGCATCAAGCAGTTCCAAGAGATGGGCCGCACCATCATCTTCGTCTCGCACTCGGCGGATCAGGTGCGCACCATCTGCGATCGAGCGGTCGTGCTTCAGACTGGCGAGATGATCGGCATGGGGACACCCGGCTCGGCGGTCCGACTGTTCCGCGAACGCCTCCTCGAGTCCGATGGCGCGCCTCCGGCAGAAGACGCTGCCCCCTCGGTCGATCAGACCAAGAAGGAGGAGAAGTTCCAGCTGCGCGTCCGGGAGGTGTTCACCTCAGTGTCCGAGCTCGAGGATCCGGTGCTCGAGTCCGGTGGCCCCTTCAGTGTCACCGCCGTGTTCCGGGTCAAAGAGGAGATCGACTCGATGGTCTTCGTCCTTGAGATCCACGGGGCCAAGGGCGAGCTCCTGCTGCGCACCGACACCGACCAGCTCGGCCTGAGCACCGAAGCCCCGATGGGAGAGGGACGCATCACCTTCGACTTCCCCTCCTGGCCGCTCAATGATGGTCGCTATGACATCAGCATCGGTGCGCAGAATCGTCTTGGTGACATCACCTTTGACTGGCGGGAGAACGTGGCCTCGCTCGAAGTCATCTACCACGGCCGTGCCGCTGGTCTGTTGAATCTTCCGCTCTCGGCATCGCTGACCGCCGGGGGCCCGATTGTGAGGAAGGTCCTGTGAGCGACGCTGCGGTCGACATCGATTCCGTGCGATCCGAGATCGCCGACGAGGTCCGTCGTCGCCGTGCTGGCGGATCCTTCGACGCGCTCAAAGAGCGCGAGCTCGAGCAGCTGTTCCATCAGTACGCTCCGCTCCAAGGGCGCGACGGAGCGCTCGCCGAGACCCTTCGGGCGGTCGACGTCACAGCCTTCATCGACCCCCATGTTCCCGTGGCCTCGAGTCAGCCAGCCGGGACCGCCATCAAGCGGGGTCTGCGCAAGGCGAGCTTTTGGTACATGAACTGGATCGCCACCCAAGTCACCCGGGCGCTCTCGACGGTCGCCCGATCACTCCACCTGATCGATGACGAGCTGACCGATATGCGCAAGTCGCTCGATGGTCTGACATTCTCGGGCTCGCCGGTGATTGAGCTGGCAGGGGCTGAGGGACCCAGCGCATGGTGGGCCGAGTCTGCACGGTCGCTGGGGGCCCAAGCGCCCGGCCGTGTGCTGGTCTCCGCCTGTGCAGACGGATGGCTGGTGTCGGCCCTGGTGGCGGCCGGCGTCGACGCCTATGGGCTCGACCCGAGGTCGGAGCGCATCATGGAGGCAGAGATCGCTGGGCTCGACCTGCGCGATGACGATCTGCTTGACCACCTCGATGCCGTCGCTGACGACCGCCTCTCGGGGATGGTGCTCAACGGAACGACCGAGGCCCTTCTGCCGGCTCAGCGTCGTCGCCTGCTTCGGCACATCGATCAGGTGCTGACGCACGATGCCGTTGTGGTGATCCATGCCGTTCACCCCGACGCGGTCGACGGTGACGACGTACCAGCGGAGCTCGACCTTGCTGGGGCCAGACCACTTCGGCCGATCACGTGGGTGTCCCTCCTTGAGGGTCTGGGATTCGTGGCCACCGTCGAGCTCGGCCCGTCAGAGTCCGACTTCTTGGTCACGGCCCGCCGCGGGTCGTCCATCTCGGCTCCGTGAAGGTCGCCTTCGTCACCCCGCGCTACGGCCCCCAGGTGATGGGTGGGGCCGAAGGGGCCGCCCGGTCCTTGGCTGAGCATCTCGTGGCAGATCTTGGCCACGAGGTCGAGATCTACACGACCTGCGCCATCGACCACCTCACCTGGGCCGATGTGCTTGAGCCCGGCACGAGCCAGATCAATGGGGTGACCGTCCACCGCTTCCGATCGGCCGCTGGCCGAGCCAAGGAGTTCTTCATCCTCGACGGGTCGATCCGCTCGGCGCCGTCAGCGGTGTCGATGGAAGAAGGGAACCGCTGGGTGGAGGCCAACGGACCGGTCACGCCTGAGCTGCTCGATGCCCTCGAGGACTCGACGGCCGATGTGGTGGCCTTCTATCCCTATCTCTTCTATATGACCGTCCACGGCATCGACCGGGTACGTCAGCCTGCGGTGCTGCACCCTGCTGCTCACGACGAGCCGGCGCTCTACCTGAAGCCATACCGCAACACCTTCGCATCAGCCGATGCGTTTTGCTACCACACCCGGGCCGAGCGCCACCTGGTTGAGCGGGTGCTGCCGGTGGCCGAGACCCCGCAGATCGTCCTGGGGCTCGGAACCAATGCCGAGGTCGGGCGGGGACGATCGGGGGCCGAGGTCCTCGGCACCGGCGACCGTCCCTATGTGGTGTGCGTCGGTCGAGTCGACGAGCAGAAGGGGGCTGTGATGCTGGCCAACTTCTTCATCGAGTACAAGCGGCGCCATCCGAGCGATCTCGTGCTGGCCTTCGTGGGGCCGACGTCCTCAGTGCTGCCGGAGAGCGATGACATCGTGATCACCGGCATCGTCGACGAAGAGGACAAGTGGGACATCATTGCCGACGCTCTGGTCTCCATCTCGCCCTCGGCCATGGAGTCGTTCTCGCTGGTCGTGCTCGAGGGCTGGGTCAAGGGCATCCCAGCGCTGGTCAACGGCACCTGTGGGCCGACGGTCGAGAACTGTTCGCTCAGCGGCGGCGGTCTTTGGTTTGACTCGTATGGATCCTTCGAGATCGCCCTCGGACGATTGCTGGCCGACTCAGCACTTCGAGAGCAGCTCGGAGCGGCCGGACAAGACTTCGTGCGCCGCACCTTCGACTGGCCGGTGCTGATTCGGCGTTACGAGGCATTTCTCGAGCAGGTGATCGCCCGAGGCCGCACCATGGCCACCAGGTCGCGGCAGCGCTAGGACTCGGAGCGCAGGCGCTCGATGCCCCCGAGCAGGGCAGCGAGGAAGGTCTCGGTGGCGACGCTGAGATCGTAGGCATCGAGGCGGGCTTCACCCGCTGCGATCAATTGACGACGGAGTGCATCGTCCTCGACCACTCGGTGGACGGCGGCGGCGAAGGCGATGGGCTTCTTGCTGGCCAGCAGCAATCCGGCATCGGCCACCGTCTCAGGGACGGCAGCGACGGAGAAGGCCACCACGGGAATACCGTGACCCATCGCCTCGACGAGGGGGACGCAGAAGCCCTCGTGGTCTGAGGCAGTGACAAAGACGTCGGCGGCGGCCCAGTGGGCTTCGAGCTCGGCGACCGAGAGTGATCCGGTGAAGGTGACGGAGTCGCCGAGGCCGAGGCCGGCGATGTAGCCGGTGAGAGCCTCGAGGTAGCGATCACCGAGTGGCGAGCCGACGATGGTGAGGGTGGCCCCGGGACCATAGAGCTCGCCATAGGCGGCCAGCATGGCGACGAGGTCATGCGGAGCCTTGTGGGGGGAGATCTTGCCCACATAGAGCAGTGACGGTCCACCCGAGGTGGCCTTTGCCTCGAGAAGGCGCTCGAGCATGCCAGCGTCGGGGGCCTCATGAGCCTGACGCATGTCGATCAGCAGAGGTGCGACCGATGTGGGGGAGTAGCCCAGGTCGATCAGTTCACGCTCGTTGTAGGCCGAGTCGGCAAGGCCGAGGATGCACGATGGGGCCAGCTGGGCCAATTGACGACGGCCGAGGCTGAGCTCGTGACCCACCGCCGGCTCCCAGCGATCGATCAGTTTGGTGGGCGTGATGTTGTGATAGTCGACGACGATGGGATCGGGAAGGTGGATGACCGTGTCGAACACAGGGCTGCCGATGGAGGCGTGGTACATCACGAAGCGGTCGGGCACGGGAGTCGTGACTTCGATGACGGGATGGCCGAGGTGCGTCACGTCTGGGGTGGACGTCGAGAAGTAGATGTGCGACTCGATGCCGCGGGCCTCGAGCGCCCGCTGGACGTTGATGGTGTGGGCCCCGATGGCGTCACGACCGACGAGCGAAGGGAGGACCTGATCGATCCTCACGCCACGTCCTGGCCGGCGGTCTGGGCCACGACCTCATCGAGGCTCGAGAACGCGGAGAGCTTGCTCAGCCGACCGAGCTTGGCGCAGCTGACCCCGTGGTCGGATGCACGCAGGAGCCGCAGGTCGCCTCGGCTATTGCCGTAGGCCCACAAGATGGGCGACTGGGCCGAGGAGCCGAGGAGACCCTCCGCTCTCATCCACGTCGTGACTCGAGAGAACTTCTCGGATCCCCGGCAGTTCTTGCCGTCATAGCGGCCCGTCAGACGGCCTTGGGTGTCCACGGCCAGGTTGGTGGCGACGACACCGTGGACGCCCAGCATGACGCCCATCGGTTCGACGTACAGAGCAGGTGAGGCCGACACGATCACGACATGGTGTCCTGATGCCACGTGCCAGTCGAGACGGGCCTTGGTCTTGGTCCGAAGCTGGCCAGCCACGTGCTCGGCGGCATAGGCCCTTGAAATGGCCCGGACCTCATCGAGGGAACGGTCGCGCAGCAGCTCAGAGAACAGCCGCTCCTTGTGCTTATCGGCGGTCGAGCCGCCGCGGATGGCCGCCTCGGCCATCGAGGGGGCCATGCCGGCCACCGCTCGCAACGCCGTCGAGGTCCCCGCAACCTTGCGGAGCCAGCCGAAGACGGATCCACCCTCGGTGAGGGTGCCGTCGAGGTCGAATGCGGCAACGACCACCTCGCTGCGGGTCGGCATGCTGCTGGTCACCCGACGTCCTTTCGGCCGGGCTCGCCCGGCGACGACCCTTCTTCATGGCGCAAGCAGGATTGGTCAATCATGGCCTCGCGGTCGTGCACGACCCCTATCTTCTCACGGGCACAACGGGGCGTTGGTCACCCTTGTCCGGCAATTCCCGCAAAATCCGACAAGAAAAGTCGACAATTAGCGAATCGCTCGCTATATTGGGCTTCGACAGCACACTGACCCTGACTTCCCGACCACGGGAAGCGCAACCAGGAGGCATCATCAACGATGGCAATCCGACTTGGCGACACCGCACCGGACTTCACCGCAGAGACCACGGATGGGACGATCAACTTCCATGAATGGCTCGGTGACAGCTGGGGCATCCTGTTCTCTCACCCCAAGGACTTCACCCCGGTCTGCACGACCGAGCTCGGCGCCTTCTCCGCCCGCAAGCCGGAGTTCGATGCCCGCAACACCAAGATCATCGGCCTCTCGGTTGACTCGCTCGAGTCGCACCAGAGCTGGGCAGGCGACATCGAGGAGACCCAGGGCACCGCACTGGCCTTCCCACTGATCGCTGACGAGAACCGCAATGTCGCCGAGCTCTACGACATGATCCACCCGAACGAGCTCGAGACCCTCACGGTCCGCTCGGTCTTCATCATCGGCCCCGACAAGAAGGTCAAGCTGACGCTGACCTACCCGGCATCGACCGGACGGAACATCGACGAGGTGCTCCGAGTCCTTGACTCGCTGCAGCTGTCTGCTGGTTACACCATCGCCACTCCGGCGAACTGGCAGGACGGTGACGATGTGATCGTCGCCAACTCGCTCTCCGACGACGAGGCCAAGGCGAAGTTCCCCAAGGGCTTCACGACCATCAAGCCCTACCTCCGGGTCACTCCGCAGCCGAACAAGTAGCCCGCGCCCTTCGGGGGTGTCGACGACAGGGCCGCTGGGCGGCCCTGTCGTCGCGTCCGGGCTCTGACGGGGCCGAGGACTACCCTCGAGTGGGACGATGGAGGGAGCCGAGATGGCGAAGATGGTGGAGTCGAGCGGAACGTTCACGATCGGAGCCAAGACGGTCCACCGACTGGGCTTCGGAGCGATGCAGATCACCGGGCCTGGAGTCTGGGGTCCGCCGAGCGATCCCGCCGGTGCCGTGGCGGTCCTGCGACGTGCCGTCGAGCTTGGTGTCGATTTCATCGACACGGCTGACTCCTACGGGCCGACCATCTCCGAAGAGCTCATCGCTGAGGCGCTGCACCCCTATGGCGATGTGGTGGTCGCCACCAAGGCCGGGCTCACGCGCACTGGTCCCGGCCTGTGGCACCCGGTGGGTCGTCCTGAGTATCTGCGCCAGCAGTGCGAGCTCAGCCTGCGGCGCCTCGGCGTCGAAGCGATCGACCTGTTCCAGCTCCACCGGATCGATCCCATGGTCCCAGCCGAGGAACAGTTCGGCCTCCTTGCCGAACTCCTTGCTGAGGGCAAGGTTGCCGCGGTGGGGCTCTCCGAGGTCTCGGTCGAGCAGATCGAGGCCGCTCAGCAGATCGTGCCGATCACCACGATCCAGAATCTCTACAACCTGGCCAACCGCCAATCCGAGGCGCAGCTTGAGTTCTGCGAGGCCGAAGGCATCGGATTCATCCCCTGGTTCCCAATCGCCACTGGTGCCTTGGCGGCTCCCGGGGGACCTCTCGAGGAGATCGCCGCAGAAATCGGAGCGACGGCTGCTCAGGTGGCGTTGGCGTGGCTGCTTCGCCGATCGCCAGTGATGGTGCCGATCCCCGGAACGAAGTCGGTGACCCATGTCGAGGAGAACTGCGCAGCATCTCTCGTCGAGCTCACCGATGCTCAGGGTGCAGCCCTCGAGGATGCCGCTCGATGACGAGGCGACTCGGAGCAGTCGTGGCCATCGGCTTGCTGGCGGCATCGTGCTCGTCTTCGCCCTCGACCTCGACATCGACATCGACCTCGACCTCGAGCCCAGCCCGTTCGACCACGTCCACCGCGCTGGCGACGACAGTGCCGCCAAGCTCAGCGCCTTCTTCCAGTACTGCTCCGACCACGACCATCCCGACGATGATCCGGGTCGACTCGCCAAAGCCGGGAGCGGTGGTGACGAGTCCGTTCACCTTGTCAGGCTCAGCCAATGTCTTCGAGGCCGCGCTCAATTGCGAGCTCGCCGCAGCCGACGGCACGATCCTCGCTTCGACGCCATTCCAGGCGACGACGGGGACGGGCACCTGGGGCACCTACTCGACGTCGATCACCTTCCCCGGTGGCCATGTCGGGCAGGCGATGCTGCGGGTCTATTCGATCAGCGCCAAGGATGGCAGCCGGATCAACACCGTGACCGTCCCGGTCACGCTCCGCTAGCCGTTGGTCAGCCGTCGATGACCTGAGCGCGAAGCTCGCGCTTGAGGACCTTGCCGGCAGGGTTCCGCGGGAGTGGCTCATCGGTGAAGTAGAAGTGGGCGGGCACATTGAAGGCGGCGAGCCGCTCCGCAACGTGGTTGGCCAGTTCTTCAGCGGTCACCGAGATACCGGGTCGAGGGACGATGACTGCTCCAACCTCTTCGGAGAGGATGGGGTGTGGGATGCCAATCACGGCGCAGTCGGCGATGGCCGGGTGCTCGAAGAGTGCTGCCTCGACCTCGACGGAGTAGATGTTCTCACCACCTCGGATGATCACGTCCTTGGCTCGGTCGACGATGTAGATGAAGCCGTCGTCGTCGATCCGGGCCACGTCGCCGGTGTGGACCCAGCCATCAGTGAAGATCGCAGCGGACTCAACCGGGCGATTCCAATAGCCCCGCACCACATTGGGGCCCTTGATCCACAGCTCTCCGGTGACGTCGGGCCCCATGGGTCGATTGGGGTCAGGGGAGGTGCCCTCATAGTCCTCAGGGACGACGGCCACGTCGACGACCGGTACGGCCTGGCCGACGCTCTCAGGTCGAGCGACATAGTCGGGGCCTGAGTTCATGGCGGAGGCGGCTGAGGTCTCGGTCATGCCATAGCCGTTGCCCGGTTGGCCGACAGGGAAGGCGGCAGTGATCCTGCGGACGAGTTCGGGGGGTGCGGGTGCGCCGCCATAGGAGACGTTGCGGACACTCGAGGTGTCTCGGGTGGCGAAGTCGGGGGAGTCGAGGATCCGCATGACCATCGTTGGTACCCCCCCGAAGGTGGTCACCTGCTCACGCTCGATCAGCTCGAGTGCTCGCTCGGGGTCGAAGTGATGCATCATCACAAGCGTCCCTCCCGCTGCCGTATTCACCACAAGGACGGCCTGGCAGCCTGTGGCATGGAACAGCGGAACGGTCAGCAGATAGCGGTTGGGCCCCGGCGAGCTCTCGTCATCGCCGATCTGGAGCGATGTCCGGGACGATACGAAGAACAGGTTCATCAGGTTCGAGGCGGTGTTGCGGTGCGTGCCGACCGCGCCCTTGGGCCGCCCGGTGGTCCCGGAGGTGTAGAAGATCGTCGCATCGTCATCGGGGGAGATGTCGGCCTCGGGAAGTTCCTGCTGTGCGTCGCCGGAGGCCATGACGTGGGCATAGGACTCGACGATGACCCGTTCAGCCGCCTCATCGGCCCCTGTGAGCTCCGTCCGGGACTCCGACGCGACGATGACGTGGTGCAGTGTCGAGATGCCGTCGAAGTGGCCGGAGAGCCGCTCGAGCCGCTCGGCATCGATGATGGCCACGGTGGATCCGGAGTCGTCGAGGCCGTAGACGAGTTCGTCAGTGGTCCACCAGGCATTCAACGGGACGGCGACGGCTCCAATGGACATGGTCGCCCAGAACGCGACGATCCACTCAGGCAGGTTGCGCATGGCGATGGCCACCCGGTCGCCCGGAGCCACGTCGCGCTCGCGCAGGCGATGGGCCAGGGTGGCGGCGAGTTCGAAATGTTCGGTGAAGCTGTAGCGCTCGTCCTCGTACACGATGAAGGTCCGGTCGCCGTAGCCTCTCGAGAGCTCGAGGACCTCGCGCAGCGATCCCGGGGCATGAGCCCACACCTTGGTCTCCACGCCACGGACCAAGGTGGTGGTCATCTCGAAGCGGCTTCCGTCGGCGAGCAACTCGGCGGTGGCCTGGGCATTGGTCAGTTTCGATGTCTCGGTCATGATCCCTCCTCGGGCGATGCGATGAACAAGGTGCGTCGGTAGTGGGCGAGCTCGGCCACCGACTCGCGGATGTCGTCGAGTGCCCGGTGGCCGCCGTTCTTGGCCGGGGCAGACGTCACGGCATCTGGCAGCCAGCGCCGGCCGAGCTCCTTGATGGTGGAGACGTCGACGCTGCGATAGTGGAAGAAGGCTTCGAGTGCCGGCATCTGGACATCGAGGAACTTTCGGTCGGTGCCGATGGAGTTCCCGGCCAAGGGGATCTCGCCCTCGGCAATGTGCTGGCGCAAGAAGGCAATCGTGGCCGCCTCGGCCTCGGCGAGTGAAATGGTCGAGGAGGCGATTTGCTCAAGCAGACCCGATGATGTGTGCATCGTCGTGACGAACTCGTCCATCTCATCGAGTTCGGCCTTTGTGGCAGAGAGCACGAGGTCGGGACCCTCGGCGATGATCGTGAGGTCGTCGTCGGTTACAAGCGACGCGATCTCGACGATGACATGGCGTGACGGGTCGAGGCCGGTCATCTCAAGATCGATCCATGCGAGCACGGCCTGAACAGTAGACCCCGACCGAGATCTGGGCTCGCCGAACGACATCAAGAGGGTCGAGGGGTACGCTGAGCAGATGGTGGAGGTGTCAATCAGCCTGGCCAGTGGGGCAGTCGAAGCGCCTCGCTACGCCACCGATGGCGACGCAGGCTGCGACCTCGTCGCCAATGAGCACGTGGTCCTCGCCGCAGGCGGAGGACGGGGTCTTGTTGGGACCGGGATCACCGTGGCAATCCCCGAAGGCCATGGAGGGTTCATCCAGCCCCGCAGCGGGCTCGCGCTCCGCCATGGGGTGACGTGTCTCAATACGCCAGGCCTGATCGATCCGGGCTATCGCGGCGAGATCAAGGTGCTATTAATCAATACCGACCCCGCCGAGGACTTCGAAGTGAAGCCCGGGGATCGCATCGCCCAACTCGTGCTGCTCAAGGTGGAGCAGGCAGCATTCCGAATCGTCGAGGCCGACGAGCTCTCCGCGTCCGAGCGCGGTACCGGCGGATTCGGAAGTACGGGTCGGTGACCGCAGAGGCGCTCGCCGCCCTCGACAGCGTCTTTGTGACGATGGATTCGGCGAATGCGCCACTGCATATCGGCATCGTGCTCGAGCTTGAGCACCGGGCGTCAACCACCGCCGATCCGATTGACCGGTTCGCCGAGATCCGGCAGCACATTGAAGACCGGCTTGGGAACGTGGCGGTATTGCGTCGTCGGATCCTTCGGGTGCCATTCGACCTTGGTCCACCAGTGCTCGTCGACGACCCGGACTTCGATATCGACTTCCACGTTGTTCGACGCGCGGTGCCCTCGCCCGGCGGTCCTCGCGAGCTCGAGGCGCTGATCGCCCGAGTCATGGCCCGGTCGCTGGCTCCCGATCGACCGCTGTGGGAGATCAGCGTCCTCGAGGGGATGGCCAACGGCGGCCACGCGCTCTTGGCCAAGGTGCACCATTCGCTAGCCGACGGGGTCTCCGGCGTGACGGAGTTCGCTGGCCTGTTCGATCTTGGACCCGATGCCGTGGCGCCACCTCAGAGCGAGGCGGTGAAGGATGCCCCTCCGCTGCCAAGCCCGATCGAGCTCCTTGCCCGTTCGTCCTCGGAACTGCTTCGCCGGCCAGGGGCCATCCTTGAGGCCCTCAGTTCGAGTCTTGAGCGGCTCGCCGGGAAGGTCGACGAGTTCACTGGTGCCACCGAGTCCTCAGGCGAGGAGGCGCCGAGCGGCCCGACCCTCCTTGATGCGCCGCGCACGAATTTGTCGGGGACGGTCTCGTACGCCCGCAAGTTCGAACGCTTCTGTCTTGACTTGACTGATGTGAAGGAGGCGACGCGTCCCTATGGGGGCACGGTGACGGACTTCGCCATGACGGTGGTTGGTGGAGCACTCCGAGAGCTCCTTGAGCAGCGAGGTGAATCGGTCGACCGTGACCTGATCTGCTTCACGCCAGTGAACATCCGGGTTCCCGGCACAGAAGGCGAGCTCGGCAACATGATTTCCGGAAAGCTCGATCCGCTCCTGATCGAGATCAGCGATCCCTTCGAGCGGCTGGCCGCGCTCAGCGAGCGAGGCCGCGAGATCCGCTCTGGCGGCGAGCGTCCTGCCGACTTCATCAACGAACTGGCCGAAGCCGCAGGTCCCGCGGTGGCCTCCTTCGCAGGTCGGGTCATCTCTGCGTTCGACCTCTTCGAACTTCTGCCCAACGTTGCCAACGTGATCATCTCCTCGGTCCAGGGTCCACCGGTGCCCTTGTGGTGTGCAGGTGAGCAGATCGTCCGGGCGTCACCGATGGGTCCGCTGATGTTCAACCAGGCACTCAACATCACGCTGTTGGGCTATGCCGGGACGCTCGAGTTCGGCATTCTGGCCTGCGCCAAGAAGGTCCCCGACGCGGAGCTGCTCTGCGAGCTACTCCAGCGTGAGGCAGTGATCCTTCTCGGGCGAGACCCCTTCCTCTCGGACGTGCTTGAAGACTGAGGAACCGGCTGGTCGGGCCCTCTCGGCCAGAGCGGTTAGGATGGGGGAGTCACGCGGACGTGGCTCAGTGGTAGAGCACAACCTTGCCAAGGTTGGGGTCGCGGGTTCGAATCCCGTCGTCCGCTCCATTCGGTGTCGCCAGACATCGACACTCCCCGGTTGTTCGATGCGGGGAGTGCTTCGAAGCGGGGAATGTCGTCCCCGGCACCTTGGCGGTGGGGGAGCACTGGGATCGCAGCCCGCCGAGGGCAGCATCTGCTCTGAGATCGCCCGGCCGGAGAAGCCCTGAACACGTCGCTGATCGGCATTCGCGGTCGGGTCGGTAGCCTTCCAGCGTGGCCTTCTCCTCGCTTCGGCCCCTCCGCTCGCGCAACTACGCGCTGGTGTGGTCGTCTGCGCTCATCTCCAACGTCGGCAGCTGGGTCCAGACCGTCGCGCTCGGAACCCTGGTCACGCTGGATCAGCACAATCCATTCTGGACGGCGTTCGTCATGGCGGCGGGGTTCCTGCCAATGGGTCTCCTCGCACCGGTGGGCGGAGTCCTCGCCGACCGACTCGACCGTCGCCGATGGCTGATCGTCACCACCCTCGCAGAGTCGACCTTCGCCTTCATGCTCGCCGCATTGGTGGCCAGTGGCCACCGCTCGCCGTGGATGCTGGTCCTGATGAGTTTCATCGGGTCTTCCGCTGGCTCGATTGGATTCCCGGCCTATCAGGCCCTCTTGCCTGACCTCGTGGCCCAGGAAGATCTCCTGGCGGCGGTTTCATTGTCGTCGGCCCAGTGGAACATGGGCCGGGTGCTGGGGCCGGCGGTGGCCGGGGTCATCTTGGTCACGTGGTCTCCCTCGATGGCCTTCTTGATCAATGGGCTGTCCTTTGGGGCTGTCGTCATTGCTCTGTCGATGGTTCGAGTTCCGAGTCATCATCGAGCCCCGAGCGCCGAGGGGATCTGGGCTCGCCTCAAAGAGGGCGCTCGGGTGGCAGCCATCGAGCCGAGCTGTCGGGCGGCCATCGGCCTGATTGCGCTCTTGGCGCTCTTGGTCTCGCCGTTCATCGGCCTGATCGCCTCGCTGGCCATCGATGGGCTTCATCGACAGGCTGGCGGACCAGCCACGTTGACGACGGCGCAGGGGGTCGGAGCGGTGATCGGGGCGCTGGCCCTTGCACCGTTGGCCATGTGGATCGGGCACCGACGAGTGGTTTCGGTTTCATTAGTGGCGGTCTCGGTGGCCATCGTGCTCTATGGCCTCAGCCCCACCCTGCCGCTCGCTGCTCTCGGGATCGCTCTGGTCGGTGGTACCTATATCTGCGTGCTGTCGGGGCTCAATACGGTGGTCCAGGTCACCGCACCGGAGGCCTCGAGGGGTCGAGTGCTCAGCTTGTTCATGATGGCGCTCGGCGTCCTCTACCCGGTGGGCTTGATGCTGCAGGGTGAGTTGGCTCGCTACATCGGCGTGCGAACCATGACGGTGGCCTCAGGGGTGGCGATGCTCGTCGCCCTTGGGCTGATCCGCTTGGTGAGCCCAGGAACCTTCCGGGCACTCGACACCGGAGTGCATCTTCCGGTGTCCGACGTGGCGGTGGCCGGCATCGCAGAGATCGACCAACATGGGTTCATCGATCCTGAGGGAACCTGAGATCATCAGGCGAGGCCTATGCCCGGATGGCTCCCGGTAGGATGGCTAGGGATCCTTTGGGTCCTCCCATCGCTGCGACACCCCCCCGGCGCCGCGGCCTCCTACCCCCCGAGGAGTAGAATTTCATGCGATCACTCGCAACCTGGTGCGTTCGTCACCGTCGCGCCGTCGTCGGCATCTGGCTCGTCGTCCTCGTGGCCATGATGGCGGCCTCGACCATCGTCGGCTCAGCCTTCACGCAGTCATTCAACCTGCCGAACACTGAATCAACTCAGGCATTGAACCTACTCAAGACGGCCTTGCCTCAGGCTTCCGGCGACACCGAGCGGATCGTCTTCGCCGTGCCGGCTGGATCCTCGGTGAACGACCCAGTGAATAAGGCCAAGATCTCGGCCGTCCTCGATCGGGTTGCCACATTCCCGCATGTCTCTCGGGCTCAGGTCATCTCGCCCTTCAGCGCCGCTGGTGCTCGGCAGATCTCCGCCGATGGCCGGATCGCCTTCGCCAACGTGACCTTCGCCGTCTCGCCGTTCCAGGTGAACGAGCAGCAGTCCAAGGCCTTTGTCGACCTCGTCGAGAAGGGAAGCTCGAACGACTTGACCGTGGCCATTTCCGGCCAGATCGCCAGTCAGGCCAACAAGCCGGCGGTCGGCGGGATGTTCGGTGGAGTCCTGCTCGCCGGGCTGGTGTTGCTGCTGGTGTTCGGGTCCATCTGGGCCATGGCGCTGCCGATCGTCTCGGCACTGGCCTCGCTCGGCACCGCCATCGGCCTCATCGGTCTTTTGTCAAATGTCGTGAAGATGCCGACCTTCTCCACCGAGCTGGTGCTGCTGATCGGCCTTGGGGTGGGTGTGGACTACGCCCTGTTCATCGTCACTCGACACCGACAGGGCTTGATGGCGGGTCGTGACACCGAGACCTCGATCGTCGCAGCCGTTGACACCTCGGGCCGTGCGGTGCTCTTCGCTGGGATCATCGTGTGTATCGCCCTGCTGGGGATGTTCGCCCTTGGCGTGAGCTTCCTCTATGGCTTGGCCATCGCCGCATCGCTCGGCGTGGCGTTGACCATGATCGCCGCCCTCACCTTGTTGCCAGCCCTGCTCGGATTCATCGGGCCGAGAGTGATGAGCGCGAAGCAGCGTCGATCGCTGGCGGAGCAAGGACCCCGCGTGATCGGTGCCGGCACGACGGGCTTCTGGCCACGATGGGCCGATGCGGTTCAGCGCCGTCCTGTGGTCCCGGCACTGGTGGCACTGGTTCTGGTGCTGCTCATCGCCCTCCCGTTCTTCTCGATGCGCTTGGGGAGTTCCGATGCCGGGAACGACCCGAAGGGCTCCACCACGCGGGAGGCCTACGACCTCCTCGCCACCGGCTTCGGTCCGGGCTTCAACGGACCACTCCAGTTGGTGGCGGTGACGAGGACTCCAGCCCAGCAG
>Ga0114958_10000974_pt1 | contig 23487 bp, 31 predicted proteins | sample C_130208_EF_Meta_FD_89577 | JGI IMG/M metagenome (GOLD analysis project Ga0114958, IMG submission 89577) | Freshwater microbial communities from Lake Croche, Canada to study carbon cycling - C_130208_EF_MetaG | ecosystem: Environmental > Aquatic > Freshwater > Lake | place: Lake Croche, Canada... | reverse complement strand
TTTTCCGTCGCTATAAATCTTCACATACTAATTTAGATGTTTGGTGGCCGGATTCTTGGTAAAGGGACTTATGGTTGTGTATATCAGCCTGCTCTAAAATGCCGTAAAAAAAGAGGAAAGTCAGGAGTAGATAGTTCAGATAAGTCACTAGTTGGAAAAATCACATCGAAGATTGATTCTGAAAACGAAATACGAGTTGCCAAATTCTTAAATAAAATACCTTCATCTTCAACATACACGATTATTTCTGAGCTATCCAGCTGCACTCCACGTGCAAAGTCTAGACAAACTGATAAGGACGTTTCCAAATGTGATATTCTGAATAATATGGAACTTCAAGATACTACCCAACTCCTAATGCCTTGGGGCGGCAATCCTCTCAGCCACTTGAATCTGGATCCGTATGTATTTGATTATTTCAGATTTATGGAAGAAATTCTGGCATGTGGAGCCTTCTTAGTAACAAATGATCTGTGCCACTTTGATATCTGGGGTCAGAACTTTCTCTTTGACCGAAATAATAGACCGAGACTCATTGATTTCGGCTTCACCTTCCAGCCAAGTAAACTTACAATAAATGACCTTATTGCACGGTGGAGAGTTCTTGCACTCGATCATGACACGGAATCCCCTGAAGTCACTTTAATGCTAGGAACTCATAGTCAAGTGCCTCTTCATGAAATGATTCGCGGAATGGAAAAAGAAAAGCCAGTAGTGCAACGTCTCGCTACAATTTGTGATGTAAACCCTGTTCACTGGGGTGGCGAATTATTTGAATGGACAAAGACATCCAGAAGTTTTCAGAGCCATGACTGGCTAAACTGTTGGAAACTATATTGGCCGGGGTTTGATGCTTGGTCTATTGCAGCAGTCCTCCTGGATGTCCTTGAAGTTGAACTAACGATACCTGCATTCAGAGAATCCGCCATATGGGAAGAAAAGGGGACACTTGTTAAATCAATTCTCATTGGTCTAACAAGAGCAAATCCTGTGCAGCGTATTGATGCTGCGGAAGCTCTGAGCTTACTTACTGCTGGCGCTCACCCCTTGATTTCTTCCGGGTCACCTGGTAGCGTCTGGGTTTCTGAGAAGAAGAAGCATCGTTAGTGCCATACTTCCCCCCCACCCTGGCATCTGCCATCAAGTGTAAGGGCTTTCCACGAGGAACACAATAGTATCCACAGAATTTTGTATATTCTAGAGGCTCCTTATGGTCTCTATATATAAAAAGGGCTCGGTCTGGTCTTATTATAGGTCGCCCCGAGGCATCTTTCGTCGTAACATCCATGGCCCCTGGTTTATGGGACCATGTCCCATTTTCTTCAGCATTATCAACCTTATCCTGTCTTAAGAAATGGTAATCGCGATTAGGGTCTACAATAAGAGCAATCTTGCTTGTATTGTCAGGACAGCGTTGATGAAATTTTATACTTCTGACATCTGGATTATCTCCCCACATACGAGATACCATTTCAATACAACCCTTCTTATGGTCCTCCTTGAATTGACCATATCCAGAGGCATAACCAGGTTGATGGAATCCCACATTACAGTCAGCAGTTTCCTTGCATTTCTTTATTAATTTCTTATCAACAACATTCATGGAATAAGTAAAACAATTATGTGTTTCTTTCAAGTCACCATTCTTATTCCATGCATTAAGATCGCGGACTGGCTCCGCTCCAGACATCGGACTCTTCTGGCATGACCGTAATGAACGTGTTTTGAGGTATTTGGGTGTCTTTATCTGCCTTGCTTGGTGATAACTGCACCAGGGCTCCCTCGAAAGTGGGGATCGCCTGCATGTCGGGTCGCACTGACATTGTGGTTTCTTGGGGAGTTCCTGAAATTCCGGGAGAGCGTGGGCTCTCATCTAATTTGCCTGGTAAATTCCGTGCTCTAGGCTGTAATCCTAACATATCTGATTTCATTTCTCCAACCCATTGGTCTATAACATTCTTTTGCTCGTCAGGCAAATTTCTCAATTTCCCCTGCTGCACTAAAGGTGTAGGTGTTAATAATGGACCTTTCTGATTTGTTGCATTACCAACTCCAGATGTATCCGTAAATTTCCAATATTCCTCTTCAACCTGTCTCATCTTAATTTTTTCGGCCATATGGAAAAATACCAAAAACTGATTGTCATGTGTCGGAGGAATATTCGTGTCCTTTCCGGAGTATCTTCCACTCAAGCCGACGTATTGCCAACCCTCTGAGCATAAAAGCTCCAGCGTTGTATTAATAAAAAAATACTTCTTATCTACCTTGAATAAGGTCATAAATCCATTTGAAATTGTAACAGAAAGTGACAGTACCCATGTTACCCAGTAAAGCTGCATTTGATTTGTAGACCCCTGAATCGATAGAAATGCTGGGACTAGAATACTACCAACTGTGACGATAATGCGCGTTATATAAAACATATATGCCAGAGTAACTGAGCGTTGTTGAAAATTAGACAATACTGATAAATATCTCTCTTGTAAAATGGTTTTCTTGTAAGGCTCTATCTCCAAAGTCTCAAAAATATCATACAGCGAGGTTTCCGGAGATTTTTTCCTTTTTGCCCACATACCTACTATTTCTAACCATCATTAGAGAGATGAAAGATCTCACAGATACGAGGATATATTATATAAATCTTGATAGACGCCCTGACCGCAAGAAAATGTTTGAAGCACAGGCTGCTCTTGCAGCAATGCCTTACGTTCAAAGAATTTCTGCAGTCCACGGTCTTTCTGTAGATATTAAAAAAGATAAGCGCATTGGGATGAATACCCGGGTTCAAGTCGTTACAGAATATAGGCGTTCACATTACGAGATTCACAGCCGCGGTGCGATTGGAGCATCTTTATCACATTATAAGGTCTGGGAAGAATTTCTGAAAACAGGTGAGCAATATGCGCTAATTATGGAAGATGATGCACAGCTACCTCCTACATTTGCAATGATGGTAAAGGACTGTGCGAAAGATTTACCTAATAAATGGGATGTATGGGTTCTAGGATGGAGTCATACTCCCGTCGATACAGGCAATGATAAGACCCCCTTTAAGAGAATTCTTCATTTCATTGGTGCGCATTGCTATATCATAACGCGTAAGGCTGCTTTAGCATTTGTTGAAGAGTTTTTTCCAATTGAAACCCACATTGAGCATTTTATGAATAATGTGGCATTCTTACGTGGTCTTGTTGTAATTCGCGATATTCGTCTTCATCTTCCTCAGGTGAACCGTGTTCTCAATATTTCAGATGTGAGAAAGCCTGAAGGATGCCCCACATGCAATATAGATGATAAGGAGGAGGCTATGGAAGCACGTAGGGCTAATCTACAATAAATGTTACTAATAGCCTAATATTAATGGGGTATTATTAAATTTTGATGCTATCAAGGAAAATCCAGATTGCGAAGCAGCAAAAATCGTTTCTGATTTTGTTAATATATAAAATTCGGTTATTGCATCTATTACTTGATTTTTTGTGGTATTGGAGAAACTCGTATGACCTACATCACAATTTGTTATAATAATATTATTATACTTTTCTTTTATTTTCATTTTATAAGAATTGTTATCACAGCAAAAAAATATATTCTTATTAGAATTTTCTTCAATATATCTATATAAACGTTCTTCTGAAAACTCTCTTATATCGTTTTTACATAGGACATATTTTGCATCTGTTTCTAAAAATTTATCTCCCAATCTTAGATGTATAGATATATAATTAGTTATATTTTCTGGAAATAATTTTTTACAATTTACTTGTATTTCATCTGTAAAGTAAAATACTTCTTTTATATCTATACTAAACTTGAAATCACGGATTAAATGAAATTTATAAGGGGTAATAATCTCAATGTTAGGTAATGTATTATCAATATACATAATATCATAATGTAATTTAATGTATTTTTCAATTTCTAAATTATTCTTCTTATAATACAATCTCGTATTATTTTTCATAGATGATTCTAAAAGAATCATAAAAAATTTAATGCAATCACTTATCCCACCTTCTTCTAGCTTGAAATTATATACAATAGTTTTATTAAATGTATGATATTTACTAATATAATTATCCATTTCTAGTAAATAGATATATAGAACCCTTAAATCTCTAAAGGATACTTACAATACTAAAAATTGAAACTCATACAATCGACATCATGAGCACACATAATGCCGATTGTATATCCCTACACATTTAGCTCAGAAGGCGATGGTCCCTGGTGGGGAATTCGTTGCTCCAAGAATTTCTATCAAGATACAGTGCGTCAGCTTGATAATTCTAGTCGGTGTTTTGTCTATATCACGAATATTCGCGGCGAGACTCTTGCCATCGCCATTGAGGGCCCCTATAGCGATGATCTAGAAGGAGATATTGTATTTGCTCCATCCTGGGTCTTCGAACGCCTTACTCTTTCTGAGGGCGAGGAGGTTATCATGGAGTGCATAGTAGAGCCACTTCCTAAGAGTGAGACTGTAACTATTCGTCCTCTGACTGGTTCTACTGTTGAAGGGCCAATGTTCCTCGAGGGTCTCACAGAGGCTCTTAATCAACTAGGAGTAATTCAGGAGGGAATTCTTTCTGCCATCGTGGACCCATCTATGCCTGAGCTCCATCAGTTTGTTATTGAGAGCCTAGTGCCCAACTCGGTATGTTTGGCTGATGGAGAGCTTCAGGTTGAAATTGAGAGGGCGCTTGACCGACCTCCTACGCCTGTGGCAGAGCCTGTGGTTTCACCTATGCCTGTGGTTTCACCTGTGCCTGTGGCAGAGCCTGTGCCTGTGGCAGAGCCTGAGCTTGTCCCTATTCCCATAATGCCTGGAAAGTTCGTCCCCTTTAGTGGACGCGGGCGTCGCCTTGATGGCAAGGACTCGTAATAAAATTTGAAGCAAGGCTTGCATATTTTTTATTACATGGCGACATCTAAAAAATCATGGAAACTTCGTTCATGCTATGATGACTCAGATCCTAAAGCAAGAACTCTAGAATCGGAAATCCTCGAGAAACGGAAGATTACCAAACAAACCTTATATGCTGAACTTCCCGCTGCAAAATTTCCTAGAGAGGATGGGTATGTCATTGGCATTAAACTGTTTGATGAAGACCTTAGCATGCCTCCGCCTACCATTACCTATGCACCTGTATTCCCGATAAATTTAGAGGAACTAAATGAAAAGGAGCCAGTATCTTCACTAGAAGATCTGAAGGAATCCGCTCGTCTTGCAAACAACAAGCTGGCCGAGGGATTCAAGAGATTAAAATCGTCTAATTCAGTGCAAAAGAAAGAGCCATTTCCAGAATGGTTCAAGTCACAGATTTGGCGTAAGACTCATGGCTCTCTAGAAAAGATACAGTGTCCTGTTTGCTCTCTGAATATTATCAGTGCTGAATCATTTAGCGCTGGCCATATTCTGGCGGAGTCCAAGGGTGGCATGATGTGCTCTGAAAACATCATGCCAATCTGTTCTGAATGCAATTCCCAGATGGGAGCACGCCATCTTTATTGGTTTGCTTGGCATTATTATGGGAAGGTGCTATGGCAAGTTTATTAAACCTTATCCGTTAATGCACCAGTTCTAGTAACCTCATATAAGTTCGTTCCATCAGCAACAAAATGAAAGACAAAATACTCGTTACCATTTATATTAAGTACTCCCATTCCCCACATGTTAGTTCCAAATGTTATGGTGTGAGCACCCCCACCTCTGAGAATTAGGAATACTTGTGCACCAGGGGTTATATTTGTCGGAACAATAGTTGTAGGCATAGTTGTTGTTAGTGTAAATACCTGACCAAGACTTAGATCTAATACAAGAGGTGTTGCAACTACACTAGTAAGCACAGTAACCGTGGAAGAGCGAACTTGGCCACGTGCGACAACCGCACCATTGGTTAATGTAGGAAAACTCTGGTCAGTGATTCCGCCAACAGGGTCCACCGAATCTTTCAGGTAATTAGGGCGGTCCGTGTTATAAACAGCGAACATAGGCGCATTGGTGTCAATATATCCATTTAAGCCCGACTGGTTATCAAAGACACCCACCATTACCGTAGGAGGGAATGTAACAGTTACACCATTTACAGTGTTAATAGGGTGAGCACCTGGGAAAAGCTTCTTACCATTCTCACGGAGAACACGGCCAGCAGGGCAGTTCACAGATGTTGCTCCAGGCACTGCTGATAGGTCACCGGTGGTCTGAAATGATGTAGAATTCAAGCTCGTCTTATACTTGAAAAAGTTCAGGTGAAACGGCGCGGTAGTAATATACGAGCGCGCGGATACTTCCTTGAGGCTGCGTGACATTTATATTATAGGGCGATATTTTTATATAGCTACCGTAGAGTCCTTAAATTAAGCACTCTAAAGTGGTTTGCTTCGCTGAACCAAATGAGGAAGTTAAAGAATTAATATATCATTCTCGCAAAGCGAGAATATTATTAGGAGTTCTTAACTTCAGCACTTGGCGGTAAAGCATCACGCAAAATACAACTAGCCGGACCTGTTATCATCGCATACGTATAGAAATTTAGAGCCAAATTCCTTATAAGTTATCAAGGGTAAAAATTGAAATTCCTATTTTTATAATGCAATTAAACATGGAAACACTTATTCCTAAAAATACTCTGGTAAGTTTTCCAGAAAAAGTTAAAGTTAAAGCACAATGCGAAATTTGCGTTGAGCCATACAATAAATCCGCGAATACGGAAATTAAATGCTGCTTTTGTGAGAAATCCTCCTGTCGCCGCTGTATTCAGACCTTCCTCACTACAAGCACCAATGACCCCCATTGCATGCATTGTAATAAGCTATGGGAGCGCGAGTTCATTGATGACAATCTAACTATGACCTATCGCATGGGAGATTATAAGAAGCATCGTGAGAATATCTTGCTAGACCGTGAAATTGCCCTTATGCCCGCCACTCAGCATCGCGCTGAGCAGATACGCTCTGCCGAAAAGATGGAGCGTGAACTCATCCCTCCATTTGATGCGCAGCTCCGAGAGCTCTATGCAAAGCAATCTGAACTTTCGAAGGAAATCAACCGTGTCTACGCCCTCAGGTCCGACGCATACTATCAGGTCCGTCTACTCCGTGATGGTCGTGGTGAGAAGGCTAAGTCGGAGGCCACCTTTGTCCGCAAATGCCCTGACCCCGAGTGTCGCGGATTCCTTAGCACTGCATGGAAATGTGGTCTCTGCTCGAAGTGGGCATGCCCTGAGTGTCATGAGATGAAGGGTGATAATCGAGACGCTGAACACACTTGTAATCCCGATAATGTGGCTACTGCTAAGCTTCTCGCCAAGGACAGTCGCCCCTGCCCTGGATGCGGAACTACAATCACAAAGATTGAGGGCTGTGACCAGATGTGGTGCCCCCAGTGCCATTGTGCATTCTCATGGCGCACAGGTCAGAAGGAGACCGGTGTTGTGCATAATCCTCATTTCTATGAGTGGCAGAGGAAGCAGAATGGCGGCGTAGCTCCACGAGTTGCAGGAGATGTTCAATGCGGTGGAATTCCTGCATACCATAATCTTCGTGGGCGCCTTATTGGACTAAATGCGAAGGACCTAGAGGGAATTATGAATTTCCATCGTATCTTGACGCATGTGCAGCACGTTGAACTTCAAAGATATCACAATGTATTTAATGAGCTTGATAACCAGGACTTGCGTATCCAGTATTTGCTAGGAAATACGAATGCCGATGACCTGAAGGTTGAGGTGCAAAAGAGAGAGAAGAAGAGGGAGAAGGAGCGAGCAATTCGGCGAGCCATGGAAGTTCTAGTGCAGGCTGGGATTGACCTCATTGGGAGAATCATGGCAGAAAATGATTTAGAAAAGAAGAAAAAAATTATACATGAAATTGACTCCCTGCGTATCTATGTGAATGAGCTTCTAGAGAAGGTGAATGATAGGCTGAAGCTATCAGTTCCGCAGTATAGCTCTAACTGGCAGACGACATATCCGTTCAGTCCAACCGTGAAGAAGGCATTGAAGGCAAAGGAGGAGGCTGAAAAGCTAAAGAAGGCTGCTGCGCAAGCCACTACTCCCTCTCCAACTTAATCCCTAGAATGCGGTGAAGTTTCTGAAGCTGCGGTCCTGTTGGACAAAGTTTTCCTGCCTCCCAACCATTGCAAGAATTCGCAGGAAATTGTCCATTCATATCCAGTTGCTTCTGAGTCCATCCTTTTGATACTCGTACCTGAGCCATCTCTGAGCGCGATTTTCCAGTGAGAAACTGAGGCTTCGCAGGTAGTGAATCCTCTAGCTTGCGCAGCTGGGCTCCTGCAGTGCTAGCAACAGGCTTTGCCATAGGCTTTGCCATAGGCTTTGCCATAGGCTTTGCCATAGGCTTTGCCTTATGAAGCACAACGGGTTCCCAATCTTGTTGCATTTTATACTTACGTTGAGGGCCTAGCCGAGTTCAATTTTTACTATCGCTCCATGGTAGATGATGTCTAATATCCCACCCGGTCCTACCTTAACTGGTGGAAAGGCTAAAGGCAAGGCTAAGGGTAAAACTTACACAGCTAAAAAGAGAAAGACAAGAGCCAAGAGAACCTAAACTAAAAGGACTTCTTTTAAGAATGAGTCGTCTTGTAGTTATACGCATCGGAGACCAATTAGACCTGTGGCTAACATCAAGAATTGTTGGCCTCTGGTCAAGCCCTGAATCACACGCACAAGTTGCTCGCCATTTTCTAGTTGAGGGATTCCGTGTAATTGCACTTTTCGTAGGAAGAGGTGATATTCCCATTGCGGTCACTAGGCTTACGGGTGTAAGAGGGAGGCTCCCTGAAGATGGTATTTTTCCAGTATCAACTGATTTAGGAGAGCTTCGGACATTTTTAGAATTCGATACTAGGACGTTAATAAATCTTGAAATAACGTCTACTATAACGTATAATTCGTCGCTTGAGCATATAAAATATAAGGTCGGCTCTCAGCATTATATTCCACCCAATGTGGGAAGAGATTTTCTTTCTTTTTATGAAAGTATGTCAAGTGTCCTAGCGGCCGAAGCTTACACTGGAAATATGACTTATTTTATTCCCCAGAATTCAGTAAATTATATTATATAATATTAAGAATGAAGACGCGTCGTCTGAGAAAATGCTCTCTAAAAGGCACCTGCGGTCTTCGAGGGGTCAACTGGCCAAAGGGCTCTATTGTCTACATTTGCGGTGCAAACCGTGTTAAATTTGGACCTTCCGATAAGGACCTCGGTGGCTCAGAGCAAGCTGTTGTGCAACTCTCACGCTGCTGGGCTGAGCAAGGACACAAGGTTGTGGTATTTGGTAATTAGAAAGAAGGTGACAAGGATGGTGTTGAATATAGAGCCATGGATGAACTTAACTTAGCCGATACATTTGATACTGCAATTTTCTGGCGCTCCTTCGGTGTCCGACTCCTTCCTCTCATTAAGGCAAAGACATGTATTGTAGACCTTCATGATAGCTGGGACCCAAAGAATTACGTTGCGCCTACTGAAATGATTGAGAAGGCTGACTATTTCATGGTGAAATCCAAGTATCACCGCTCACTCTATCCTTATATTCCAGATTCCAAGATTCGTATTGTAATGAATGGCGTGCAAGTTGGACTCTTTGAGAATATTTTGGCAAAGGTCACTACTGTTAGAGACCCTCATCGTTTCATCTATGCATCAACCTATGAGCGTGGCCTGGAGCCAATTCTCCAGTATACTTGGCCACTCATTAAGAAAGAAATTCCTGATGCAAGCCTCCACATCTACTATGGAATGAATCGTCTCGCTAAGACCCCACTTGGCCAAAGACTCTTGAAACTCTTTGAGCAACCTGGTGTTCATGAGCATGGGCGAGTGGATCTGTCAGAAATTGCGAGAGAGAAGGCAATTTCAGGATTCCACTTATACGTAAGTAATTCTGAGACGGAGATTGACTGCATAAGTGTCCGCGAATCCTTACTCTGTGGTGCAATTCCAGTCCTAGGAAATGATTATGTATTCTCTGAGCGTGATGGAATACATGTTACCGGCAGCACGAAGGATGCTTCAACATATAAGAAAGCGGCATCCATTGTTATTGGATCTATCAGACGAGGGCCTGCTTATTTAGACAAGAAACGTGATGAATTCAGGAAATCGAAGACAATTGTCTCTTGGGAAGATGTTTCAAAGTTATGGCCTTAAAGCTTTACCAAAAAATAATTGGACTTTTGGACTCTTCGACTCTTCGACTTTTGGTGAAGCTTTTTCTAAAAGCTTCCAAGCTTTTTCTAAAAGCTTCCTTTGCGTTCAAAACTGGACGACAAATCCGGCGAAACGAATAGATGTCTTCTTGGGTCAGAGCTAAGGGAAGCCAGCAAAAAAAGAAGCCAGCGATAACCAAGTATCATGATACTTCATTATCGACGGATGTATTTTCCATGTATCTAAATTACATTGGAGCATGTATTTATTCACAGAAACTCGGTGAAACATGCAATGTCTGGGACGCCCCTGGACTAATCAAGGATTCCTTGAAGCTTACGCCCCTAGTAAGAATTCTGAGGGAAAAGCCCGAGATTGCCCCCCTTACAGATTCAAACTATAAGGAAATAATTACGCCCATGCAATTCAAGGATATCCAGAAGATAGCTGCTGGACTACTTGTCTACGACCCTTCCCTAAACCAGTCAATCATTCGCAGTCTGGAAAAGGCTGGAATCAGAAGTGTGTTTGATATTGGCATTCATCTGACATCTGGAATGGATGAAAATACTATAAACAGATATTTTGCTCTAGTCCGCGCATTCCATGTTAGATCAAAGAAGGACAAGTTAAATATCTATATTATGGCTGACAAATATGATGTAGTAGAAGAGTTTCAGAAGCTCTGTGCCCCCTCGTGGAAGGTTATCACCCTCAGCAAGAATGTTCCCAGAGATGCCGATGAGCTTTTTATTCAGACAATGGCTGACGTTCAGGTAATGACAGCACTTCCTTCACTAATTCTAGATTTCACCAGGCCCGCGGATCGCTATATTTATCTAATGCAAAGAAATCCTAAACTTGAGTATTTTGCCGAGATGAGCTCAATAATTTGGGCCTTAATTTAAATCTGATAAATAGATAATGGAGCAATATATCCCCGAGGCCGATAAATGGATTCAGAAACAGAAAGAGCTAGAAGAAGAGGCGGCTAGATTGCGGTCTCAGAGTGTGGTTATAACTAAACATAAACGCAGACATTTTACACGTAAACACAAGTACCCTCGTAAACACAAAGGTAAACACACGAGACACCATAAAATCCCTGGCCGAAAAATTGAATTTTAAAAATGCAAAAGTAATTCATACATGGATGATCTTTATCCAAGCATGAATTCATACGACCCTCGGCTCGTGAGTTTTCCCGAGCTATATTTATATTCTTCAATTATTGTTGGTTGTCTTGCAGTATTTACATTTGTATTGTTAAAGGAGCCGCAACGGTACTATAGGACCATGAAGCGCAAGAATACAGATGAAAATCCAATTATACCCGTATAATAGTGAGATGTCTAGATTAAGTAAAATTCAAAAATACTCAGTTTCATGGATTTGGGAATCCATGCTCAAGGATCCATTCTCAAGATTAAATTGTATTTTTCAAGAAATCACATTGGTGGATGAAGTTCTTCCTTACGAGCTCTATCATGCATACATTCAGATAAAATCTCATTCTAAGGAAAATGAATTCTTAAAATTAGAAATTGTTTTTAATTCAATGTGTCGGCCAAATGTTTTTATTCATCCTATGATTTTACATTCTCTAAAATCGGTGAAAACTCTGGGGAATATTTTACTAGACAAACGTTAGTGTTTTGCTATACACGCATTCAGAATACTTGAGCACCGATTATTTTTCTTCCAGAATCTCTGCTCTTCTTCAGATATGTGGTCTTTAATAAAATTCTTATACCATGGCAAGTGCTTTGCAGTAAAATCACCTGCCACACGTATCTTATTTTCCACTGGAAAATTCCTGTTAATCAAGCAAAATGTTGTATCCTGTGGATGACCTGCCTTATATAATTCATATTGAGAATCAGGTATCCGCAGCTTCCAATACTGAGTCTCCCAATCATAAATCGTTTTACCACCTGCATAATTATTACATTGCAGAAGTTTATCCTTTTCACTAATATCTAGAGCCGCCGCAATCTTATACGCCCCATATTTGTTTGAAAGATCCAGCATAATTTCACTGAAATTTGCCGGCATTCTAGGATTTAATTCTAAATCTGGGTCACTCAATATAAAAATAGGAGGCAGAGTTTCCTTCAAAGTCATATATACCCCGCTTCCATAATTGTAATTTAAAAGACGAATATCTATTTTTGACCCAAGCTCCTCTTTGATAGCCCTGTAATATTCTAAGAGAGGTGGATAAGTGCTATTGTTATCAATGAGAATTATAGGATTCTTGAATTTTTTCAATTGTTCAATGAAATTTCTCACGAAGAATAAATTATTATAGGCAATTACCACAATTGGAATCTCTCTCCGTAAATATAAAAATGCAATGAGAAATATTATCAATACAATTATAATTCCTAGGACATTTTTCATATCTATTGTAACCGGGCTTAAAAAATTATCCCCTGGCTAAATGTGGTAAAATCTCCCTATGATACGTCTTGTCAAACTCTATTAGCGAATCCCTGAAATTTACTGACGGACGAAAAGCGATTGGTCGGATTCCCTGAATATAACTTACAGCTTGCTGCCACGAGTAACCTCTTGTCGCAATCAAATACATGGCCATGATAGCAGCCGAACGCTGCATTCCTGCATGACAATGAATTAGAATGTTTTGGCCCAGGCCTTTGCCCAGGCCTTTGCCCAGGCCCTGACCAGATCTATGCTCCTGCATAACCTTATAAACTGCCTCCTGAGACCACAGAGTCATATTGCGAATTTCCTCCGGTTGCAAATTATCATCCACTGGAATTCTATATTGCTTCTTCACATTTATTGCAAATGGCGTATCCTTTGTAGCATTGAATACAACTGTGATATTCTGCTCTCGCAACCATTTCTCATTCAAGGCCGCTTTCCTATTTCCTAACCAAATACCTGGAACTATCTCATGGGCATCTGGAATTGCAGCCATACTAATAACTTGTATAAGTAAAAATGAAAGCCCCTGACGTAGCAAGGGTGGACACCAATGATGAAACCATTTAATAACTGTCTGACCAAACATCTCTATCGTATAGATGAGGTCCTATCTTCATTAAGATGGTCAATTATAACTCATAATATAACGGATACTGCCTTCTGGACTATTGAGCTGTTCCAAAGTGGCCTAGTTCAAGAATGCACCGAACTGCTGGAAACTATCTGGGTCTATCACATCGGCCTCAGCTCCTGGTTCGCTCTTAAACTTGTGCTTTTCATTTATGAAAATGGTGAAATCCCCATGGATGACCTATTATCCATAACATGCGCATTCGCTCGAAGCCGACACACTGATTCAACTGTATTTCATCTTCTGCTCCGGGGTGCTACGACAAATTGGAAACCGAGCTTCCCTCACTCTGCCGAATATCAGACAATTGAGGAGGCGGTGACCGACTGCCTGCGACGAGGGAAACTTCAAGAGGCATGGCTTCTAGGTCGCTCTATGGAGCAAGACCAGCACTGGCTCCTCCTTGAGAAAATCGCTACTGAGCTCGGGAGAGCTGAAGAACTTACGACCTTGAAAGAGCTGAGAGAGGTCCGTTATGAATCTCTTGCTGCTGCCTATGTGCTAGTGGCCCTGACGCCCGAAAAGTGGCTCAAGTCTCAAGAGCCCTTTGAGAATGTAATTCCACCAGAAGTTAAACAGGCTATGGCCCAGTGGTTATCTGAGAAGTCTCTGAGAAAACGTCGGCCTATAAAGCCCAAGCCAGAAGCACTGATATATCTGACAGCGCGTAGTGAGCAGACTCCCTATATTTCCTCGGAGCCAGATATTCAGGATGGGCTTTTAGTAAACCTACAGAAATCCGAATACTGGGCCCCTATCTTAGAGCACTATATGACTGGCTTTAGCCAAGGCTCGCGTTGGAAAAGTAGTCGTCACAAGGAGTTATTCTATGATACCTTCTTCCCTGATGACATACCTGATGAATGGTCTGTTAAAAGCAGGGAAATGTCACACGGTCGCGGCCTAGGGAAGACCAAGGAGCAAGCGCGTCAGCGCTTCATCCATTGCACACTTCAACGCTCAAAGAGCCTTGAATTATGGAATTCTATATTTCCCACCACACTCGATTGCTCAATGGACTGGGATGACTTATATTCTGTTCGGCCTACTTTTACCTTTCCAATGAAACCAATTAAGAAGGTCTTTGCACTTTCGTAAGAAACTAGCCCTGCACCGGTGACTTCATGTAAAGCTCCCCAATCTTGTCAACCATCGCGTCCTCCAGAGGCTCATATGTAGTTACACAGAAACGAATGATATTTTTTACATTGGAAGTAATCGAGCAAATGACCTTACCCGTGAGTCTATCACGCACGAAACTAATCACACTCTCATCCATTCCAACAAAGACTAAGCAATTCTCAGCGGGACTATAGACAAACTTGATGGCAATGGCGGTCGTCTGAGAATTCTTCGCTATATCGACGGTAGTAATAACGAAACCACTTGAGCCATCTGAGAACTTGGCAGTATCCATAGAGAAAGAAGGAAGAGTGCTAAGACTATCCTGTCTGACAAGCGCCTTTACCACCTTTGGCTCAAGCTTAGATTCAACGAGGCCCATTATGCATTATAAAGTGTTTTTGTGTTTAAGTCTAAGCTCAAGTATACCTGTAATAAATAAGGCCTAACACATATGTAACATTCCTTGCATTCTTCCCCAATAATACAATATCATTCAATTCCTTAGCGATATAAAATTCCTTCGTTACCTTTATCCACTGTCTGACAAGCTCACTTTCAGGCTCGTTATTATAAAGATGCTTGAATTTCGTAACCTTATACATCGGGAAATCAGAGCGATCCGCTTCTATCTCAAAAAAATCCATAACTGTCTCTTTTATAATGTGGGTGCTTTTCTTAAAGAATGTATGAATTGCCTCCAAATTTAGACGCTTCTTGTGATATCTGACAAAATAATTGAAATCGCAATTTAATTCATAAAGTCCCTGTAATATCCACGAATACTCCGCATTTAATCTGCACTGACGAATAATAGAAATAAGTTGTCCATATGTATAATTCAAATTTGTTAAAGGATTGACCGGCTGCAGCGGCTCTGCAAACATATAATCCGCCTGTAAGATACGATTCTCAATTGTCTTCCTGAGACTCATTGCATCAAATACAAAAGATAACTTATACTTCATGTCTATTACATAAATAGGCTTCTTCGGATGCTCCATTGTCACAGGGTCTTCCGTGTTCTTACAGCGTGCCAGGCATCTTGCTATACGCCATCTGTAAACAAGTGGCTTTAGAAGTTTTCTTATCTTGAACAATTGTAAATAGATTCCTCGCACCTTGTTCCACTCATGCTCCTGATTTGCATAATACGATTGAATGCCTGCTGTAATATATTTTGGAAGAGCTAAGGCCCATTCTAATTGTTTTAGTATTTCCAATGAATTAGAAATATTCTTAAATCTGAGACCCTTGATATTCGCATGAATCTGATTCCTCAATGTACTATGATTGTAAATATAACTTAGAGAAGTAAATTTGTTTCTTACAGATTCCGATGGCTTCGCGTAGCTCGGAACTTTCCACAAGTTATCTACAAAAAAATTAAATTGAAGTGTGGGGCTTTTATCAGGGGGATGTGCCCTAGAGCGAGGATTTCGCGCCTGCTTCACAACCTTCTTTCCATCCTTATCTCTCGGCACTCCTAAGATTTTGGGTTTACTGTATGTTCCTATCGCGAATCCACGGGATTCCATTAGTTAAATATACCAAGGGGGTTTTAGACCCCTACTTCTCAATTTGAAACAATGTAACAGTCGGACCCTTGAGAATGCCACACTTCCCTCCATTCAGGTTGTAGATATCGGTGCCATGCAGAGCATATGGAACATCACCACCATCAATTAAACGAACCTGTCTCAGATGTTTCGGAATATCTGGACTGTAACGCTCATGGGCCGAACAGAAACTCGGTGAGGGCCGCAAAGTAGGGCATCTGCAGCGCATGAAGGTAGCTCCATGCTTAATAAGCGCCTGGCACTGATACATGGTAGATTCATCATCTGGTAAGATTGTGAACTTCCCTCGCTCCTTGGAATTCAAGAGTGCAGTAAGAGGTTGATGTGGAACACCGAGCTCTGCAGAAATTTCTTTTGCCAAAGCGAGCCCTTTCGTAAATAGAACAGCATCCAGACTCTCCCAGAGAGTTCGTGGAATAGTATACGACATTTGGTTGTAAATAATCACGGCAAATTTTAATTCATTTTTTTCAGCAAGTGTAATAAATGGTTTCTCCAGAGGAATGGGGACCTGGTGCATGGGAATTACTACACGGCCTCTGTGAGAAAATCGGAAATCAAACGAAGCACACTCTAATCAATGATGAGAGAAATGAGTTGAAACTGACTCTACGGCATTTCTGGGCTCTTCTACCATGCCAGAAATGTCAGAAACATTATAAGGATTGGCTTCAGAAATATACTCTGGAATCTTGGATATCTGGCTCCTACATGGACCTCCAGGATTCCATGCGGGCCTGGTTATTCGCACTTCATGAGAATGTAAACAAATCTCGTGAAATAGAATCTGGTATAACAATTGAACAGTTGAAAGAGCGATATGCGGCGGTGCCTCTCAGAGAAAGAGCAGCAGCCCTCAAGGCACTCTATCCCAAGGCTCTTCTATCTAGAACTATAAAGGCAGAAGATTGGAAGGTAGGATGGAGACATCTGGATGGCCTTCTGAGAATTGTCAGTTAGAGGCCTTTGACCTTTGGCAAACCTTTTAGCCTTTGGCAAACCTTTTAGCCAGAAGCCGTGCAAACAACTGGCTGCTTGGCCGTTGATGACGGCGGCAGAATCTGAGATAAGATTCCAAATAAATCTGAGGACCTCGCACCACACTGCTTAGACACATTATACATCCCTGTGCCAATGGAAGCCGCACCAATTGCAGAAATAAAACTGAGAAGAAGACCCTGCCACGCGACTCCCTCACAGCCACGCATAAAATACAATCTCATGGCAACCACTAGCACCGTGAATATAATAGTCGTCGCAATCACAATTGCTGCATGAGAATTACGCTGCTCATGGTTAATTTCATTAGAACCGGGTGCCGCTGGAGTTGTTAGACTGTCAGCTGCATTTGAAATAGCATATCCAAAGAAATATGCCATGGCCATAAACCAATAACTGGGGACTGCTCCATCCAGCTCATCCTTCTTGAAAAATTCAAACGAGCTGGTCTTTTTCATTTCAGGAATTATTCTGCAACTATCACTTGCGATACGTTTCCAGAATGTAGAATCTGTGAAAAGGTAGCCCATTGAAAAGCCCCAGAAGCGCTGGGCCACATACGTATAAATTGGCATTAAGATAGTCATACCGATTGTTAAATTTGCATGCGCAATTGACCCTGTCGCAATGGTCAGCAGAAACGCAGTGCTTCCAATAACAATTGGTAGCTCTTGAAATCCGCGATATGTATATTCTCGTAGACCTCCTACAATTTTGGAGGCTGAAGCCAGCGACATTCTATTCTACCGCTAAATATAAAAGTTAGGGGTCTAACTTTTACATATACCGCCAAGTGCTTAAATTAAGCACTCTACGGTAGTAATGTATCTTGAAGAGGACTAAATATCAGAAGGAGCACACACATACATTGGCTTACCAGATTCTAAGGCCGACTGTATAATGGGTATATTCATAATATTGATTCCCGCCTTTCCAAATAATGCCATATTCTGATATACTAAGAAATATCCAGCTATTGTTCCCATAATTATGGAGACTAGAAGTGTTCCAAAGGATTCACAGCCGTAGGAATACCGGAATAGTATCATCCCAAGCATAAATAGCCCAGCTAGAACGGATGCAACCTGTGTTCTTGCTGCTATATCACCTCTCAAGGATTTCACTTCGCGTCCAAATTGTCCAACTGCCGTTATCATATAGGAGACAATACCAGATAAGAAGAACATAGTGGGAGAAGGGAACATGGAGGGTGTTCCAATTGTCTCAAGCAGCGAAATTCTCATGTTATTTGGAAAGTGAAATCCACTCTGGCATATATCCTGGAATACATTCGCCCCTGCGCCAACGGGTGCAATTCCAGATATAATCATGGAAAACGCGCGCTGGCCAAGCATTAATTCAAACATAGTGAACAAGAGAATACCATATGATTTAGACATACTGAGACCTGCTAGGATTGCTGTACCTAGGACAAAGCTATCCGGAAGTAATCTTATGCACTCAATGATAACAGGAACAAAAGAGCCTGTGAGCACTTCAGGTATTTTTTCAAACATGGTCTTAAAATCGGGCATAAGGCCTATCTATAATATTAATATAAAGCAATGGGGATTCCTTCGTATTATAGAACCCTCATTCAACGATTACCACATGCTATACAAAGAAAGGCACCTAATGCCTCTAAAACTCTCGTAGTTGACATGAATTGTATGATTTATCATGTGTTAAAGGAGCCGAAGATGGAAGCGACACCATATCCTGGGGAAGTTGGACGGCTAGGATGGGAGAAAAAACTTCAACAAGAAGTATGCTCGTATTTAACTCATATATGGAAGGAGGCGGGTGCACCAGGACAGACATATATTGCCCTAGATGGAGTTGTACCATATGCAAAAATCAAGCAACAGAGATTCAGACGTTTTAAGGGTGCAGCTGAAGCCATTAGAATTTCTGGAGATACAGGGCTTGGCGGCAGCCCTACATGGGATAAAAACGCCATTACCCCAGGTACACACTTTATGGAAACTATGGGCAATTCCTTGAGGGAGGCAGGTAAGAAGCACGGCTGGATAATCAGTGACACAAATGAGCCAGGGGAAGGAGAGCACAAGGTTCTCCAGTGGCTATTAAAGACACCTTGCTTAGAGGGTGCAGTTGTCGTATATGGACTTGATGCCGACCTGATTTTGCTGTGCTTAATAGCCGGAGATAAGCTAGGTGATAAGTATCCTATATTCCTGTTACGTGAAGCCATGGCATTCGGTAAGCTCGTGCGCCTCAATGAATCGAATGAAGTCGATCTCTGCTTCTTTCAGATTTCCACGCTCAGAGAATCTCTCCAGAAAAAGAGCAAATGGTCCAAGGAACAATTCTACGATTACATTTTCGGAATGTCATTCTGCGGAAATGATTTTCTGCCAACGGGACTCTCTCTTCGTATTCGTGATGATGGACACTCGATTCTTCTAGCTGGCCTAGAAGACCTTTGGTCAAAAAAGAAGAATCTTGTCACCATCGAGGAAGGAGTCTTGCGACCAAATGCCGATGGTCTGAAATCCTTTGCAATCTGGATTTCTAGACAGGAGGAGCGTCTCATTTTGACCACAATCAGGCGAAAGATGACTGCACGCCTCGGTGATGACGAGGCCGATAACTTGCCTCTCAGAGAGCAATCCGAAAAGCCCATGATTGAGCGACGGGGCTCTGAAGACCAAGTATTCTTAAAGAAGACTTGGGAATCTGAATACTGTAAGCTAGCAATCGGCGAAGATTCTGTTGAGCAACGCAAGGCACGAGTGGCCGATTTCTGGAGAGGTTGGTGCTGGATTCTAGATTACTATCAGGGTCGCCGCGTTGACCTAGAGTGGGTTTACCCTGCAGGATATCCTCCTACATGGTCAGACCTCGTCAAATTCTTTGAACTTCCTGCGGTCGATGATTGGGCTATGAGAGAGCCACTGAAGCCTCAGGAGCAGCTAGCCCTTGTTTTACCAATGAGCAGTTGGGGCCTCATGTTGAAGACACCTTTCAGAGATATGCCAACTAAGCTACCGCAGTTCTGGCCCCAGGGATTTGCTCTTGAGTCATTTGCCAAACGCTTCGGATGGGAATGTGAGCCAATGATTCCCATGCTGACACCTGGGCGTCTGAGATATGAAATAGGGCGTAAACAAGAGCTATCATAATCTAGTATATGGCCGAGCAAGCCGAAGATTTTTCAAAGTTTTTCGAATGTGAATGTGGTAAGACAAATACCTTTCCATGTGCAGGGTGTGAGAAAGCCATGTGCTTCGGGTGTCAGACTGGTGATCAGTGCTGTGAATGCGAGCGATACTTTTGCAATGATGGTGATTCAAGTGACTGCAGTGACTACATTCAGCACAGCAGTGGAAGTCATCTCTTATGCTGGGATTGTATTATAGAAGGCCTCATTGCATTACGGGAGAAGAAACTGCGCCATGAAGGCCAACAAACGAATGTAAGCAAGTAGAAAGTATGGGGAACAATCTCTCATTAGCAGCACATATTCCTGATGCTCATGTGAGAATCTATAGTAAACTCTTACAAATCCAATCACCTCAAACACGTTTACAAATGCTAGAAACTCTTTTATCTGGACAGGAATATGTGGCAAGCGTCAAGCAAGCTGGCCTCTATGGGCCGATTCTTTCTTACATTTCTTCAATCCGTCGTGGAGACGCCGCCTTCCTTCCCGGTGAAAAGCCAGCTCCTGGGCAACAACAACTCCAGCATTACAATGATTCGGGAGCAGGTTTTAGTCAAGGAGGACCAGGAGGGCAACAACGCCCTTCAAACCCCGTTGTTAACCGAGGCCCAGTGAGTACACAGGCAAATCAAATGATCCACCGCTCAGGAGACCCAGGAGAGCATACAAAGGCGATCACCTTCTTCTCCCAATGCCTCCAAATCCTCGGCCTAGGAGAAGAAGTTGCTCTAAATGAGGATATCCTGAAGGCCGCATATAAGAAGGCATCCTTCAAGGCTCACCCAGATAAGGGCGGCTCCGAGCAAGCCTTCGATCAAGTAACTCGGGCTTATGCATATTTAGGAGAAATCCTCCGGCGTGTCCGAGGGGGTCGCAATGAAATGGTGAATGTCTCCGAGGAATCTCCAGCGAGACTTGTTGGAGCCCGAGAGCAGAATTCAGAGCAATGGAAAATAACTGAACCCGTGAAACTCAATCCGAAAAGTTTGAATATGAATTTGTTCAATAAAGTTTTCGAGGAAACCCGGCTTCCTGATCCAGATGGAGACGGATATGGAGATTGGCTGAAAGATGCAAATTCAAATTCAGGAAATTCTCAGAATTCAAAGTTCAATGGAAAGTTCAATCGGACAGTTTTCAACGAAGCTTTTGAAAATGAAATCAAATCTAGAAATTCTGGAAATGGAGGAGGCCGAACTTTGGCTAATCGGCAACCTGAGGCACTTACGATGGCACCAAATTTAGGAATTGAACTTGGAAGAGAAAGGCCGGAGGATTTCACAGGAGCCAATTTGAATGGTCTGAAATATACAGATTTGAGAAAAGCCTACACTGATGAATCTACCTTCAGCCATCAAGTCTCAGATGTCCGAGTGCAAAATAAGTCTTTTGATTCAGCGGCCTCCGAAAGGAAATCGGCCCCCATGCCCTTGAGTAGCTCAGAGATGGAGCAAATTCAGGAAGGTGAGAGAAGAATGGCTGAAAGGCAACGCCAACAAGCAAGCAGAATTTCTGAGGAAGATAGAAGAATATCAGAGCATTTTGCTAAAATGCAAAGATATGTAATTACTAATAACTAATGCCCCAGGTAATGCCCCCAGCAAATACCCCAGGTAATGCCCCCAGCAAATGCCCCAGGTAATGCCCCCAGCAAATGCCCCAGGTAATGCCCCCAGCAAATACTAAAGTTAAGTATTCCCTGGTAAATAGAGATGAAGGACTGGATGATTACATTTACCATTGGCGCAGTAGCTCTAGTGGCAATTGGAGTGGGAGCTAGCATAAGTCAAGGAATGATAGGCCGTAATCCATTTGAGGCCACCGATCTTTTTAAGAGAGGACTTGGAATGCCTGTAATTTGGGTCTTCCTTGATACCTCAATCCCAAATGCCCGCAACTTTTCAGACTTTGGTTCCCGGTCATCAAGAGCTCTAAACCTACCCTTTCTGAACCTGTGCTATGAGTCCATTGCTAGACAGAATCCAGACTACAGAATTGAGGCAATTAGTGGTCTCTCTGGTCTAGCTGACCTCCTAGGCGGGTGGGATGCTCTCCCCGAAAAGCTCAAGAATCCTCTTGTGACCCTGGAGCCAACGGACTTTTCCTGGATTCGCGCTGCTGTCCTATCCAAGTTCGGCGGACTCTGGGTAGCCCCTGCAACGATTTGCATTCGCCCCTTTGGCAAGTTACCCGATATGCCTGTATTCTTTGGAACCGACTCTGATGAGACTTTCGTAGGAACTGCTGGCACTGCGGTGCCAAGTTTCCAGGTCGCTTGGTCCCCTAAACCCAAGGACCCCCTCTGGGTAGCTTGGGAAGCCATGTCCAGAAAGCGTCTGGACTCATCAGGTGGTGGTGATACGGCTCGTGGTGCTGATAAGTGGGAGTTTCTCGCTCTAGCTGCTCGCTTCCCTGAAATTGAAGTGCGTCCTCTAGCGGAAGTTGGACGTAAGGGAGCTGCTGGTCGTAGAATCCAGATTGAGGATTTACTGGCTGCTGGCCAGGAGGGTGATTTACCCTTTACAATTGGAGCTAATGCAGTCTATGTGCCTCTGCCTTGGCCTGAGCTGAAGGACAGACGGGCTTTTGGATGGTTCTTGAGAATGTCTGAAGACCAGATTGCAGAGAGCGATCTGGTCATCAGGGATTTGTATAGGATGTCTGGGGTCATAGGGGATAGGGGCTTCGCCCCTATGACCCCAACCCTATAATCCCAACCCTATAATCCCAACCCTATAATCCCAATGGCTACGCCTAACCCTATAGGGGCTATCAGGGCTATTAATCCTATCATCGGGGTCATAGGGGCGTAGCCCCTATAAAAAGAGCACGCGAATCTCTTCTCCCTGAGCTAGTATACGAGGAGTCGCAGGATGTATCTGATACACCGTGCGCTTCTTCCCTATGTGGAGTCGTTCGCAACAATGTAACTTAAAGCCATGGAAGGGCAGCACATGCCGGAGCAAAGTGACTATGCGCCTTGAATCGAGTTCATCAAAATATCGTTTGGCCTTGCAAGGTAAGTAGAATGGTTCGAGTAGCGGTGCCCATGTGTCAACTGTGTCAAGTTTGAGCTCAGTTGCACAAAATAGCTTGCTATCACCAATTCCCGAAAATCCCAGTTCAGTTAGCATTTGATTTACGACATCAACATGAGGCTTTTCTCTGAACAGCTTGCTCATCTAATTGGTCAGATGATTATAGCTTCTGATTATTTGTCAAAGACCATGGTTTCACTTCATTGCATGCAGTCATCAAATCTAAGATAGATGACCTTGACTGCGAATGATAAATCCAGCTTTTTATCAGAAATTGCTGCACATTATACCATG
>Ga0114958_10000973_pt1 | contig 23494 bp, 25 predicted proteins | sample C_130208_EF_Meta_FD_89577 | JGI IMG/M metagenome (GOLD analysis project Ga0114958, IMG submission 89577) | Freshwater microbial communities from Lake Croche, Canada to study carbon cycling - C_130208_EF_MetaG | ecosystem: Environmental > Aquatic > Freshwater > Lake | place: Lake Croche, Canada... | reverse complement strand
TCCTGCTCCGGCAGCAGGCCCACCAAATAATGGTGGACCGCCACCGATGGGCAGGCCAGCCAACGCAGGCGGGCCGCCGAATGGGGCTCCGCAAGGACGGCCAGCGATGGGAGGCCCGCCGCCCAGTAACGGTCCGCAAGGAGGTGCCGCTCCAAATGGCGCTGCACCGAACGGCGGCGCACCTAGCGTTGGTGCACCGAATGGCGCCGCACCAAATGGCGCTGCACCAAACGGCGGCGCACCCAGTGGTGGTGCACCGAATGGTGCCGCGCCGGCAGGTGGACCACCCGCTGGTGGGGCCGGACCAGCCCCAGCCGGTGGGCAGAAGTAGATATTTGAACTGCTGATATTGATCGCTCGCAAACAGTTTAGGAGATCTTTGTGGAATTAACGATTGCGTACCTTAGCCTTTCAGTCATCGTCGCCATATACGGACGGGGTTGCCGAATTGGCTTTTGGGGGGTTCTTTTATTCTCAGTGATACTGACACCCGTACTACTTTTTTATGGTTTGTTAAGCCTGCGACCCAAGGTGGCTTCGCTAAACGCGCCAAAGACGCTCAAAAAGCCTTGGTGGGTTGCGAAAAAAGTCTAGATTTGATCATCGAGCTTTAGTTTCTGTCGTGCCATCTTGTCATGCTGTAGTGTTCTTTTATGCTCTTTATCCATTTATCGTGACCTAAGTGTCGAATAATCATTCAATCCTTTGATGAGGTATTTATGCAGCGTCTTTTGAGAGCAGTCCCAATATTATTGGTTTCGTTGATCACCGGTTGTGCCGGGTTGACCAACTCTACAAGTTTTCGCGAGATGTCTTCTGCCTATCGTGACGTGTTAGAGCAGTACTCGAACGACAACATTCTGTTGAATATTGTTCGGTCTTCGCAATCAATGCCTGTCAGCTTCTTAGACATGCCTTCGGTGATGGGTTCTGGAGCGATCTCGAATCAGTTTCAGGTTGGACCAACAATTTATGGCGTAGCACCGGGGTCCTCATTGGGCGGCTTCTTTACGCCTGCTGCACAGTCGGGTTACTCTGCCGGCGTCACACTTGGTGTCAACAATAGTTTTAACTTCACACAGTCTTCGCTTGATAACTCAAGCTTCATGGTTTCATTTCTTTCTGACATGAAGCCATCCGTGATTGCGAGCTTAAGCAATAGCCAACTCGCCACACGTGATGTCTTGTACTCGTTAGCGATTGAGTCTGTCGAAGTGCAAGACCTAAAAGGTAAAACGTTGATGAAGGTTGTTAACGACCCTTACACACCTAAATTCGTCGACTTTCAAAAAACATTGTTCAATTTAGTGCGCGCAGGTATCACTATCGAGCAAATTGAAAAAATGATGCCAATTTCGGCACCCATGGACGCAGAAGGTGTGAACCGAAATCTGCAAGCGATTGCAACGGCAACCGCTGTACCGATGACGGGTCTCATGCCTGTTAAGTTGCCAGGTGGTCGTGATGGCTTTCAAGTCATGAGAATGATGCCCCCCGATGCACGCATCTGTTTGCAAGAGCAAGCCGCAGATGATGCCTTGTCTTTCAGAGTCGCCAATTCAGCTTACTGCAAGAGCTCGGCTGCTTCAACCGCAGCTGTTGTAGGCAATAAGCAAGAAGTGGCTCTGATCATCAAACTACGCTCAGTTCGTAACGTGTTTGAATTTTTGGGTGCACTCGTCAACATTCAAAATGGCCCCGAGGCACGTACAGTCAAGATTGTTGACTCAGCCAGAATCACGCCAACTACGAGCATGTCAGATATCTTGGCATCGGCCAAGCCTTTGTTTGTTGTGAAAAAGGGTGCTGAATCTGGTAGCGCCTTAATGTCAGTCAAGTATCAAGGCGTTAATTACTACGTCCCTAAAGATGCTGACGAGTCAAGTTATACAAATCAGGTCTTAGTACTGTTATCACAAATGTTAACGCTGACGAAGGTACCGGGTTCAATTCCCCTGTCGCCAGCGGTGCTCATTAAATAAGTACAGTTCGCTTTGAGAGGTACACAAACTTGCCCTTTTAGGGCAAGTTTGTTTTTGGTGAATGAGTTTCTACATCCTGATATTGTCCAAGTGTTCAACACTGCATTATGATTACGTTCAAATAAAAGCAGGTTTCGCATCGCCAATAGGTGTTTCATCGCGATTCTTCAGTGGTCTTGAAGTTTGGATGAATTTCCCGGGCGTCGGCTCGGCGACCTGACTTAAGTTTAATAAGGGCACCCGAGCATGGCCAGATTATCTACACTCTCTTTTCTTTTTTGGCTGCTAAGCGTCTCGCTGCTAACAAACGTTCACGCTCAAGTGCAGGGCGGGTTAGCGCACGAGCAACTTGAGTTAGCCGAAAAAGGCCATTGTTCGAAGCAAAAAGGCCTGACTCCTTTAAAAGAAATCTTATGCACTGGCGAAATTAAAATTGGCGTGAAAGGTGACTACCGGCAGTTTGGTGAATTGCAAGACGGCGTTTTCACGGGTTATGAAGTCGATCTTGCCAGAAAGCTCGCTGAACGGTTGGGGGTTCAGGTTAAGTTTGTGCAGGTCAGTGGTGCAGATCGAATTCGCCGTCTCTTGACGGGTGAGATCGATATGATTTTGGCGACCATGGGTCATACCAGTGACCGCGACGAGATCATACATTTTGTTCGGCCCCAATATTATGCAGCCCCAACCACGATTGTGGGCGCAAAAGAGAAAATTGTTCGAAGTTGGGATGATTTGGCCGGAAGTGTGATCTGTGTTCCGGCGGCAAATTTTTCTAATATCGAGTTCGCCAAGCGCAAAGGTCAAAGAATTATGATCTACAGCGACCCAACACGGTTAACGCAAGCACTTTTACTTGGTGCGTGTTCGCTCATCGCGCACGATCAAACCTTTATACGTGCTTATTTGACGGGGCTGATGGCACCCCCAGAACGTTTACTGCGCTATGACGAAAAAGTTTCTTTTTTTGAAATTCCGTGGGGCATTGGTGTGACCAAACAAGCGGAAGCTTCGTTAGGGCGATGGCTGGATTTGACTTTAGCAGACATGCATCAATCTGGGCTTTTAATAAAGCTAGCGTCGGCGCACGGCGTCAGTAATGAGTTTCTGGTCAAACAACAGAAACTCTGGACACAGGAGCCTTGTCGCTCGTCGACCACGTTTGACAAAGAATGTCTGGTGCCAAGCGGCGATACCTTTGATCCTCCAAGTGCGATGTCAGCTGGTTTCGAGGCGCTTGATAAATTGTTTTTGCGACACTCAATCAAGCCCATCAAGTTTCCAATGTTTACAGGCCAGAATGCGTTTCAGTGGTTTCTCCAAGGGCTTCAAGTAACGCTGCTGTTAGTCGTTGGCTCGCTTTTGGCAACATTTGCGCTAGGCGTTGGGTTGTTTAAGTTGCAGCAAGCCAAGTGGTCGCTGATTCGCCTGACGACCAATCTACTGCTCGTTTTCTTACAGAACAGCCCTGTGATTCTTCTGCTGATTCTGGGCTATTTAGGGGTGTCTCTGTTTTTGGCGTACACCATCCCAATATCAATCATTAGCGCAGTCATTGTGATTGGTCTGAATAACGGGGCTAACGTGGCGGGGGCGATGCGTGAAGTTTGGTTAACCGCTGGACAGCAACTGTCTGTTGGAGCAACGATGCAACAGGCGACCGTGCCGATTCGTGCTGCACTCATCAATGCCGCAAAGGCGACGCCTGTTGCGGGGTTTATTGGGGTCTCGGATCTTTTGGCAACCCTAAATGACATTACGGCCTTCACCGGCGAGCAGCTCACCACCTTTCTTGTGTTAACGGTGATCTATCTGTTTCTGATTGAAATGGTGGTCATTGGTGTGACTAAAACTTCAAATTTATTTAGTGCCAAGAGCGTGAAGTCATGACTTTTAATCTGCTTGATTTTGTGTCAAATTTTTTAACGTATTTTTTGACGAACATCAAAATCGGTGTGCTCTCATTGGCTGGTGGACTGGTGCTTGGTGTACCGTTGGCCTTGCTGTTGAACCGACAAAATAAATGGCTGACTGCAGCGATCAGTGTCGTATTGTTTTTTTGCCGAGGGTTTCCGGTCTACATTTTAATGTTTGCACTGTTAAATGGCTTAAGCATCGATGTGATTTTGAAAGAGTTTAGCGATGAAACAGTTCGCAAAGGTGCAATCGTCCTGGCTCTTGCCGCCTACGCCCTGGCAGCAATTTGTGATCTCACCCTTGTCATGCTGACTCAACTGAAAAAGGGTCAGATGGCCGAGGCCTTTTTGATTGTGCCAAACATTTTTCGTGTTTTCACGACAGTGCTGATTTCGTCAAGTGTGGGTGCGGCGATCGGGGTCTCTGAAGCGGTGTCCTATACGATTCGTGTGTACGAACGCTTTCCTGATAGGGTTGATCGTTTTCTCTTGGTGCTCGGTGTCACGATTTTCTTCGCCATTTTTCAAACTGTATGTAAACGATTGGTTTTGGCGCTCAGCGAAGTGATACGGCGTCGTTTCAAAGAAAAGCACGCGCAGCCTTGACGGTGGCCTGTTTATGTACAACTTGATACATGCTATTCGGTGAGTGATTTGAAAGACTTGCGCTAGCGTGTTCTTTTTGTTTTCATCAACAAGGCTTCAAAGATGATCGATATTATTTCTATTGATGCCGTTACCTTTTGGTTGGCAACCATTGCAACAATGGCGTTTGCTGTCACTGCGGTCTTGGCGATTGCAGACCATGGTGTTGATATTTTTGGGGTTGTGGTGTTGGGGGTGATCACCGCAGTCGGTGGTGGTACCGTGCGCGATCTTATCCTGAATGCGCCGCCGTTTTGGGTAGACGATTTGGTTTTTATTCATATTGCGATTGTGTCAAGCCTGATCGCGTTTGTTGCGCGCTCATTTTTTACCCAACCACAGGTTTTTACTTTGATGCTTTACCTCGACGGTTTGGGTGCAGCGCTTTTCGGTATTCAGGGTGCCATGAAAACGTACGAAATGAATTTTGGGTGGCCACTCGCACCCGTCATCCTAGGCGTTATCACTGCAATTGGCGGGGGAATATTGCGTGATGTGATCGCTGGGCGTAAAAATTTGCTGATGTCGACCGAGCTCTATGCCATTCCAGTAGCGTCAGGTTGTACCTTACTAATGATTGGTTTGAATTTTTACCCGCAACAAGCGGCACAGATGTTAATCGTCTGCACGATCGCGACGTTCTTAATGCGCGCGGCAGCGATTCACTGGGATTTAAAAGTCCCCGCATTTTTGGTGACCCACTCAAAAGCTGAGCGACAATAGCTTTCACATCAAGGGTGATGCATGATTCGTCTGAGTAATAAACAACAGCCGTGCTTTTGTGGTCGTTTACATAAAAATAAAGCCATGCTGTTCAGTCAATGCTGTGGGCGTTACCTCGATCACTTTGACAGCAGGCCCGCCCCCGATCCTGAAAGCTTGATGCGTTCTCGCTACAGCGCATTTGTGCTTCAACGAGGTATCTATCTTCGACAAACGTGGTTAAGTGCTCAGCGCCCAGGCGATCTTAGCTTTGAGCCAGAGGTCAAATGGTTGGGCCTTGAAGTTAAAGTGCATCGCCAGACAGGGCCTGCTCAGGCAGAGGTCGAGTTCGTCGCACGCAGTCGCTTTAACGGTGTACCGACTCGCTTGCACGAACTGAGTCGTTTTGTAAAACAAGAGGGTCGCTGGTTTTACGTCGATGGCAGCCTGTTGGGCTGAACCGCTGGCGGTCGTTGACCCAACCTTCAGTCTTTGAACGCTTGCGCAATTTGATTGAAGGTGTCTGTTTCAAACAAAAAAGCTTCTACGACCAGTGGGTCGAACTGAATATCTTTTTTTTCAACGATGAACTGAACGGCACTCGCGTGCGTCCAGCTTTTTTTGTAGACTCTGTCTGATACCAAGGCGTCGTAGACATCGGCAAGGGCCATGATGCGAGCCTCAAGAGGAATCACTTGTCCTTGTAAGCCGCGTGGGTAACCGTCGCCGTTCCACCATTCATGGTGTCCTCCCGCAATGTTTTTGGCAACGGCCATAAGTTGGTTCTGCTCTTTGTCGTGCTTAGTTGCGGCCAGTGTATTCTCACCAATGATGGCATGAGTCTTCATGATCAACCACTCATCCTCGGTTAAGCGCCCGGGCTTTAACAAAATGTTATCCGGAATACCGACTTTACCGATATCGTGCAGAGGTGCGGCCTTAAACATGATGTCGATGGCAGTATCACTCAAGTCCTGCAGATAATGCCCTAAGGCTCGAAGTCGCAAGGCAATCGTTTTGACATAGCGCTGCGTTCGAAGAATATGTTGCCCTGTTTCATTGTCTCGAGCTAGTGCAATTGCATTGAGGGTAGACAGCATTTGCTCTTCTAGATATGTCGATTTTTTATTGGCAAGGTCGAGCAACTGTGTTTGTGCTTGCAACAATAGGTTTTTTTGTAATTCAAGCTCAGAGATATCGACGTGTGTGTAAACGGTGTCTTGGTGTATTGTTTTTGAAGTAATCACACGTATCGTGCGCTTACCAGGTAAGGTAAGGTCAAACGGTGTGCCCGAAAAATTGAATTGTTCGGTCAGTTCCGAAAGAGGTTTTTTTGCGGCTTGCGCTGCGGGGCTTTGCTCTTGCTGCCAAGCGTGGTCGTACACATAAAAAAACGAGCGGTTCAGGCAAGATTGCTTATCTCGAAAACCGTACAGATCAACAAACGACTGATTGACCCACTTCAACATTCCGTCGTGGTCACAGATCATGACTCCGTCTGGCAAACGATCAAGCAGAGTTGCCGCTTCGTCTGAAACAGCAGCGCGAACTGTTGGCGCGTAGGCTAGCGGCTCAAGTTGGGTGATTTTTTCTGTATTCCATACACGCACACGATGACCATCAGGTAGCGGCAATGACGACACGTGCACACGCTGATCGCGGTGATCAAAGCTGTAGGGACGCATCTGTGCGTGATGCCGATTAATACCCATCGAAATAAAGTGCTCAATATTGGGTAAATCAGCGGGGCTTAAACGAGTCTGATAAAAGCGATGTAAATTGTCATGATAGGGTTCACCTTCGTAAACCTTGCCCACGTGTTCTGGAAACACAGTTAAAAAGGTGCGGTTCCAGAAGATCGTGCGGTCCTGCTCATCAAAGACGCACATAGCTGTTTTTACGCCATCTAGAGTGTCACCGATTGTGCGTAAGAACTGCCGGTTAATTCGCATTGTTGGAGCAGATTTTGGCATGGGTCTGAATGATCTCGTTGATGCGATGTCCGTGCGTAAATGTTAATCAGGTTGTGAGTCAGGCTTGTTACTGCGGCACAAAGCCGCTGTCTCGAATCAAACGGGCCCAGCTTTGTGAGTAAGCGCGCTCGCGCTCGCCGAGCGAATCGGGCGACATGAATTCAACCGTGAGGCCCAGGTTTTGCAGACGTTCGAGTACCTGTTGTTGATGCAATACTTTTTCGATGACAGCGGCATAGCGCGCAATAATCGGCTGCGGCGTGCCTGTCGGTGCAAAAACACCATAATAGGGTAGCTCGTCAAAGCCAGTCAGACCAAGTTCGGCCAGAGTGGGTACATTGGGTAACAAGGCTTGGCGCTGTTTGCCCATTACAGCCAACATGTTGACCTTACCTGTTTTAATGTATTCGATGAAGTCTGGCACTGAGGCCACGCCAGCAGGTATCTGGTTGCGGAGCATATCGACGAGCATCGGCGCGCTGCCGCGATAGGGGATGGGTTGTAAATCAAGTTTGGTTTGTGCCCCAAGTACTTTGACTAAAAATTCAGGTACCGAGGCAGGAGCTGGAATCCCGATCGAGAGCCTGTTTTGGCCACCCTGAGAGCGAATCCAGTCAAGATATTGTGCGTACGAGGTTGCTGGTGTGCCAGACGAAACCGCCAGTCCGTTGGCAAACGAAGCAAATCCTGCGACTGGGGTGAAATCCTGTTGAGGATGAAAGCCGGGGTTCTTAAGAACCAAGGGCAAAATTGAAATCGTATGGTCGTGCGATAGAAATAGCACCGAGCCATCTTTAGGCGCTACTTTGAGCGCCTGAGCGGCGATTTGACCACCCGCACCAGCCTTGTTTTCGACAATCACGCTGGTGCCCAACGCTGCACCGAGTTGCTCGCTCAGTACGCGGGCGATCGCATCTGTGCCACCGCCCGCTGGAAACCCCACCATCAAGCGTATAAGCGCAGGCTGCGCCTGCGCCAGCACATGGCAGAGCACTAACGCCAAGCCAGCAAGAGCTTGCTTCACCTTCAGACCTTTTTTGAGTCGCAGTTATGGCTGCCAGCGGCTGGTTGCCAAGTGACAATATGTTGCATGGTTGATCGCGTGTTACTCGATGCCGTGAAGTTCGACCTCAAAGACCAGGGTTGCATTGGGTGGAATCACGCCACCCGCACCGCGCGCACCGTAGCCCATTTCAGGCGGGATAATCAGCGTGCGTTTGCCACCAACTTTCATGCCAGCCACGCCTTCGTCCCAGCCTTTGATCACGTGGCCAGCCGCAAGCGGGAAGTCAAATAATTGACCGCGGTCGAGCGAGCTGTCAAATTTTGTACCTTTATTGTCGGTAGCGGAAGCATCAAACAGCCAACCGGTGTAATGCACAGATACATTTTTACCAGGCGTTGCTTCTGCGCCGGTACCGAGCGTAGTGTCAATTTTTTTCAATTCAGTCATTTTTTGCTACCTTTTTTATAAATAATGGGTGACAGTCCCAAGAACAGAACCAAGAACAGAACCAAGAACAGACCAATAGTATATTCTCGTTCATGCTGAGGCAGTTCTGGTTATGATCGGGGCTCAGGTCTTTGTTCTCGGTTCTAAAGTTTTAGTTATCAGTTATCAGTTATCAGTTATCAGTTATCAGTTATCAGTTCTTAGTTCTTAGTTCTCTGGTTTTAACTCTGAGCTCTTGGTTTTGAGCTCTAAATATTAGTAACAATCAATCAATAAAAATATCCACTGTCAGGAGACAACCCAATGATTTATGAACTTCGCGTTTATCACGCAGCCCCAGGTAAATTGCCCGCTTTGATTGAACGCTTTGCCAATCATACGGTGCCAATCTGGAAAACCCACGATTTTCGTCCTGTGGGTTTCTGGACAGTCGATATCGGCGAAAACACCAACGATTTTTACTACATGCTCGAGTGGGACGATATGAACCATCGAGATCGCGCCTCGGCCACGTTTATGGCTGATCCAAAGTGGTTGGCGGCTCGCGCTGCTTCTGAAAAAGATGGTGCCTTGCTTGCGGGTGTTTCGCGCACAATTTTGAAGCCAACCGAGTTTTCAAACCTGAAATAACGCGACGTTTTACCATCGGAGGCAACCCATGATCACCATTCACTCACTGACGGCACGAGCCGTGTTTGCGCCCATCAAACGGCCTTTGCAAACCTCGACCGGAGCCGTCAGTAAAGCTCCGATGGTGTTGCTTGATCTCACCACCTCTGAGGGGGTGGTGGGGCGCAGTTATTTGTTTTGCGTCACACCACTTGCGCTCAAGGCGCAAGTGGCTTTGCTTGAAGACATGGCAACCCTGTTGGTGGGGCAGCCGTTGGTGCCCTTTGAAATCGAACGCTTGCTGACGCAGCGCTTCACGCTACTTGGTGCGGTCGGTTTAGTCGGTATGGCGATTTCAGGGATCGACATGGCGGTGTGGGACGCGCTGGCAATTCAAGCTCAGCAACCCTTGGCCTGCCTGTTAGGTGGGCAACTCAAGCCCGTGACCGCTTACAACAGTTGTGGCTTGGGCCTGACGGGGCAACGCGCTGAGTTAGCGGCGTTAGCGCACGAAGCAAACGAACTGCAGGCCGGCGGCTTCACTGGTATGAAGTTGCGCCTGGGCTACGCAGATTTAAACGACGATGTCGCGGCGGTCAAGGCGGTGCAAAACGCGCTGCCTGCAGGTGTTCGACTGATGTCCGACTATAACCAAGGCTTAGATCCCTCTGAAGCAATTCGTCGAGGGCTGGCGCTTGATGACTTTGGCTTAACTTGGATCGAAGAGCCCGTAAAGGCTGACGATCACGCCGGCTGCGCGCGGGTCGCGGCAGCGTTAAAAACCCCCGTGCAGATTGGTGAAAACTACTGGGGCTCGCGTGATATGGCACGCGCCATTGCTGCGCAGGCAAGCGATTTTGTCATGCCAGACCTCGAGCGTATTGGAGGCGTGTCAGGGTGGCTGCGCGCCGCAGCAATCGCGGACGCAGCAGGCTTGCCGATGTCTACCCATTTGTTTCCTGAAGTCAGCGCGCACCTGATGTGTGTCACGCCAACCGCGCACTGGCTTGAGTATGTGGATTGGGCGAACCCAATCCTTCAACAGCCACTAGTAATTGTGGCGGGTCAGGCAGTGCTGCGCAACGAACCCGGCTCTGGGATTCAATGGGACGAGGCGCAGGTCAAAAAATACGCGTATTGATATTGTTCTTTGTCTTGGTCGGTTTAGGCCGAGCGGGCTTTTTCAGGAAAAGGCAAGGGCTTGCCGACAGGCACGGGCTCTTCGCCTAAGCTGAGCAGCATCGCGATGGTCACGTACGTACCGCTGACCGCAATCACGTCAACGATTTGTTGCTCGCCTAATACGGCTTTCGCACTATTAAACAACTCGTCGCTGATTTCGTGATTTTTTGTCAGGGTGGTACAAACATCGTAGACAGCGGCTTCATCGGGCTGCATGTCACGCGGACGAATTCCTGCTTTGATGTCGTCGGCAACGTGCGCTGGCAAGCCTTCACGCAACGCGATCGGATAATGCGCATGCCATTCAACTTGCGAGGTCCAGATACGCGCCTGAATCAAAATCGCTAATTCGCTTAAGCGCATTGGGATTGAAGAGTTCCAGCGTAGATAATCAAGCATTTTTTTCATGCGATCTGCGAACACGGGGCTGCGCAGCATGACGTTGTAGGGGCCGGCGAGCCCAACGCTTGAAATCTTTAAGATGTCTCCTGCTAAATCGCGTGCTTCAGGCGCAACAGTGTCAATGGTGAGTTGGGTAAAACGTTTTGAGGTAAAGGTTGCCATATGGTCTCCGTTTAGGTGAAGCAATCATAGGCGAAAAATTATTCGAATGTTTGCTTATTGAATGCGGGTCTTGGTGTGCTGCAAAAGAGTTTTGTATTGCGTCAGGTCTTTGAGCCACAAAGCACGCATCGCCTCGGGCGTTGAGGTCTTGACTTCCATGCCTTGTGCTGCGAGGGTCTCGATCATCTTTGGGGCTTGCGCGGCGTTGACCATTGCGACATTGAGTTGTTTGATGATTGGCGCGGGCGTGCCACCCGGTGCAATCAGACCTTGCCAGGTATACGCCTCAAAGCCAGTCAGGCCGGCCTGTGCCACGGTGGGTGTTTTGGGCGTGGCTTGGGTGGGTGTGCTGCCAGTGGTCGCAAGCAATAGCAGCCGTCCTTCTTTCACATGATCCATATTGCCGACTAACGAGGTAAACATCATGTCGACGCGACCTGCCAGCAAATCGATGAGAGCGGGGCTCGCCCCCTTGTAGGCGACATGGACGATGTCGATGTTGGCTGCCACGCGAAACGCTTCACCGGCAAGATGCTGCGCAGTGCCATTGCTTGACGAAGCAAAGTTAATTTTGCCTGGATACTGGCGGGCGTAGGCAATCAACTTTTCAGTGGTGTCGAGTTTCGTTTGCGGTGCAACTAAAAGCCCTAAAGGCTGGATCGTTGTCAAACCAACCGGCTCAAAATCTTTGATGGGATCGTACGTTGGCGTGTCGTGCAGCAAAGGGGTAATCACAAACGCATTGGTACCAAACAGCAAGGTGTAACCATCGGGTGCGGCTTTACGTAAGGCTTCAGTTGCTAAAAGAGTCCCCCCGCCCGCACGATTCTCAACCACGACTGTTTGCCCGAGTTGCTGCGTGAGCTCTTGCGCAAGCAGACGCCCGACGATGTCAGTGGCGCCACCTGGGGTGTAAGCGATCAGCAGACGCAGCGCTCTGGTTGGGTATTGCAGCGTTGTCGACTGCGCTGAGCAGGGCGCTGCCAAAAGACTGAGCGTTAGAAAACACAAGATCTGTCGTGCAATCAATGAAAAGGTCATTTGCGAATCAAGGTAAAAATGGGCCGAAAAGCAACGAATTGATTTTAATGATCAAGAGCAGCTCAGGCCGCATTGAAAAATATTGGCGCGCGAGTGCCTTGCTCGCCATAAAAATGCGTTGCCATGACTTGACAGCGTCTGATGTAGCGATGCTCGTCTGGGCTGTAATCGGCGACCGCGTTATGCATCGTGCCGATGTTATCCCACATCAATAGCGAATCTTTTTGCCAGTGGTAGGTATACAGATATTGATCTTGTAATTGCAATTCAAAAAGGTATTCAAGAATCTCGTCACTCTCATGTTGACAGAGTTCGTTGATTTTCATGGCGTACCCTGGGTTGGCGTACAGTACTTTCTGCCTGGTGATTGGATGGGTTAAGAACGCCGGATGTACAGCGGGAGGGCGTTTGTTTTTTTCTTCTTCACTGAGCGCGGGCCGGGTGCTGCCTGGGCGGCTACGCATCATGTCCCAAAACTTGTTGAAGTCATGGGTGATGGTCATATTGGCGAGTCGTTCTTTTAATTCTTCAGGAATATCGTTGTACACGGCGCGGGTATTACGAAACTGTGTGGCACCTAAGGGCTTGCCATCACGTTGCGGGATGATGGTGCCGTGCAACACATTGGCAAAGGCAATCATGTTTGAGTAAGACATGTCGGTGTGCCAGGATTGCCCAGCATCACTGAGGCCCAAGGGTTTGCCGTTTTGTGTCATGTTCGACAAGATCATGACTTCAGGAAACCCCTCAGCCTGCGCCCGCCCGCCTGGGCTGACATAAAGTTCGCCAAAGCGCTGGCTAAAGGCCTTCAGTTGCGCGGTCGTCAGAGTTTGGTTCGTAAACTCTAAAACGCCCTGATCGCCTAGCGCTTGCATCAAGGTATTGCGCTCGGTGTCGGTGAGCCCACGGCTAAGATCCAGTCCGTGCACCTGTGCGCCGAGAGTTTGCCCAGTCAGAACAATGTTCATTTTTTTCAGCCAAGATCATCAATGAGTTTCTAAAGAAACGACCGCCTAAGTTGACTAACCGTCAGACCTTTATACGTGGCAGCTTTTCAAACAACAGGTTGTTGACGATGCCAATTGGTCTCGTGCTGAAATGCATCGGCAACTTTGAGCAGTTTAGCCTCTTCGAAGTGACGGCCGACCAACTGAAACGCGAGCGGCATGTTGGTGCTTGAAAGCCCTGCCGGCACGCTCATTGACGGCAACCCCAAATAATTAATGGCGCGGTTCGCGTACGTGAACCCACTGATCGAGTGCAAAACTTCTTCAAGCGTGCCCGTGGTGGTGGCAGCAATCGTGGGCGTTTGCACCATTAACGTCGGGATGTGCACAACATCACAGTTGGCAAAACAGGTATCAAGATAGGCTTGAATGAGTGCGTGCCGAGCGTCAAGCGCCTCGCGATAGGTAATGCCACTGTGAGTAAACCCCGCCGCTGTACGTGCCAGCACCTGTGATCCGTAGTCGTCTCGTCGTGTTTGCATCCAGCGGTGATGCACCGTGGCGGCCTCAACGGTCAGTACGGTCGCTGTCATCTCATGAATTTTGGCCATATCAGGGACTTGCACATCAACGAGTAAGGCACCCCGCGCCTTTAAAACTTCAAGGCTGGTGTTCAACGCTTGCGCGACCTCAGGGTCAAGATTCTCGCGGTAGTAGGCCTCGGGCACCCCAATGCGCATACCCTTTATATTGCCATCCAGCGTCGCTTCGTAATCTTCGTTACCACGCAGTGTGCACCAAGGGTCATCCGCGTTGGGCTGGCTGATATGTGTCAACAGACGCGCACAATCGCGCGCAGTTTGCGCCAAGGGTCCCACGCAATCTAGAGTGTGCGATAGCGGAAACACGCCAGCAAAACTGACACGCCCCGCAGTCGGTTTAATGCCCGTCACGCCACACATTGCAGCAGGGTGTCGGATCGAGCCGCCGGTGTCGCTACCCAACGATCCAAAAATCAAGCGCGCGGCTACCGCGATGCCTGACCCGCTTGAAGACCCACCACAGGCATAGGTCGGGTTCCAGGGATTGAGCCCGTGTCCATAATGCGCATTAAAGCCGGTCGGGCTCATGGCGAACTCTGCCATATGGAGCGCACCCAAATTCACCTGTCCGGCGGCGTCAAGTGTGTCGATTGCCCAGGCGTTTTTTGAGGCGATATGGCCTCGTAGAATCTTTGAACCCACATGCATTTCAAGGCCGGCCACTTCAAGCAAGTCTTTATGAGCAAGGGGTACGCCATGCAGCGGTGCAAGTGGTTCACCTCGCGACTGCTGCTCATCTAAATTTTTTGCGCGCGCCAAGGCTCTGTCGTGGTCAATACGAAAGACTGCGTTGAAAGTTCGACCGATCGTTTCGAGTCGGTCTAAAGACCACGTCGTAATTTCTTGAGCGCTAAATTTTTTAGCGGCAATGCCTTGGGCAACACCGACCAGATCTAAAGCTTCAAAACTAGCCATGACTGAAATCCCTGAGTCTAAAAACCGGTCGCACGCAAACGGATGCTGTCAGCGCGACCGCGTGAGTTGAGTCGCTATGTTTTAGTTATAACGAAATTAGTTATATTCAAATGAGAATATAGTTGTTTTGTAATGTGTTGTGAACCGTTACGCTTGTCTGAGTACCTGAGGTCTCTCGCGCTGAGAGGCGTGTGGGTCATTTAAGGCGGGTCATCATGAAAAAAAAATCGTATCGTCAGCATTTGTATCGCGCCGTGGCGGTGGTCAGTATGCTGTATGCGCTGACCTTGATTGCGGATACTGCACGCGCCACGCAGCTACCTACGTTTGCCACTGAGCGCGTGTGCCATCTGAACCCGCTTGATAATAGCCGTTGAAGGGCTCTAAAATCTCAGGCGCTAGGTTCGGCGTGCCGGGATCTGGGATATGAAAGTGTGTAAACCCGACTCGGCGTAATAAAAAAACGAGCTCTTGATTGATGTCACCCAAAGCATGCAGTTCTCCCGCGTAGCCGATTTCACGCAGACGCGAAGCAATTGAATACGAGCGTCCGTCTGTAAATTTATCAAACCGAACCCCAATCGCTTCAGGTTGTGTGGTTTGCGCCGCTAACAGGCTTCGTAGGTGCGTTGTGACAGTGCCCGCTTCTGAACGACCAAAGATCGCCTCAGTTTCGAGCACCAACGCTAATGTTGTTGCGTGTGTGACGCGTTGGCCGGTCAGGTCAAAAATGCAAGGGATATTGTTGATTTGTGTGGCGTTCATCATAAGACCTAGGCGACGGCGTATTTTGAAGGTAATGCTACTGCAGACTCTGTTGTACAGTTTCTTAAGGGCAGCGGCCTAGCCTGTGCTAAAGCTAACGGTTGTCCCAATAATAAGGTCACTGGGCCTTCAAATATTGGTAGTCCGTCTCGGGCGATCTCAAAAAGCGTGCTTTTAAAACGCTGTCCGGCGCGACTGGCATTCTCGACAATACAAATGGGGGTTCGTTTGGGTTTGCCCGCTGCAATTAAAGCACCGCAAATATCTTTTGCCTGAACGCTTGCCATGTAAAGCACGACAGTTTGGGCAGCCATGGCTGCTGCTAGCCATTCACTCTGTTGGTTCGCTTCGTGTTTGCCGAGTCGAGGCGTGACAAAGGTTACGCTTCGCGATTCGCCTCGCAACGTCAGGCTTGTTTGTAAGTCGGCCGCTGCCGCGCAGGCTGCAGTGACCCCAGGGATGATTTCAATCTGAATATCTGCCGCGCGGCAGGCTTGAAGCTCTTCAGCCAGACGTCCAAAAATCGAAGGGTCACCGCCCTTTAAACGCACCACAGTCAAACCTCGTTTAGCGAGCGTGACTAAGGTGCGGCAGATAAAAGCTTGTTCAACGGAAGGGCGGCCTGCGCGCTTACCGACTTCAAGCCATTGAGCGTGAGGTGCGGCCTCTTGCATACCCGAGACATCCATCAAGGCGTCGTGCAATACAACGTCGGCTTGACTCAACAGCCGCCAAGCTTTGCGCGTCATTAATTCTGGGTCTCCGGGCCCTGCGCCGATAAACCAAACTTTCATACCTTGGCCTCACGTTGATCTTCGAGCTGCGCGCGTTTGGGCTTGTGTTCGGCCTTACGGGCGGCCTCTGCCGCCAGTGCGAAAAGGGGTTTGCCTAAACGTGCTACCGCTTCTCTGAACGATTCGCCGGGTGTGCGGTGCTCAAGATAGGCGTCGATGATTTCTTCTATTGCGTCAGCGACCTCGTCTTCGGCGAAGGCGCGTCCGATAATGGTACCAAGCGCGGCGGGCGCGCCATGCCCCGAGTGACCGCCCAGTAACACTTGATAGAAAGCTGCCCCGTCTTTATCAATGCCTAAAATCCCGATATGCCCAACGTGGTGATGTCCGCAGCTATTCATACATCCAGAAATGCGTAAATCCAAGGGGCCGATATTCTCTTGGGCATCTAGTGCAGCAAAACGTTGTGCAATGTCTTCTGCGACCGGAAGTGAACGCGCATTGGCCAGTGCACAGAAATCTCCTCCTGGGCAGGCGACCATTGCGCCGATCAGTCCGCCCACAGCGTGGTGTAGATTCAACGCCCGCAAGGCTTTATACAGTTCAGGCAGGTCAGCCTCTCGCACCGCCGGCAACACAAAATCTTGCGTATGACTGACGCGAATAAACCCCTGACTGAAGCGATCGGCAATTGCTGCGATTGCATCCATTTCGTCGCTCGTGACGTCGCCCGGCGCGCGACCGGGAGCTTTTAATGGGATGAGAATGGCAGCGTGACCTGGTTGACGGTGCGCAAGCCGATTTCGTTTTAACCAGCGCTGCCATTGCGTTTTGTCGTGAGCGTTGCCCGCGTACTCAAGCGTTTCGTGTATCTGTCCTGTCGTCCAGTCAGGTTCGACAAAGGCGTTTTTTACGCGCTCAAGTTCGGACTGTGCAAGTTTGTGTGGGCCGTCACGTAAGTCTTGCCACTCAAGGTCAACCATGTCACGAAACTTTTCAACCCCCACGCTGCGTACCAAGATCTTGATACGCGCTTTAGTGAGGTTGTCACGCCGCCCGAGTTCGTTGTAGACGCGCATGACTGCGTGGGTATACGTCAAAATATCAAACCAATCCAAACGCTCGCGCAGCACGGGGCCAAGGATAGGGGTGCGCCCCAAACCGCCGCCAACTCGCACACGAAACACTGCGTGGGGTGCGGCCTCAACCACTTCAAAGGCCATGTCGTGGATTTGGACGAGTGCGCGATCTTCGGGTGTGCCGGTCAGGGCCACTTTAAATTTACGAGGTAAAAAGCAAAGCTCAGGATGAAAGGTGCTCCATTGTCGCAACAGTTCGGCGTATGGGCGTGGATCTAAGATCTCGTCTGGCGCAATGCCGGCTAGCGCATCACTTGTAATGTTGCGCAAACAGTTGCCACTTGATTGAATGCCGTGTATCCCCACAGTCGCTAAATCGTGCAGCGCTTTTGGCGTGTCATCAAGTGAAATCCAGTTCAACTGCATATTCTGACGCGTTGTCAGATGACCATAGCCGCGGTCATACTTACGTGCGACCTCACCCAAGGCCCTGAGTTGTTCGCTGTTAAGCATGCCGTAGGCAATGGCAATGCGCAGCATTGGGGCATGGCGTTGAATATACAGTCCGTTTTGCAGACGCAACGGCTTAAGATGGTCGTCGCTGAGCAACCCCTCTTTGTTGCGCTGAATCTGACCGGCGAGTTGGCTGGCACGTTCTGTTAAACGTGTAGTGTCAAAGCTTGAAGGTTGATACATAGAGTGTTAGGCAGATCGTAAAGCTTTGACGTTAGTGGCTTACGCCACCAAGGTCAAAGAACGATTTTATCTTTGCTTATAACAAGGCTGGTAAAAAATAGGTTTTGCACTGACAAGACTTGTTTACTGTTAGGTGTGCCAACAATATATTGGCTGACGTTGAGTGTCTCACTCAAACTCAAAAGGGAGCGTTGGCTGCGCTACCCGATCCACGTAGGCGGCTGCCTGAACGGGCCGCAGACTCCCTGCACGTACCCCTAGTAGACGAATTCTTTGCTCAAGTGGCACTCGTTTTAAACACTCGGTGGCGGCCAGTCGAATCTGATGACCATCAATAATATCCTCAGGTAAGGTTAAGTCACGCGTCACCACTTGAAAATCTGCGAACTTCAACTTAATCCCGATGGTGCGACTCGCGTAGCCTTTACGTTGCAGATCGTCGGCCAGACGTAAGCAAAGATTTGTAAAAACCTCGGATAATCTTGAGCGATCATGCTTGGCATGTAAGTCGCGTTCAAAGGTCGTTTCGCGACTAAGGGACTTTGGCTCAGACCACGTCACCACTGCGCGCTCGTCAATACCTTGTGCCACCTGAGTCATCCACGCACCTGTACTTCGGCCAAAATGTGCCACGAGCAGTTCGGCAGGGGCTGCGGCGAGATCGCCGATGGTATGAATATGTAAAGCGGCAAGTTTCTCGTTTGCTTTAGGTCCGATACCATTTATTTTTTTTGCGGCTAACGGCCAGATGCGTTTGGTGAACTCGGTGGGGTCCAGAATCGTGATTCCATCGGGTTTATCGAGATCAGAGCAGATTTTTGATAAAAGTTTGTTTGAAGTAATGCCGATCGAACAGCTTAAGCCCGTGGCACTAAAAACCGCGTGCTTGATGCGCTTGGCAAGGCTTAGCGAATCGCCCTCGATATTGGTTAGATCGATATAGATTTCATCGATGCCTCGATCTTCAACGCGCGGGGCCACCGTGGCAACGGCCTCTTTGAACAGACGTGAAAAGTGTCGATAAGCCTCGAAGTTGGCGGGTAGCAATATGGCGTCGGGCGCTAAGGCGGCAGATTTCATTAAACCCATGCCAGAAAATACGCCTAAGGCGCGCGCCTCGTAGGTCGAGGTGGTGACGACACCACGCCCCGCATAGTCGCGCAAGCGTAAAAACTGCTTTTCACCTGAAGCGTTGGCGGGTGGGGTGCTCGCGTTGCGCCCGCCCACTACGACGGCCTGACCGCGTAATTCTGGGTAGGTCAGCAATTCAACAGATGCGAAAAACGCATCCATATCTAAATGAGCAATTCTGCGTTGGGCGGTCATGGGGCAGAACGTTTAGGCGCCTCAGCTAAAACCATAAAGTTCGCTGGGGTTTGTGACCAAGATTTTCTCAAGCACCGACCGCTCAGTTGACCAACGTGCAAGCATATCAAGCATATTGGCATCGTTGGGCTTCATTGTTTCAGTCGGATGTGGCCAGTCACTGCCCCAAACTAAGCGTTCTGGTGCAGTGCTAATCCAATGACGTGCGACCGCATCGATGTCTAAAAAGTCGCCCGCCTCGCCAACCTGGCTATCTAGATACGCCCCCGAGAGTTTGATCCAGGTGCGACCTTGGGCCAATAGGTGTTCAACGATTTTGACGGCGGGGTGTGCAAGCCCCAGAGGCTGGGGCAAGCGCGTCATGTGATCGAACACAATTTGAGTGGGTAGGCGCCTAAGCATCGCTTCATGCTCAACAATTTGATCGGCTGTCCAGTGCAACTGGAGGTGCCAGCCCAAGTGGGCAATACGCGCGGCTAGCGGTTCGACCATCTCAAAGCTTGCCGCCGCGTTTTTGGGTGTGTAAAGAGAGAAGCGCACGCCCCGAATACCGCCCACATTCAAGGTTTTCAGTGTCGCGTCGCTGACGTCGCTGCGCAAGACGGCTACCCCGCGGGCTCGGTCGAGACCAAGCTGTGCGATCGCATCAAGCGTCACGTCATTATCGACGCCGTAATTACGCGGCGTGACGATCACTGCGCGTTCAGTACCTAAACGCTTTTGTAGTAGTCGATACTCGTTAACCGTGGCCAGTTCAGGCAGCGCTGCAGCGTTGACCGACTGCGCAAATCTTGCATCGTAAATGTGCAAGTGGCAATCACACGCATTCAGAGGGATGTGCAGCGACGGGGTATTGACGCCGGCAGAGTTCGGAACGGGGATTGATTCGGGTGCTTTAACTGATGCTGGGATGGTCATGTTTTTTTATTGTCTTTGCGCAGGCGCATTGCTTCGGTTCGAATGAGGTCGGTGTGTTGCCCGAGTGTTGGTGCAGCGAAGGGTTCTGGACCGGGTGTGCGGCTAAATTTGATCGAGCCTTTAAGTCCGCGATAATGACCCACAACCGGATGCTGAAAATTTGTAATCAGGTCTTGACTGGCAACCTGAGGATGCTCAAACATATCTTCAATCGACAGGGCGGTTGAGCAGGGTACTTCTTCGCCAAAAATTGCCTCCCACTCAAGCGCCGTATGTTTCATCAGCGCTTCGCGTATTGTGGGCACGATCTCTTCTTGATACTGCGCACGCTTACGCACAGTATCGTAGCGTTCGTTATTTGCAAGCTCTGCTAAGCCAACCTTTTGGCATAAGGCGGTCCAAAAGTGCGGTACGTTCGCAGAAATATATAAATAGCCCTCGCGGGTAGGGTGGATGCCGGTAATGCCCAGAGAACGCATATCTCGGCCGACCTCGCGACCTTCGCCCTCGGCCCAGACCAGACGCGCCGATTGCAAGGTCAACGCGGCCGCGAGTAATGAGACACCGACAAACTGCCCAAGGCCCGAGCGTTCACGTTCAAACAGGGCTGAAGATACTGCGCCGGCTACCAACGCCGAGGTGTAGTAATCAACAATCGAACCATACAAAATCTCAGGTGGCCCGCCAGCCTTACCCTGAAGAACGGTCATGCCAGTCATGGTTTGCAAGACTTGATCAAAACCGGCTTTTTCTTTAAAAGGACCCGACTCACCATAGCCGCTGACCGCGCAATAAATTAAACGCGGATTTAAAGTTTTTAATGTTTCGTAGCCAATGCCAATGCGTGGGGCAACATTTGGCCTGAAGTTATGCACCAACACGTCTGCGGTTTCAATTAACGTCAAGAGTGTGGCGAGATCATCTGGGTCTTTGATATCGAGCACAGCCGCAAGCTTGCTGCGATTGACCCCTAAAAAGGCCCGACTTTCTGAAGGCAAGGAAGAGGGATAACGGCGCAGGTTATCGCCATTCGGTGGCTCAATCTTGATGATTTCTGCACCCTGATCGGCGAGCAATGAACAGCCGTAAGGCCCGGCAATATACGCCGACAGGTCGATGACACGAATCCCCGATAACGGACCTTGACTGCCGGTTCTTTGGGGAAGTGAAGATGCTTGCATAGAGGATAGGGTTTGTGTCATCGGACTCACTCGGGTTAAATAACGGAGTTGTTAGCCGCACGCATACAGCGCGCCAGTACCTTGAAAAGGTTGCTCAGCCACGGCCTGTGTGCACATTGGAGCACGACTTGCGCCTGCTGACGTCAACGCGCTAAAAATATCGGCCACGTCAAACAACTGACCTCGTCTATATAATAGATTCAATTGCAAAAGCGTTCATCTTTTAGTCAATATTGAATTAGCAACACACAGGGGCAGGCATGTTTGAACTCATTGGTAACAGGCTCGGTGCTGTCTTATTGGTTTGGCTTTGCGCGTCAAGTGCGCTGGCACAAACCGAGTCGGCAGAACGCTATCCTTCTAAGCCGATTCGGCTGGTGGTCGGTTTTGCGCCCGGCGGCGGCACCGACTCGGCGGCTCGCACGATCGCGGTGAAGCTGTCTGCTTTGTTGGGTCAAACGGTTGTGGTTGAAAATCGCGCAGGAGCCGGGGGTAATATTGCCTGCGAAACAATCGCCAAAGCCGCACCCGATGGCTACACCCTTGGTCTGGCAAACGTTGGGGCAATGGCCGTCAACCCTCATATGCCGGGTGGCACAAGTTATCAGCCGCTAAAAGATTTTGAAATGATCTCAGGCGGGGTCACTTTTGGTAATGTGTTGGTGGTACGCACCGACTCACCGATTAAAACGCTGGCTGATTTTATTGCCGCGGCAAAAGATAAAGATAAACCATTGTTTTATGGCTCGGCTGGCTTGGGCAGCGCCGGGCACCTTGCAGGCGAGTTGTTACAGTCGCGTGCCGGCACAGTGGCCGAGCATATCAACTACAAAGGCGGAGGCCCCGTCATGACTGACCTGCTGGCCGGTAATATCCAGGCGGTCTTTGCCAGCGCGCCCACCGCCGTGCCGCAAATCAAAGGCGGTAAGTTGCGCGGTTTGGCCGTTACCGGCGCCAAGCGTGAAGCCGCTTTACCTGATGTGCCGACAATGGCCGAGCAAGGCTTTGAAAAATACCAGGCAACCAACTGGTATGGTTTTATTGCGCCGGCTCGCACGCCAGTCGACATCATTAATAAGCTCAATCAAGCCATTGTGGCTTCGCTGCATGACCCTGCCACACTTGAGCGTTTAAATGGTGCGGCCATGGCGGCCGACCCCACCACACCTCAAGCGATGCGCGAATTTGTTGCTCAAGAGTACGAAACCTGGGGCAAAGTTGTGCGTACCATCAAGTTTTGATCTGAGCGGCTGCGCTGCCTGCAGCGCAGCCTATTTAGGCGTCAAGCGGATTTTTCTTGGTGCTTGCTTGAGAGCACTTTACCCGTAATCAGTACGACCGCCGTCGTAATAATTGGGCCAACATACAGGTGATGCATGTAAGGTGCGTTGGCTTCGAGCCAGCCACTGATGGCTGGGTCAGTTACCGCCATTTCGCCTGCCACCCAGCCCAACAAGCCACCACCAATCGTGATGATGATTGGAAAGCGCTCCATGACCTTCAATAACAGCGAGGCGCCAAAAATCACCAAGGGGATGCTGACTGCCAGGCCGATGATCAGCAAGGGCATGCTGCCTTTTGCGGCGGCTGCGACGCCCAACACGTTGTCCAGACTCATGACCAAATCGGCAAGTAGGATTGTCTTGATTGCGGCCATCAGGTTACTGCTAGACGATACATTCTCTTCGCCTTCATCAGAACTCAACAGCTGGATACCAATCCAAACTAGCAACACCGCACCAATCAGCTTCAAGTACGGAAGGGTGAGTAATTTCACGGCAAAAATGGTTAGCACAATTCGCATCAAGATCGCCGCGCCTGAACCCCAAAAAATTGCAAGCTTTTGCTGTTTAGCAGGTAAAGACCGTGCAGCCAAGGCAATCACCACAGCGTTGTCGCCCGAAAGAACGATATTGACCAACAGGATCTGACCTAGCGGGATCCAGAACTCATGTAACGAAAGTGAGAAGTCCATAATTTTTTATAATGTGGATAAGTTGAAGAAAAGAGCAACAAAACAAAAACAGTTCAAATAAGCGTTCGAAGTTTACACCTCTGTAAACGTTTGTAACGAATATTTTGAGCAGTTGGCAGCCTAGGGCATTAGGGGCGTTTCCGAGTTTGGTTCAGTTGCTCATTTTTGTTGCGTACCAATTGGTACTAACCCTGAGCTAGTCTAAAAACTTAGCAAAGTTGTCGACCGGTTCACGTTCGCTGATCAAGGTGTTTTCGATTTGACTCATATCGGCGACCCCCAGGGCAAGCCC
>Ga0114958_10000970_pt1 | contig 23515 bp, 27 predicted proteins | sample C_130208_EF_Meta_FD_89577 | JGI IMG/M metagenome (GOLD analysis project Ga0114958, IMG submission 89577) | Freshwater microbial communities from Lake Croche, Canada to study carbon cycling - C_130208_EF_MetaG | ecosystem: Environmental > Aquatic > Freshwater > Lake | place: Lake Croche, Canada... | reverse complement strand
GACCGTTTCCAGGTGCGCGAGGGAGACTACTTCAACTTGGTGCAGCCCTACCAGCACCACACCAACATCCCCGCCGTTGGTATCAACGTGTACTCCTTTGCCCTGCAGCCTGAGCAGCACCAGCCCAGCGGCACTTGCAACTTGTCCCGTATTGATAACACCACCCTGCTGCTGACCGTGTCCAACAACGCCGTGGGTGTGAGCACCTCCTCCCAGGTGCGTGTGTATGCCACCAACTACAACGTGCTGAGGGTGATGAGTGGTATGGGCGGTTTAGCATATAGTAATTAATGGGTAATCCACCCATATTTTTACATCATACTATTACTTGAAAAATCTACAAGTATTTAATTAAATAAAAGTTGATATTTACATATCACATTCATCTAGTCTAATAGTTGAATATGATATCAAGAAAAGGAATTGGTGGAAGAAAACCAGGATTAATAGACTATAGACATATCGCTTATAGGGGAAAGGAATATACGGTAGCAACAATCACATTCAATGGAAATGATGTAAATTTTGTAATAGATAAAGAAGATTTTCCTTCAATTGAACAAAGACCATGGCATTTTGCGGCTGGAAATTATATATCAAGTGGGGTTATACATGAAAGTAAAAAGAAGGAATTATATCTTCATAATCTTATCATGAACCGATTAGATCATCCAGGTAAGGGTGCAATACATAGTGTAGATCATATTAATAGGAATGGATTAGATAATAGAAAAGAAAATTTAAGAATTCTCTCACAATCAGAACAAAATTTGCATCAAGTTAAGAAGAAACGGTCTGTTGTTTTACCTGAAGGATTTCCTATAGATGCGGATGATATTCCTCGGCATATTTGGTATGTTCGTGCAAATGGATTGCATGGAGATAGATTCGCAATAGAATTCAAAAGCGAAGGAATTGTCTGGAAAACAACAAGTTCGAAGAAGATTTCCTTAGAAGACAAACTTAACCAAGCAAAAGAGAAACTTCAAGAGCTATATATAAAATATCCACATCTTAATCCATCGAATATAGAAATCCTTGAAGAAGAACTTAACACGTCTTATGCTAAAATTATAGAACTAGCATTTCTAGCCTGATCATTTGTTCTCGCTATGCTTGATAAAGAGTAATGAAGAATACTCCACTCAATTTTCTAAATACGATATAGAATGTCTACGCCAAGGAATGGTTCGGTAAGCCCGAGACCTCGTCCTTCAAATATTTTTGGTTTAGAAGCCGAAAAAGCACGGCGTAATGCTGCTCGAGCATTCGCGAAAGAACATCATGCTGAAATTGTTGCACGTCGTAAAGAAGGGGCTGCACATCAGAAACAGTTAGATCAGGAACAAGAGCTTAAGAAAAAAGCTAGGGAAAAGGAAAAAAGAGAATTTGTAAAGTTGGTCGCAGATGTATTGAGTCGTAAAACTCCTCCGATACAGGTTCAAGCCAGCGATATTGAAATGATGTATGATATGTGGGATGAAAGAGGGCAGAACCCTGGAGACTATGTGGCATTTAAAAAATATGTTATAGCAACCATTGAAGATTGGCTTGCCAATAAAAAAGAGGATGAATCATTAACGACGTATTTAGATGTACTTATCTTGCACCAGGCTGAAGAGAACTCTGGTAGTAATTCCGAGTTTCAACATAATTTAGAGGGTGTTATAGGGGACGAAGAAGCGGGTCATGTACGTAAAAGGAGCTGGTTAGGATGGCTTGGGAGGGGGAGCAGGCGCAGCAGGCGCAGGCGCAGCACTCGCAGGAGCAGCAGGCGCAGCCGCAAGAACTAAGACTCCTTTATACAACTATATATTCTTATAATAGAATGGCAAACATATATGGTAAGAACAATGCCTTTAACAGTGCTCCTAGCATATATAACCTTCCGAATGAATTAAATAGTGCGCCCAATGCAGGTGCTCCTAATGCGTCTAAAGGTATTAGCGCTGCGAATGAAGTGGAAGATGTACCCACAGATGCCTTTGCTGAAGAAATATATCAAGCAATCAAAGCAGCTGATCTGAACATGTTTAAACAAGTTGTAAATTCTAGCAATATTAATACCTACTTTTCAGTGAAAGGAGGAGAATATACCCCTGTCTTATACCTTGCGCGTAAATCTCCAAAAGGATCCAAAGCCATGCTGGAATATTGTATGGAATTAGGGGCGGATTTAACACTAAAGGCACAAACATCCGATTGCCTTGGCTTATTCCAAAACAAACGATGCACCACGATCGGAAATTTAGCGGCGTTCAGACAAAGTAAAATGACGCATCTAGAAAAAATGACAATGTATAATCTCTTAAATAGGATTAATAATGGTGAATCTGTATTTGACAGTGAGTTGGCAAATGAAAATGCATCCAAGTATAAAGATATAATTCCTGGATTTAACTATCTTAATATTGCGAGAATAACTCTTCGCGGTACAGTAAAAGGGGCAGCAGCAGCTCCTGTTGTGGCTGCTGGGGTTGGAGCTGGTGCTGCACTTGGTCTCGCCGGTGCAGTCGCTACGGCTCCACACTATGCATCTCGTTATGTTGCCTCAAAAATAAGAGGGTTCGGAGGAAGGCGCAGGCGCACTCGCAAGAATAAGAGCCGCACTCGCAGAAACTAAAAGAATACCTTTTTTATGATATTTATTCGTGTATAAATCTGACGAAAACGACGATCTTTTCGATCTTTTCGATCTTTTCGATCTTTCCGGATTGTCTTTTATACACCAAAAACTCCGTATGAAATTATCTGCGTCTAGAGTTAGAATGGCAAATCAGGGTAATTTACGCGAACCGTTACTTACGAATTCTAATCGAGCAAATGCAAATGTATCATTGCCAGGTACGGCAAATACATCAGGGGCAAATACATCAGGGGCAAATACATCAGGGGCAAATACATCAGGGGCAAATATGCCAAGTAGAGGCAATGGGTATATTGCACTTAATGGGGCAAATACACCTGCGGCGAATACACAAGTAAGTTTACCAAAGAATGCGAATTGGATGAATGCGCCAGTTGGTGAAAATGCTTATATGGCATCAACATCTCTTTTTGGAAGAATGATCTATAAAGCTATCGATGATGATAATTTAACCATGTTTAAAGATATTGTAAACTCCGATAATATTAACGAATACTTTGATATTAAAGGAGATTTATATACACCCATTTTATATCTTGCAAGGAAAGTACCTCAACATAGCAAAGATATGTTAGAACATTGTTTTGAACTAAATGCAGATCCAACGTTAAAAGCACAAACAAAAGATTGTTTGGGGATTTTTCAGAGTAAAAAATGTACAACAATCGGGAATTTAGCAGCATATAACCAAAGTAAAATAACATTAAGAAATTTTCCTGTAGGTGCAAATCGTATACGCCATTATCGTAAGATGGTAAATGGTAAAGCAATCTTTAACACCACCAAAAAAATTATAACCAAATATGGGGGATACGAGGTATATATGCTTTTAGTTTCAATTAATAAAGGGCTGCCAGTCTTTACAAGCGAAACTGCGAATACAAATGCAGCTCAATGGAAAGGAAAAATTCCCGGAGTTAGCGCGATGAATGAAGCAAGAAGAACAGCTCGCTTTATAGGAAAAACAGCTCCTCTTTCTATTCCTCTAGGCGCAATAGAAGGTACCTTCCAGGCCATAGACTACGCCACAGGTCAAGCTAAAGCTAGACCTACATCCTATGGAGGTAGACGTAGACGCACCAGGCGCACTAGGGTTTCCAGGAGATAAACAGTTTATTCACCGGTTTTCCGTCATATTCATCTTCGATGAATCCGACGAAGCACCCTTCCACGAACTCTTTAACACCTTTTTGAATGATCAATAATATACGCTGATCTTTTGTTTGACCGATTTCAATAGGAAGATCCAGGATCGCCTCGGTATAGCCGAGTTTCGCCGCATCTTTCAAATAGCGATCTCCCCTCTTACTGAACCAATAGAGCCATCCATCCGCCGTTTCCTCTAAGGTTGCCGTATCCTGTACCATGCCGGCTCGAAGTTCTTCTCCAGTGATCATTTATATACATACGTACCCCTCCTTAGACCAAGGTCTAAAAAAATAGCGCGTCTATACTCTAAATGAAGTATTCGTCCGCAGGAGTATTATTCACCAATGGAACCCATGTCTTAGGAGGGTATCAGCCAAAGAAGGAATATCCGTGTATCAGTGGAATCGGGGGAAAACGAGAATTACGCGATACATCCTTCCTTTACACGGCAATACGAGAATGTTTAGAAGAATTATTTGCAGTTTCCGAGTCTTTGCCCCTGTATATTGAACTAATTCAAGAAAACGTAACACCGTTACGTGTTGTCGAATTAGGTGCATATATAAATTGTATTTTTTCGTTTCATGATTTGGAACGAATGTTAACTCTCTTGTCCGATGCGGGATTCGTCTCTCCAGTGTATAAAGTCTTTCCACGAACGATGGACGCTCTGATGTATACACGTTTAGCAAGTGAAGATCAAGAACTCACCCATCTTGCCATTTTACCCATTCTTCCTGGACACGGAGACAGTCCTTTTGTGAGTCGCGAGTTTATAAAAGATATGAGATATATATAGAATGAAGATGAGGAAAACACGTAGGCAGCGAGGAGGTGGTGGAGAAGGGGGACTCAATCTATTCTCATCTCTTCGATCCGCAGCCTCTTCTCTTAAGGCAACTGCGACAAAATTCCTTGGTGGAGCTGGTGCAAATGCAAATCCACCTCCAAATATATCCATCTCCGCTCAAGAAGAACGCCAAGCTGAAGCGGATGTGAATGATTTAATTCGTATTCTAGGTGGTCTAGGGGAAAAAATCCAAGCAAAGAAAGCTGAATTAGATGCCCTCGTTGCTCAGGCGAATGCACAGCCTCAAAATGAACGAGCGATACTCTTACGAAATGCGCAACGCCAGAGACGACGAAGTGTACACCTCCCTACCGCAAGTCCAGAAGATCAAGCTCGCATGGCTGCAGAAACCCGTCAGAATAGTAGAGTCCTCACTCTTCAAAGCTATCAAGACACCTTTTACACCGATACGTTACGCCATCTGAAGAAGCATATTCTCCCTTGCGTAGGAAGCATGGAGTTACAATCTTATTCATAAACAATCTCGAGTGTTGCCTTAGCCCATGCCATGGTCGCATCAAGTCCTTTCTGCCGCCTCTCCAAGGGAGATCCTTGCGCTTTTCGTGAAAAATGTTTCCAGTGCCACTCAAAGGATAGCGCGCGCTTCCAGTCGGTGAACCCTTTGACATAACACACTCGATACCATTGCCCGGGTCTTCGCGACGTTGCTCGTGCGCCTCCACTCAGAAGGCCATTATGTTTTTGTAACCGTTTATCAAGATCAATGGTTGCACCAACATAGGTTTGACATGGTTCGTCTATCGTTGCTAAACAATAGACGAAACAGGTTGACTGCATTCTATACAGTAGATGTACTAACGACGCGCCCTAGTTTTACGCTGGCGACGCTGCCGTCTACGTCTTGTTCTTCTTCCTCCCTGATGAAGAGGAACTAACTCTACAAATTTAATCAGTTCATTTGCAGAAGTCTGATGGGCTTGTGCAAGCTCAGCTTGATAGCGTTCTGTTCTTTCCCTCATTTCCCCTGTAATTCTGTCAATCTCGCTTCTAGCATTACTTCCAGTACTAGATGCTGCTATTTCTGAATTACTATTGGAACCACTTGCATTTTTTGCACGTTGTACATTCGCTTGTTTTGCAGCACTTATTTGTCGCAATTTATTCAGTTGTGCTATCATTGGTTGAACATCTGCTTTGTAGGAAGTATATGCAGCCATTGCATCAGCAACATGAAAATCGCGTTTAATTTCATCATTATACTTTTGGGTCATATTCTTTTGTTCTTTTGCTAAGAGCGCATCAATCTCCTCATCTGTTTTGCCTTGATCTACAAAATGTTGAACAACCAATGGGAGTAAATCCTTCACTGATACCATTGGAGAGGGTAATAGGCTCATCTAATCGTCTTGAGAAAAAGAATGATTGTCGGAGAACTTTATCCGCAGATGGTTACCTCCCGCTACTTCCAAACCCCTTATCCCCTCGTGTAGTAGTAGACACCTGATCGACCAGAGAGACCTCGGCGAAACTTGTCATGTCTCGGCTAACGACCTGGACGAGACGATCCCCCTTCTTCACCACCACTTCCTTGGTCGTGGTATTCCACAAGGCTGCAATCAATTCCCCATTATACCCCTTGTCAATGACACCTACAGAATTCATCATCATGAGACCGGTCTTGGAGAGAGATGACCGAGGAACGAGCCAAAACGGAGCACGGGAACTATTCTCGATGACTGCCGCCGAAGTACCCATTCCAACAAACTTTCTCTCCCCAGGAGCAAAGGTAACATCGGCAGGAACATACAGATCAACGCCGGCATTCTCATCTGCCTTCACATTCGCATAGTGGGTATTACCTGCAGCAGGCATTAAACACAGAAGACTCATCTGGATTTACCCCTCGTTCCGCCTTTACGCCTCAGGCAGACAAGCTCTTCCATGACACAGGAAACTGCTTTTGAATCAGACTCGACACTGCTGCAGCATAGACGCGAATCTCTTCCTGCGCCTGAGGATCCAGACGAAGGGAACAGAGTCGAGCATAGGCAGAAAGACTTCCTGTTTCAATAAACTCGGTATACATTGACTGGGGAAGTATTCCTCTCGCCAGCTCAGGTGCAAGATTTGCTTCCTTAATAAGCTCCCAATAGAGGTCTGCTGCCTGCGATTGAAACTTCTTCATTATATCTCTATAGTGGCGCGCCTCCTCAATCGCGGTAGTCTTCGAGCCCTGTTTGATATTAGTATCGCGCTCACGCATCGAATCGACTTGAGGTAAATAAAACTCCGGGGCATCATCGACATAGCGACGACTCACCTCATTGCGCGCGAATCCAATGGTGTGGCGAAACCACTCGCGTGCCACGTAGATGGGCATCTTGAGACGGAAACGGAGCTGGGGATGAAAAAACGGAGTAATATGATGGTGTTCAGCAAGATAGTGAATAAGCTTCTCATCTCTTGGCTCCATGACCGTAGACTCTTTGGCAAAACTCACCCGTGCAGCATTCACCACGGTCAAATCGTCTCCAAAGGTATCGAGCAGCTCAACGTAACCGATACCATCGAGAAGGGGGATACGTTCGGATACAGGCATTATATATGTATTCTCCATACACAGATATATGCTTTCCTTAGACCTTGCAGCCCAGCTCTTCATGTGTCATCGTCTCAGGATAGAAGACGGAATCGCTCTCTTCAATCGCTTCCAAGGTCTGCGCCTCATAATGCCGTGTATTGGGGATATAGCGTTCCTTCTCTCCTCGAGTCAAAAAACTCATGACCCAACACAAAGTACTATTACTATGAATGAGTCTCTTGCATGTCCGCATGAGACAACAGTCGTGGGCGAAGGATTCCTGTAACAGAATTGGCTTCCATTCAGCGAACTCCTCGAGATACTTCCACTCCCATCCCTGTTTCACGGTATCACAAATAATATAGAGATTTTGGAAGGTACTCTTTCGCAAAATGTCCTTGTAATAGGATGGATAGGGGATATCCGTCTTGGAATGCCAAGGATAATGCATGAAATCATCGAGGCGCACTGACATGAAGAGATCGGCATCAGTTCCGATAACAGGAACATCAGCAACTAAATCACGCACGAATACTGGCTCTCCGTTTACTATCCAGGAATCGGTATTTCCAGGATCGTAAACGATATCGAGAAGAACTTGCCGATAGGGAACAAAAAACTCGGATCGTTGAAAAAGACCCGAAAGCTGTATATCGACGAACGAAAGATAATAGGGTTTCTCCTGGAGGATGCGAGCAAACTCACTCTCTGTAACAGAGACAGGGTTCACCACCTCGCCGTACGTATGTCCAAACAAATGTCCAATAAGTTTACAGGTTAAATATTGGATGAATTTATTTCCTGTACGTTCTGCGCCTGGAGGAAAGGTGACTGAAGGCATTACTATGCCATAGCTTTCCTAAGGCTTCTTGTCTACGCAGGATCAAATAACTCTACACCCTCCATCAAAAGATCCTAGGGAATTTAAATTCCTTGTAATGGTTCACTGGTATTTTTAATAAAAACAATCCCATGACGATCAGTAATAAACCCACATATTGACCCATGTGGTCAAACCGTTCTCCCAAGATGACAAATGCTGCGAGAGATTCGATAATCGCGCTCATTCCATCCCATGCACCATTCACCATCAATACCGTTGATCCTTGCAATGAGCGAATTAGAAAATAAATTACTCCTATATATCCAGTAATGCCCATAGCTAAATAGCCTGCACCGCCCTCATTCGCGAAAAATTTTAATGCAAAATCACCGATGATTTCCACCACAGATAATGAAATAATATTAAGTAAACTCATTTATAGGTTACTTATATTTTTTATCGATTCATTTTAGGAATCAATAGTCCAACTATCCCCTTTTACTGGGACAGTTAATATGCTTTAAGACGTAAGAAATAAAGCTAGTATATAGAATGATTTCTCCAGCATCCATCGCACAAATGGAAAAAGGATATACAGAAACATTTCCGTTTCCTCACATCATTATCGATAACTTCTTAACCGAAGAGTATGTTCAGCCTTTAGTCAAGGAGGTTAGCGCCTTGCAGATCGAAAATGCGTATTATCAAGTAACAAGTAAAAATGCACTCGAATACAATAAATTCGCCTTTAACACCAACGTAGGAACCTTGACATCCTCTTTATTTAAGGAATTAGTATCCGAGTCTTTTGTGAAATCTATAGAAAGACTAACAGGAATCGAGCCCATTTTACCGAATGATCTTTCGTTAAAAGGGGCAGGAGTACATAAGATTAAGCAAGATGGGTATTTAGCTATACATACAGATTTTAATACCTATACTCATCCTGAACACGGGAAATTAGACCGGCGAATTAATATTCTTATCTATTTGAATCCAGACTGGCAAGAAGCCTATAAAGGACATTTATGGTTATGTACAAATAAAGAACCTGTCAAGAAGATCCTGCCTATCTTGAATCGCTGCGTGATTTTTAATACAACAAGTAACAGTTTTCATGGACATCCAGAAAGGCTTATGACACCACCAGATATTCTCCGCACATCAATTGCGTGTTATTATTATACGAAAAATACAAACGAACCCTATGATTTTGAAGGGATAAGTCAGCATGAACATGCGATGATTTATAATACTTTTCCATACGATATCTAAGATCTGTATCTACGAGTACGTCTACGACCTCCCTGAGAGACATTAGGATCTGCGGAAGGGGCACTAGGATCTGCAAAAGGGGCACCAGAAGTCTTAACCATTGCTTGATACACTTCGACGTTACCCACAGCTAAACCCCCCTGTGGCATATATCCATTTGCCATAGCTTGTTTCACTTCTTCTTGCAGCGTTGATGACTTACCACTCCTAATTATTTTATAGTCCATTCTATTCTACGCATCATATATTTTTCGTACCCAGCCTAAAGTAATTTCGCCAACTAAAAAGTTGATTCGCGCCAGGGCTTAGAAAGATAGTCCAACCTACCATCAGATGCCAGCCGGGTTTTATACACCATCTTCTGAAATCGAGCCCATTGTGGGAATTCAGCTGTGCGTCTTCAGTCCCGATGAGATTGAGAAGCGCTCAGTGGTAGAGATCACAAATGCAGGCACTTATGAGGGAAATGAGCCGAAGATTGGAGGTCTCTTTGATCCGCGCATGGGAGTAATAGACAATGGAAAGGAATGCAGGAGTTGTGGTCAGACCAATCACAAGTGCCCTGGTCATTTCGGTCATTTCCGCCTAGCCAGACCAGTGTATTATATCCAGTTCCTCCCCTTCATCCTAAATATCCTGTCGTGTGTATGTATCCGGTGTTCAAAGCTCCGCATTGACAAGAATTACCGAAGCCATTTCCTGAAGAAGAAGGGCGAGGTGAGGTGGAGAGAAGTTCTGGCAGCCTCGAAGGAGATTCACCGCTGTGGCCAGGAGACGGAGGATGGGTGCGGGGCTCTTCAGCCCACCCGTTTTGTCCGAGAGGGAATTGCCCGTATCATGGCCGAGTGGGACGATGATGCGAGCGGCAGCAAGTCTGGGAAGCAGGTTCAGATTCTGGAGGTGGAGTACGTGCTCCGCCTCTTTCGCAAGATTCTCGACGAGGACGTGGATTTTATTGGTCTGAACCGCTATTGGTGCAGGCCAGACTGGATGATCTGCACCGTGCTCCCCATTCCTCCTCCCCAGGTGCGTCCTTCTGTCATCCAGGACAATAATCAGCGCTCAGAGGATGATCTGACGCATAAACTGGCGGAGATTGTGAAGACGAACAATTCCTATCTGCAGCCAAAGATCGATGCCAATGCCGCAAAGTCAGTGATTGACGAGTGGACAAACGTCCTCCAGTATCACATTGCCACCCTCGTGGACAATCAGATTCCTGGCGTCGCTCCCTCAGCCCAGCGCAATGGCCGTCCTCTGAAATCCATCCAGCAGCGCCTGGGGTCTAAGGAGGGTCGTATTCGCTACAATATTCAAGGAAAGCGCGTGGAGTTCTCCGCCCGCTCCGTGATCACGCCAGACCCCAATATCTCCATTGCCGAGCTGGGCGTGCCTGAGAAGATCGCGATGAATCTGACGCGCCCTGAGCGAGTCACCATCTTTAACCGAAACAAGTTGTACCGACTGATCCAGAATGGTCCTCTCAAGTACCCAGGCGCAAAGACCATTCGCCGCGTCGACGGGCGCATCATCAGTCTTCGCCACGTGAATACCAAGGAGATTGTGCTTAACCTGGGTGATATTGTGAACCGTCACCTCATGGACAATGATCCCATCCTCTTTAACCGCCAACCCACGCTCCACCGCATGTCGATGATGGCACACAAGGTCAAGGTTCTCACAGGCAAGACCTTTCGTCTGAATGTATCAGTAACTGCTCCTTACAATGCTGATTTTGACGGTGACGAGATGAATGCACATGCTCCCCAGAGTATTGAGGCAGCCACGGAGCTGGAGGAGATTGCGGCTGTGCCCCATCAGATTCTGAGGCCAAGAGATGGTCTTCCTGTGATTGGTATTGTGCAGGACACGCTGGTTGGTTCCTACAGGCTGACGCGCGATGCTGTTAAATTCAATACGCGCGAGTTCATGAACATGATGATGTGGAACAAGCGCTTCACGGGAGTTCTTCCTCCACCGAAGAAGGAGACCCACTGGTCAGGTCAGCAAATCATTAGTCAGTTGCTTCCCCCTATCAATATTGATATGATGAATGGAGGAAAGAAGCGCGTTCTCATTCGCGAGGGCGAGGTTGTGGAAGGGCAGTTTGACAAGGGCATCTTTAGCAAGGCAAGTAAGGGCATCATCCACATGACCTACAATGACTACGGGAGCAAGGATACAGTGCAGTTCATTGATTCTCTGCAGAATACTGTCGCCCAGTTCCTCATCTATGACGGGTTTTCTGTGGGAATTAGTGACTTGATCGCTGATGCAAACACAAAGAAGGAGATGAACGAGACAATTCAGTCAAAGAAGAAGCAGATTGAGACGGTGCTCCTGGAAGTGCACCAGGATCTCTTTGACAATAATACAGGAAAGACGAATCAGAGTGAGTTTGAGGACAGGGCGTTTGGTCTTCTGAATAAGGCTATGGAGACTGCAGGAGAGATAGGCCAGAATACCTTGTCGACGGAGAACCGTATGACGGCCATGGTTCGTGCGGGATCCAAGGGTGGACCCATTAACATTGCGCAGATGATTGCGTGCGTGGGGCAGCAGAACATTGAAGGTAAGCGTATTCCCTATGGATTCGAGGACAGGACACTGCCTCACTTCAAGAAGTACGACGACGGTGCAGAAGCACGTGGCTTTATCGAGAATTCCTTCATTGGCGGATTGACTCCCACGGAGTTCTTCTTTCACGCCATGTCAGGTCGTGAGGGTCTGATTGATACAGCAGTTAAAACCGCCGACACAGGATATATTCAGCGTCAGATTGTGAAGGCCATGGAGGATTTGGTCGTTCAGAACGATGGCACCGTTCGCGATGCCAATATGAATATCACCCAGTTTCACTATGGCGAGGATGGCATCAATTCGACCAAGATTGAGTCCCAGCCTCTCCCTCTGGCCTCAATGACTGATGACGAGCTGGATAAGGAGTTCGGGCTCAAGGGGGTTGATTTGACCGAAGTGCTGGGTGTTCCTCGTGGTGATGATGCAGAGGTGCTCGCCGCGTATACCAAGCAGATGTATGCGGACAGGAAGATGATTGTGGAGGAAATGTTCAGGAGTGGGCGTCAGGGAAATATTTATTCTCCTGTAAATCTGGAACGCCTGATTCTCAATATCAAGATCAAGTTCGGCCTTCGGTCTGAGCAAAAGACGAATCTGACTCCCGCGACGGTGTTAAAGGGTATTGAGGGAGTGCTCAAGAAGACGCAGGGCTATCACATCATCTGGGCGGCTCTCCTGCGCTTCTATCTCTCACCCAGTAAGCTGATTCTGCAGGATCGCTTCACCGAGTCAGCCTTTGACACCCTTTGCGAGGTTCTCGTGACAAAGAATTGGCAGGCGTGGGTTCAGCCTGGAGAGCACGTGGGAATTATTGCTGCACAGAGTATTGGCGAACCGAGTACGCAAATGACGTTAAATAGTGTCGACTGGGACACAAAGGTAATGATTGCCAAAAATGGTGAGATTGTCTGCCCGCAGATTGGCGAGTTCATTGATGCGCACCTAGCTGCACATACGGACAAGATCCAGGAGTTTCCTAACAATCAGCTGTACCTGGCGCTGGATGATGGGAATGATTGGCAGGCAATTAGTTGCGATGAGGAGGGTAAGATGATGTGGACAAAGTTGGAGGCCATTACCAGACATCCTGTCGTGAATGAGGATGGTACAAATACCATTCTGGAGGTTACCCTCGCCTCTGGCCGCACAGTGAAGGCGACCAAGGGCAAGTCCTTCCTGACCCTCATTGATGGAAAGGTTCAGCATATCAATGGCTCTGAGCTTGAGGTGGGAGATATTCTCCCTATTGCCAATTCACTTGCACTTGACGGCCTTCGCTATAAGGAAACGATGTCTGTTCGCTGCACTCGCTCAGAAGTGAGTCAGATTCCACAAGAGATCCCTTTAACACAGGAATTCGGGTTCTTTGTTGGCGCCTACCTTGCCGAGGGGATGGCAAATACTACCCAGATCAATATTACCAATAATGATGCTGCCTACCTGGAGAGAGTCAATGCTCTCATGGCTCGGTGGAATATTGGAACCCACCAGGTGTGTGAGCAGAGAGAGGCGGAGAAGACAGGTATCAAGGGTACAACCACCAGTCTGGTGATTCATTCCACGCTTCTGGCCACCGTCATGCAGATCTTTGGTCGTGTCAGCCACGAGAAGACTCTTCCTGACTGGGTCTTTCAGGCTCCTGATGCCTTTGTGATGGGACTGATGGATGGCTATATTAGCGGAGATGGCACGGTAGAAAAGAAGACGGGGTGTGTCAAAGCTACCTCTGTGTCAAAGGAGTTGATCAGTCGCATGGGAACACTTCTTGCTCGCTTTGGAATCTTTAGCACACTCTCCTCTCGCACTCCTGATCTTGGAGTGTTCGACTCCGTTCGGACGAATTACACCCTCTATGTTCCTGTGAAGTATAGTAAGATCTTTGCTCAGACATTCACTCTGTCTCATGCAGCGAAGCAGAATGCCCTGGTCTACCATTTCACAGATGATTACGTTCCCAAGTGTAGACGGAAGACAATTGGTGACATGATCTGGGATACGATCACATCCATTAAGGAGATTGTCCCACTGAAGGATCGGGTCTACGACTTCACGGTAGAAAAGACTCGCAACTTCATGACGGAAGACTGTATTGCTTGCGCCGACACGTTCCATTTAGCTGGTGTGGCAAGTAAGTCCAATGTGACGCGAGGTGTTCCTCGCTTGAAGGAACTGCTGAAGGTGACGCAGAATCCCAAGGCCGTTTCCCTGACGATTCCCTTGAAGCCTGAATTCCGTAACAGTAAGGAAAAGGCCAGGGAAGTCGCCCAGGATCTGGAACTGACCTTGCTGAGAGATATGACAGTGAAGACAGCTATCTATTACGATCCCAGTGATACCAATACCGTTCTGAAGGAGGATCAGGATCTCCTGGCCTTTTATAAGCTCTTTGAAGTGTCTGCTGAGGGAGATGAGACACTCTGGAGTAAGTGGATTCTTCGTCTAGAATTGAACAGGGAGAAGATGTTCGATAAGAATGTCACGATGGAGGATATTCTCTTTGTGCTTCGTCGTCTCTTTGACACCAACATTCGCATGGTCTATTCGGATTTCAATAGCCAGAAGCTGGTGATGAGGATTCGTCTCACGCTAAAGAGTATGGATGATGGAAAGAGCGACCCTTCCTCTCTGGATGCCTTGTCCGCCTACAAGAAGTTCCAGAATAAGCTGTTGAATTCCGTGATTATTCGCGGCTTTCCTGGCATCAAGGCGGTGACCTTCCGCAAGGGCGATGAGCGCTTTGTCTACGATGAAAAGGAGAAGAAGTATATGGCCAAGGAGGAGTATATCCTGGATACGGATGGCAGCAATTTCCTCGAGGCAATGAATCATCCTGCCGTTGATGGTACGAGGGTGTACAGTACTCACGTGCACGATGTTCTTGGGCATTTGGGAATTGAGGCCACGAGGCAGATTCTGTACAATGAGATTCAGACGCTATTCGAAGACGGCCAGATTAACTACAGGCATCTTGGTCTCCTGGTGGATGTGATGACACGGGCGGGACGTCTGATGTCCGTGGACAGGTATGGGATTAATAAGCTGGATATTGGACCCTTGGCGAAGGCGAGTTTTGAGGAGACGGAGCGAATTCTTCTGAAAGCCGCCGTGTTTGGTGAAATCGATCCTATTACGGGAGTTTCTGCGAACATTATGACCGGTCAGCCAATGCGTGGAGGTACTACGTTTACGGAAGTGCTCCTGGATGAGGGTGCATTCTTGAGTCTGCAGAAGAACATGCCTGAGCCTCCAGTGATTGAACCTGATGAGGATCAGCGCATGGGCTTGGGCGCGGTTGATGTCCGCGATGTGGATGATATGTGTTCTCCTTCCCGCCTGAAGATGAATATGACGCTTCCCTCAAGCGCCAAGCTCTTGGATGAGGACGATATTGACTTTGCGGAGATTGAAGAGGATGATACGGTGTAAAGGGCATCACGGTGCCACTGTCTAAAGGCCGCCTATGGCATACTACTAATGAGTGGGACGCCCACCTGGGAATTATTTGAAGCGATCTCCTATCAAGGAGATCCTCCACCGTGCATCCTTGTTCATGAGGGATGGGTGGAAAATGACCACACGGCCATTTTAGAGAAAAAGGACGAGATTGCATCGTTCGAATTTGCCAATGAATGGGAATTGCGCAAGAAAATCACCAATCCCTATGAGGCTATTTTTTCTACCTCAGATACCAAATCCTTCCCCAGTCTCGCTTTAGTGAACCCACTCAGTCGATCCTATTTTAAAATGGTGGAAATGAGCTATGTGGCAGATATCTGGGGATCTATTACAGCACCTATCGTTTCTGCCCATATTTGCGAAGGTCCTGGGGGATTTCTCCAGTGCACGGTCGAGCAAGGAAAGGAGCGAGGGAAGTTGAAACAGTCGTATGCTATGACGTTAAAATCAACACGCTCCCATATTCCTGGGTGGAAACGCTCGTCCAAATTTCTCAAGAAGCATCCAGAGATTCAATTAGTCTATGGCGAAGATATGACAGGAAATGTCTTACTGGAAGCGAATCAAGACGCCTTTTGCGAGACGGCGTCAGGAGCAATGCTTTTTACGGCCGATGGAGGGTTTGATTTCAGTACGGATTATACCAAGCAGGAAGAGCATGCGTTTCAGATGGTGCTCGCTTCGTTTTTGATTGGACTTCGGTGTCTCGCGAGAGGAGGAACGATGATTATCAAGCTCTTTGACATTTATAGTCCTGTCATGCTGGATTTGATTGTTGGAACTGCCGCCAGATTCGACTCCTTTCTCCTGTATAAACCAGCCACGAGCCGCCCCTGTAACTCAGAACGGTATTTCATTGGAAAAGGATATCGAGGAATGGCGACGGATTGGATTGAGCATTTACAGCGTGCTCAAGTCAACCATAGAGAAACTGCCATTACACGACTCTGCTGTATCTCCCCCAATTCTCCCTATATTGGGGCAATTAAGGAGCAAATTGAATGGCAAGAGCAGTTACAGCTGGAAAGTATACGGAAGGCAATGTATATGAAAAAGGAGGATATCGAAGATTATGTGAAAGATGCCATTGAGCAAAGTATGACGTGGTGTAAAACCTTTTCAGTGCCGTACTCTGTATGAGCATAACTATACTCTGTGTGAGCATAACGATTACTCAGGCTTTTTCATCTCAGCATTACTTAGCTTTGGTTTAATATAAATATCATGAAGCCTCTGTCCAACCACTACCGAGGCTTGATGCTGTGACATATTTCCCGTTCCCATACGTTCAAGGAGCGTAATCATGGTACGAAGAGAGGCGTCGTTATATGAATCGCTCAAGATCATTTTGAATAACCCAGGGTATTGCGCGGAGAACGTTCCGGTTGCCTCCTGGATGGTATCATGCGTGGATCCCTTCGCCCGAAGCTCCTTGATTTTCTCAACGGTTTCACGGATATACTTTGCCCGAGCTGCGGCAATATCTGGCTCGATAGGAATTACGGGTTCCTCAGGGGGAAATTCAGGGCGAGGCATTCTAGTTCTCTCAAGTAACTATTCCAAATAAACGTACGCATATATAAATGAGCGCTGTTCCCGTTCCTGTCGCACATAGCGAGTGTGGAGAAGTAGGGGCAGACGATCCTCTTACCGGAAAACCCCAGTGTATTTTGATGCGACAGGTAACTCAAACTGGCGCCCAAGCCTCCTCTGACACCCTTTATGACACCAAAGAAAACCCTTACGAGACCTTTGAGAATCCCCCCCTTCCAATGGATCGTCTTGTCTTTTTATCGTATGTTCTCTTTCTCATGATTCTTCTGTGCCTCGTAGGTATCTTTTTGGCAAAAGCATCCCCATTAAGAAAAAACACACTTCTTATCTTTGCGTTTACGCTCCTTTTGCTCCTTACCTTCCTTCAGAAGAGAGATGGCAACGTTTGACGAACGCATGGAAGCAATGGATAGCTTATTGGAAGCATTTCATGCAAAGATGATCCAAGAGAGTACTGCAGAAACCCATACCACATCGAACCTGAGAACAAAGATTTTACCGAGACTCCAATGTGTCTATGATGCGCTCACTGCGTTTCTCAATAGGTGTACAGATGATACGGTGGACTGTGAGAATATTGATGCGGTGCAGGTAACAGATATTATATTAAGCAATCTTCCTGAATCCGACACAGAGCTTCATGATAGTATTGTTGATCTGTTAAAAGCTCTTTCTCCTCACATGTTACCTTGGCATATCCACCTTCATCCTAGATTAACCTATACGATAACACGGAGATTTCGCGACTATCCCTTTTCTGTCGATTCCTCACACAGATCTTCTGACGAACAAGTAGATGGAACCTTGTCCTGAACATATGCAACGTCGTAGAGCCTATACCCGTAAAAATGGACGCCCAGTTCGTTCCACCTGTGTTCCTATGCAAGGAAAACGGGGATGCCGCGAGGGAGAAATCTCTCGCGTTGCTCATACGCGTAAATATACAGAAGGTGGGGTTCAGAAAGTCGCCTATATTCCGGCAAGCTGTGTGAGACGTAAGAGCTTAATTCGCCCCTTACATAAGGGTGACTTGAAAAAATATGGATATTCCTATAAAAATTCAGATCAATCAAGGCGCAATGCATTAACAAAAGCAGTGAACGCCTATGGTCCATCCACAACCTATCATAAATTAAATGCCGTCGCCAAGTTATCTCAGCAATATCCAAATATATCTGCCATTTTCGCCCAAGATCGCAATTGGGTTCGTACGCAGTATTCTAAGAATGGCGTCTTAAGTAGATAATTTCATGGAGACGTGTCAAGCAAACCAAAGATCATTCTTTTCGATCATTTTGACAAGCATGATTTTATTAGGGATTCTATTCGGATCTTCCTCAATTGGCAATTATTATACTGTTAAAGAGAATTGGGGAGAGTATCGATGCCAAGTTGAATATATGCTTCTTGCCTCATTATTTGGGCATGACACGATGGAAAATCTGCAGTTCTGTTTACAAGGTGGATTCAACTCTCGTGCATCGGTATCCGTCGCTCCCTTTTACGGAATCTTGAGTGGCTTTACGGGAGTGTTGGCAACCTTATTGTCCAGTATTAATTCTGTTCGTATGGTCTTTTCCACTCTTATTGGGAATATTAGCAAGGTCTTTAGCGAATTCTCAGGGCGAATGAAAGCATTGATGTATAGAATACAATATTCCGCAATGCGATTGAAGTTTTTAATGTCTCGTATTTTTGGTACCATGTATGCAATGATGTATATGGGATTTTCAGGAATCAAGGCAGGGCAGAACTTTACCAATACCACAATCTTTAAATTTATGGCATTTATGGCGTGTTTCCCTCCTGAAACGCTGCTCCTCGTGAATGGAACCCCTAAACAAATGGAGGATGTGGTCATTGGCGATGTGATCGATGGGGTTCGTGTTACAGGGACGGTGAGTATTCTTGGAGATGGGCAACAAATGATTGACTTCCGAGGCGCCGAAGGCGGCGAAAGAACCCGAGGCGCCGAAGGCGCCGTCACCGCCAGCGCAACGCATTATCTCCAGGAAAATGGTAACTGGATCTTGTCAGGAGAGTCTGCTGAAGGAAAGAAAGGGGAGATATGGTCTGGAGGAGTCGATCGTCCCCTACGGTGTCTCATCACGTCAACCCATACTCTCCCTATTGGAGGACGTCTCTTTAGCGATTATCACGAAACCGAAGCAGCCGATGAAGAAACCATGGAGAAAATTCTCAAACGCATCAATGGACTCACTCGTCTTCATACCTATCACACCTATAAAAATTACATTACAGGAGTGGATCCTGCTACAGAACTACGTCTTGAAGATGGCAGCTATTGTCCGGCGAATTTAATTCAACTTGGAATGAAAGTACGTCATGGAACTATTACTGCTATCATCGTTCGTGAATGTACAACCTTTACAGAATATAAAGGGGAACGCTTTGGATATGCAACTGCTGTGTGGAAGGGAGCTTGGGTTAGAGGAGAAGCTGTGAGTAGCCATCCAGGCCTCTGTATAAGCTTCGCCGTGAGTGATTCCGCCATTCTCGAGACACGCGCAGGAACTCTCTTTCGTGATATGTTTGAACTTCACGATTTATCTATACAAACATCGTATGAAAACGCGATGAAAGCTGAGCCCGTCCATGTATAGCTGAGGATGTTCTATAGTAACAGAAGAATGGGGTATCTTCCTCTGTTAGTTGTTACCTTTCTCTATATTTGTCTCTTCATTTATATTACACTAACAACCCAGCTCGACGAGTTGCGACGTGACTGGCCATCGAAACGATGTTATCCTGTGAGCATGCTAGTTGCTTCCTATATTCCTGATCCAAAAGATAATGTCGATCGAGCTAAATTTTCATCCGATAATTTTCAATTCTGCATTCAAGAGTTAATTGATAGCGCAATAGGTCTCGTGATGGTTCCTATCCTAAGTACCTTCTCGGCTCAAGTCTCAACGGCGAAGACCACGAATAATTCGATCAATACGATGCGAAATGCCGCATCCACGGGAGTAGCAAACCCCTTTAACTCCCTTATTAATTACGCCTGGAAAAAAACAGGATATCTCTTGGCCAATATGCGCCGTGTTTTTGGTCAACTCAATAGTGCCTTTGAACGTATCTTTGGAATTACGATTGCTGCAGCCTTTGCAGGAGTCTCGGTTGTGAAAAGTATTACGAATACCATACAATTATTTATTAAGGTAATTATTATTCTTCTCATTATTATTATTTCTCTTCTGTTCCTGATTTTTATTCCTATCTCTCCCTTTATTGGAATTCTTATTATTCCTACGATTATTGCTATTTCTGCCTTTGGGTATGAGAGTCAGGTGGGAGGGATGCAAGGATCCTTTAACTGTGTAAGTCCAGGAACGTTAGTGAAAGGAAAAGAGGGGTGGAAACCCGTGGAATCCATTCGACTTGGTGAGGAGTTAGATGAGGGGCGCGTCCTGGGAATCTTGTACGGGAAAGGAGGATCTTCTGTGATGATCGATTCTATAGTGATTTCAAATCGGCACATTGTCTATGATACAGTACAGTCTGCCTGGGTCTTTGCTAAAGATCATGTGCGAGCTGTTCCCTGTGAATCCCCGCCCCACGTCTATTCTCTCGTGACCTCGACGCGCACCTGGAAGGTTAAGGGCGAGGCTGAACTTCTTCTTCGTGACTGGACACATTTGGATCGCGGAGACGAAGCCCTTGACCGAATGATATCCTCGCTTCTCGGCACGCCTATTCCTGTTGCATCAGCGATGGCACTTGTTGGATCAAAAAGTTTTGTGATTCGTGATGGGAAGAATGTGACTCTTGATTCCGTCGAGGTTGGTGATCTGATTCAGGATATACATGGTCTTACGCGGGTGACCAGTATCTATCGTTCGGTTGAACTAGGAAATGCGACGACCCCGAATGCGTCTGTACGCATCTTATCATCAAAGGGATGGATACGCCCTGGACGATTGGTACGTAACGAGGAAGCTCCCTTGATGCATATTGGAACTGAGTCTGGAACTTTTCTTCTAAACGGTCTCATTATTCGAGATGTGAATGAAGTAGGAAGTGAACACTTTACTACTGTGGAAGAATTCCTTCTCTCCTGTCTCAATAGAAATGAACAAGAGAAATATGTTCCTTGTCGCTGCGTTAATTGCACTGATTGTTGCAAATGTGCTAATGATCATGATTGATTCCCCGGCGTTCAGGCCAACTGCTGAAGGATTTGCAGCCTATATGCAATCTGGCGTCCGTGAGAATTTCGCAAACTTTGGATCTGAAGCGGCAGGGGCAAAGGATGCGTATGCTCCTATGGGTGAGTTCGATGGGCTGAAGCTGAAGACAGGAACCTCCAGTCAGTGGAGGGTTACTTCCCCGAATGAACCACTGCTTGCACCACAGGGCGAGCTGGGACCCGATAATTTATTCATGTTTAAAAATAATCAGTGCAAGCCCTCTTGCTGCGGTGCATCATATTCTTGCGACGGTGGATGCGTCTGCACAACACCAGAACAGAGGGACTATATTAATTCCCGCGGTGGAAATCGTACGCGTCCTGAGTCAGGTGTTTAGATATACCGGCGGTGAACTTTCCACAGAATAGATAGTATAGATGAATAGGCAGAATTCACGTATTTTAAATAGTATACTTCCTGCTAGTATACTTCCTGCGAATCAACCAGCAGCAACATATCCATCAATGCCAAACATGTCATCTCTGACGTCAATGTTTACCATGACATATGTAATAATTGCTATTGCCATTGGAGTAACAGCAGCAGTGTTATACATGTTTAAAACGGAGATTGAGCGAGGATGGTCTGATATGACCAGTAGTATTGGGTCTTTCTTCAGCGCACCTAAACCAATGGCTTCCCCCGTCCCTGAAGCCGACGAAGAGCCTGTTCAGCAGTCTCACTCCGTTGGTGCAGTGGTGGAAAAAGTCTTGCCAAGTTTTGGAAAGGAAGTCTTCAATGTATCATCCAATAAATATAGTTATTATGATGCCGAGCCGCTGTGCAAGGCGTTGGGGGCTGAATTAGCAACGTATGATCAAGTCAAAGAGGCGTGGTCAAAGGGTGCTGATTGGTGTAATTATGGCTGGGTTAAAGGGCAGATGGCAGTCTATCCTACGTCTCAAGAAACGTATGATAAGACCCAAAACGGTTCTGATGCGGGAGATGTGTGTGGACAGGTAGGTGTGAATGGAGGCTATTTCGATAATCCAGAGCTGCGCTATGGAGTGACATGTTATGGAAAAAAGCCGGCCAATACCCTGAAAAATGCAGGTGATATTGAACGGAATACTCCCACTTCTCCGGATGCACTTGCCTTTGACAAGAAGGTGGCTGAATTTAAGAGACAAGCATCTACCATAGGTATTCTCCCTAAAAACTCTCATAGCTGGGAGTAGGCTTAGTCGTTGGGACTAGGGTTAGTAGCCGTGAAATCCTGCAGCAGCATCATTGAGGTAGACATCTCCCTTACCACCCCCGTCCGACTCTGTATCGGATGACTCGAACCAACTGGAGACCAGCTTGCCCTGAGGACTTTCCTCCAGATCAACATATGCCCACAGCAATTCCTTTAGCTCATCCCAGACAATGCGCCCGTCCTTGGTATCATTCATAAAGTCGGGAATATGCTTCCACTCAGACAGAAAACCCTGCAAGAGATCGTCTGTTATCACATCATAATAATGATTCTTGTCCTCCTGGAGATTTCTATGGTGGATAGCGGGATATCGCTTCCCCGCATTACAATGGATCTTATAGATCCATCGTACTACGGCCATTCCTGACCACCGATGATCAAGCACATATCCATGCACACGAAGTAACTCGCTCAGGTTAGCAGCAAAGATAGGAAGATAGATTGCGCGAGATGCATCCTCGTCGTAGGACACGGGAAAGGTCTGATCGAGCCAAAGCTGAAGGTTTGACATGGTGGGACTCAGACAGACTCTGCCGGGCACGTCAATTTTTTTTCAGCGAGCGTTTTGCTGTATACTGACGATTGGAGCGAATGTGTTTAATGATCTCATGAGTTTCATCATTACTCCCTGAGGGTTTCAGCGAATAATACTCATGTAACAGATCTTCAAGACGAGTTAACGTAAGAGGTTGGGTATGTTTTTCTGTTTGAATGGTGAGCCTCGATCCAGACAATTGGATAACTGAGGTGTCCATCTTTTTCTCGGTGAGGTAGGCAATGATCTCTGTTTCCCAGCGTGTCTTTGCAGAACGAGCCTGTTGTAATTGACGAGAAAACTGGGCGGCAAGAGAATCAAAATGTACCCAGTTTCTCACTTTCTCTCCCAGAACAGTGGCGATCGCTTGAATATCCATCTCTACTACGCTAGCATTCGGTTCAATCATTTGGTTTTCGCACGAGAAGAACAATTAGAATCCCAAGTAACAGCAAAATCATACATAATGTAATTGCGCATATTAATACAATATAGGGAAAGAAGCGTTCCATAAAATAATGGATAAGGGGGTCAAGAATCATCACCTTGATCTTTTCCCGTAACCCTTCGTTCTGGAGAAATCCAATGATAGAATCAATTGTTTTTTCAAAAATGTTGTTGCTTTTCATCACTGTTACATGATGATTTCCTACATCTGTGGTTAAACCGCAGAAGAAATTATAGGTCTTCTTGAT
>Ga0114958_10000967_pt1 | contig 23555 bp, 17 predicted proteins | sample C_130208_EF_Meta_FD_89577 | JGI IMG/M metagenome (GOLD analysis project Ga0114958, IMG submission 89577) | Freshwater microbial communities from Lake Croche, Canada to study carbon cycling - C_130208_EF_MetaG | ecosystem: Environmental > Aquatic > Freshwater > Lake | place: Lake Croche, Canada... | reverse complement strand
GGTCATGATGGAACAAATTTACCGCTGTGCCGACTTACACATGCAACATATTTCCTCCGGGGATCCTTTTGAATTAGGTTCGGCTCGACCTTTGGATTTTGGGCATTGGGCCGCACATAAATTGGAATACCTAAGTAATTTCGAAATCCGCCATGGCGAGGCTGTGGCCATTGGGATCGCTTTAGATTGCGTTTATTCGCATTTAAAAGGGCAAATCTCCCAAGGAGATTTAGATCGAATCATTCATTTAATTCGCAACTTAGGATTCGATTTATTCCATCCGGCTTTGGCAGAAAATGATAAAATTAATTTACATAAAGGCCTTCAAGAATTTCAAGAACATTTAGGTGGTCATTTAACGATTACCTTATTAGTAGCCCTAGGCAAAGGTCAAGAAGTTCATGAAATGGATTTTGATATCATTAAAAAATCGGTGGATTATTTAGCCGAATTAAGCTAATATGAAAACAGACCAAGGCCATTTGAGCTATTGCAGCAACATCCACCCAGGTGAAATCTGGGCCCAACATTTTGCTGAATTACAAAAAAATGTCCCCCTTGTCAAAGCCCAAGTCGCCCATAATCAAGCCATGGGATTAGGCCTGCGCATCGCCAATCAAGCCAGCCTCGACTTACAAGATTCATCCGCCTTCGAGGCATTGAAATCCTGGTTAGGCAAAGAAAATCTATACGTATTCACCTTAAATGGCTTTCCCTATGGTGGTTTCCATGATACCATCGTAAAAGATCAGGTGCATGCGCCCGATTGGACCACGCAGGAACGCTACGATTATACGCTTCGCTTAGCACACATATTAGCCAAGCTACTGCCCGAAAACGAACATGAAGGTGGTATTTCAACCTCCCCCATTTCGTATAAATATTGGTGGAATAGCCCCGAAAAGCTACACGATGCCACGAAAAAAGGCACGTTGGCTCTTTTAGAACTCGTTGTCGCCTTAGCCGATTTAGAAAAATCCACCGGCAAATGGATTCATATTGACATCGAACCTGAACCGGATGGGATTCTGGAAAATCATGGGGAATTCGTGGATTGGTATGAAACCGTGTATTTACCCATGGGCATCGAATTTTTAGGCAAAAAAGGGATGGCAGGTGCGGAGAATTTGTTGCGCCGACATGTCCAATTATGCTTCGATATTTGCCATTACGGCGTCAGTTTTGATAAACCAGAAATTTGTATTCAGGAATTAGCGGATAAACAAATTCCCGTTGGGAAAATTCAAATCTCCTCCGCCCTCCGCGTGGATTTACGAGAAAATCCGTTGGCCCAAATCGAAACGCTTAAAAAATACCATGAACCCGTTTATTTGCATCAGGTAAAAGCCTTGAGCAAGGACGGGTCATTTATTCAATACCGTGATTTAAATGAGGCAATAGCTGATTTCAATCCGGATCGAGATGATGAATGGCGCGTACATTTTCATGTACCATTGTTTTTGGAAAATTATGGGATTTTGGGATCGACCCAACAAGAAATTCGGGAAACCATGGCCATCCAAAAATCAAATCCATTTACCCGACATTTGGAAATCGAAACTTATACATGGGGCGTTTTACCCACCGAATTCCAGGTACCTATGGATCAATCGATTAGTCGGGAAATCCAATACATTCAAGGTCTTTTAAAATAATTGAGATGCAAAAAACTGTTGTCATCGACATCGTGGGTCTTTCCGAAAGCATTATTTCGGATTATACACCCTTTTTAAAATCCTACATCGCCAAAAACCACATCAGTAAAATAAAACCCGTGCTTCCTGCGGTAACCACCACCTCACAAAGCGTCTATGTCACTGGAAAATATCCAAAAGACCATGGGATTGTAGGAAATGGTTGGTACGATCACACAGATGCCGAGGTTAAATTTTGGAAGCAATCCAATCATTTAGTTGGCGCCGAAAAAGTATGGGATGAAGCCAAAAAACGAAATCCCTCCTTTACCTGCGCGAAGATGTTTTGGTGGTATAACATGTATTCGACGGCTGATTATTCAGTTACTCCCCGACCGCAATACCATCAGGACGGTGTCAAAGCGCCCGATTGTTATTCCTATCCGGCCGAACTTCGCGATGAATTACAAGCAAAATTAGGCACATTTCCCTTGTTTAGTTTTTGGGGACCGAACGCGAACATCAAATCCTCGAAATGGATCGCTGATGCGTCCATGCATGTGGATGCGCTTTATGACCCGACCTTACAACTGATTTACCTACCCCATCTGGATTATTGTCTACAAAAATTCGGCATAGACTTGCCCAAAATCAAAAAAGAATTAGGCGAAATCGATGCGCTGATCGAAGAATTAGTCACCTATTTTGAGGGCAATGGCGCAGATATTATTCTACTTTCTGAATACGGGATCAATAATGTGACAGAACCGATTCATGTGAACCGGGTATTGCGCCGACATGGCTATTTATCCATCCGAGAGGAACAAGGACTCGAATTATTGGACCCAGGTGCTAGCGCAGCTTTTGCGGTTTCAGATCATCAGATTTCACATATATACGTAAAAAATAAAGCACAAATTCCTGAAATCAAGGCGCTTTTATCTGCAATTCCGGGGGTAGCGAAGGTGCTAGATGCCAAGGAAAAAAAGGAAAATCATATTGATCATTCCAGGGCGGGCGATTTGATTTTAATTGCGGATACCGACAAATGGTTTACGTATTATTATTGGTTGGACGATGCGAAGGCCCCAGATTTTGCTCGTTGTGTCGAAATCTTCAAAAAACCAGGCTATGATCCCGTGGAAATGTTCATGGATCCGGGTAATCCCTTGATTAAATTAAAGGCCGGTTATAAGTTGGCCCGCAAACTCAGCGGTTTCCGCTATTTGATGAATGTGATACCTTTGGACGCGACATTAATTAAAGGTTCCCACGGAAGTCCGGATTGCGCCAAAGAATTTTATCCGGTTTTCATCTCAAAAAACAAGCAAGTGGACGAAATTGTCCCAACTGACGTGTACAATTTAATTTTAAATAGCATTTTCTAACGTTTTTTTTAATAGATTTCCGACCTAAAAAAATAATAACATGAAAAAAATAATCGCAAGTTTGGCAGTAATCGTAGCATTGCTAGCTTACTCAAATGAAGTTTCGGCACAGGACTTCAACCCACAAATGATGGTTCAACGTCAAATGGAACGGATGAGCACAGAACTAACACTAAGCAAGGACCAAGAGAAAAAAATGGAACCGCTTTTATTAACTCGGATGGAAAAAATGATGGAATTCCGTCAAGCGGGCATGGAGCGGGAAGCGATGCAGGCGGAGATGAAAAAAATCAACGATGCCCAATTGGAGCAATTGAAGGCTATTTTAACGCCAGAGCAATTGGAAAAATACAAAACAATGCAAAGCCAAATGCGTCAAGGCGGCGGCGGTCCAAGAAACTAATATGAACAAAACTACATTCCTCTTCATTTGCTTATTGGCAAATTCCCTTTTCGCTCAATCCATACCGAAAGTAAACGGTGTTCCTTTGGGAATGGTATCTTATACCTACCGATTTAGCCTTCAAAAAGACATGCCCAAAACCTTGGATTCACTGAAATCCTTGCAAATTTTGGATATGGAATTTTCGAGTTTATTCGGCAAAAAGGCGCAAGAAATTCGCCAATTATTAGATGAACGAGGAATGTATTGTTCTTCTTTAGGAGTTAGTTACCAAGAGGCTTTGAACAAACCTGAGGAAGTTGCGGCCAACGCCAAAACGCTCGGTGCGAAATTTGTTCGGGTTGCCTGGATTCCCCATGATAAACCGATGGATCTGGCACTAGCCGATAAAACCATCGCTGATTTCACGAAAATCGGCAAAGTATTTAAAGACCAATACGGACTTGAATTCTGCTACCACAACCATGGATTTGAGTTTACCCCCTATCAAGATGGGACCTATTTTGATTACATCGCTAAAAACACGGATCCCAATTATGTGAATTTCGAAATGGACATTTTGTGGACCTTTTTCCCAGGCATGGATCCGGCCAAAATCTTATTGCAATACCCGAAACGCTTTAAATTGATGCATGTCAAGGATTTAAGAAAAGGGATTGTTGGGAATTTCTCAGGACAAACCTCCCCAGAAAATGATGTGGCGTTGGGTACGGGCCAATTAAACCTCCCCGCCATCATCAAAGCCGCGAAAAAGGCAAAAATCCAACATTACTACATCGAGGATGAAAGTTCGAATCATGCGAATCAATTGCCTCAATCCATTCAATATTTGGAACAATTGCGTTAATGCCACCTAGCCTCCTATCAGATGAGCAGCTTTTCGCCGCCTTTAAAAAGGGCGACAAGCGGGCGTTTGAAAAAATCTACTAAAGCTATTTTTCAAGCTTAGTATTGTATGGTTTTAAGGATCGCCTTTGTTTAAAAATTGACGATCCAATTAGCCAATCAAAAGAAATTCATCATCCAAGCACCCCGCAATTCTCCTGAGAATGTGTACATTCAAGACCTGAAATGGAATGGAAAAACATGGAACAAAAATTACATCTTACACAAACAATTACAGGAAGGTGGCAGTTTTATCTTTACGATGTCAAATAAAGCAAATAAAACTCGGGGAATCGGGATCACATCTGAACCTTTTTCAATGACTAAAGCTCAATAAATAATGAAAAAATCATTTTTACTTATTTTTCTAATCAGCTCTTTCGCGGCATTTGCCCAAGCCGATTTTGAGAAAAAATTACAAACTAAATTGATTTTAGCCGAGGACGGAACGACCATCGAGATTGAAGCAGGCACTTTTTTCCTGACCAAAAGCCTCTCCTTAGAAGGCAAAAAAAACATCACCCTTCGAGGCAAGGGCATCGATAAAACTGTTTTGAGTTTTAAAAACCAAACACAAGGTGCGGAAGGGATTAAAATTACCAATTGCGAAAACATCATCCTCGAGGACATGACTACCCAAGATTCCAAAGGCGATTTAATCAAAACCATGCAAGTCAAAGGCATGACTTTTCGCCGCCTGAAAGCCGAATGGTCCGGCAAGCCCAAAGCTAGCAATGGCAGTTATGGCTTCTATCCTGTGCTTTGTGAAAATGTGATGATTGATAGTTGCATCGCTATTGGCGCCTCAGACGCTGGTATTTATGTGGGTCAATCCAAGCTTATCGTGGTGAAAAATTGTACCGCCTTTCAGAACGTGGCGGGTATTGAAATTGAAAATTCCTTGTTTGCTGAGGTATTCAATAACACGGCCATCGGAAATACAGGAGGAATTTTGGTATTTGATCTACCCGGTTTGATTCAGAAAAAAGGAGGCTATGTGAAGGTCCATCACAATATCGTGAAGGAAAATAACTTATCAAACTTCGCACCCAAAGGCAATATCGTAGGCAACGTTCCTAAAGGTACGGGCATGATGATCCTTGCAGCCAGCCATGTGGAAATCTATGAAAATCAGATATTGAATCATGCGACGATGGGAGTCGCCGTGATCAGCTATTACATGACGGGATTAAAAAATAAGGATAAGGAATATGATCCTTACCCGACCGACATTCAGATCCACAACAATACCTTCGAACGTAAAGCCGGTCGCGTACCGATGGAAGGACGATTTGGTCAGATGTATCGAATTAAATTGAAATTCGGAACCCAAGTTCCCCATGTCATTTTTGATGGAATATTGGACGAAAAAAAAGTGGGCAAAGATGGAAATTACCTGCCTGAATTTGCTATCTGCGTCCGTGAAAATAAGGGTCAAAGCAGTGCCATCATCGATGCCGAACATGATTTCAAAAACATCATTTCTGGTCCTGACGCACTGAATTGTAATCCCGAATCCATTAAATCGATCCAATTTTAATGAAACGGTTTCATGTTATTTTCTTGGTTTGGTTGGCAGCAGGCATGTTAATGTCCATCACCGATTTTTCAACGAAAGAATTCAATTATCCAGAAAAATTATCTGAGTACGGATTTTTTGAGGGCAGCATGAAGGAACAAATCCCCGCCGCGGACGTGGTTCCATATGCCTTAAATTCGCCTTTATTCTCTGATTATGCCTATAAATTACGTTTTCTGCGGATTCCCAAAGGTCAAAAAACTGCCTACAATCCAGATTCTGTATTGCAATTCCCCGTGGGGACCGCCATCGTCAAAACCTTTTATTATAAAAACGACGAACGAAATGATAAAAAGGGACGCCAACTCATGGAAACCCGCGTCCTTTTACATGAGGCCAAAGGCTGGGTAGCCCTTCCCTATATCTGGAATAAAGAACAAACAGAGGCTACACTCGAAGTGGCGGGAGGAAGCCAATTAGTCGCCTGGCGCGATCAAGAAGGAAATAAAAAATCCATGGAATATTTTGTTCCAAATATGAACCAATGCAAAGGTTGCCACGAAAAATCAGGCAAAATGACGCCGATTGGGCCTTCGGTACGCCAACTCAATGGTGATTTCGAATACCAGCACAACCTCAATGAAAACCAAGTAAGCCACTTGAAAAACCTAGGCCTGCTCGAAAATCTACCCGAGAAGAGCACTGAAATTCCTAAAATTCCAGCCTTCAATGATCCGAATGCTTCTCTTGATCTCCGAGCCCGAGGATATTTGGATATCAATTGTGCCCACTGTCATAACCCAGCCGGCCCTGCCAAATCATCCGGATTGTTTTTATCCTGGGGAAATACCAATAAAAGCGCCTATGGATTTTTCAAAGCACCCATCGCCGCAGGTCGAGGTTCTGGAAATTTGGCCTATGACATAGTCCCAGGGAAATCCCATGAAAGCATTTTGGCCTATCGGATGAATTCCGCTGACCCAGGAATTATGATGCCTGAATTAGGCAGAAAACTCATTCACAAGGAAGGCGTCGCATTAATCAACGCATGGATTCAATCCATGGAAACCAAATAAACATGAAAAATGTAGCTTGTATTTTATTGGTTTTATTGCTGGCCCAACACACTTTTGCGCAAAAAAATCGACCCAATATCGTCTATATTTTAGCCGACGATTTAGGCTATGGCGATGTCTCCGCCTATCATCCAAAGGGCCAAATTAAAACTCCCAACATCGATCAAATCGCCAAACAAGGCATGCAATTTTTAGATGCTCATTCCGCATCAGGCGTTTGTACACCCACCCGCTACGGAATTTTAACAGGGCGATATCCCTTTCGAAGCCCATTGCCCGTAGGTGTCTTGCGGGGATATTCGAAAACGTTGATTGCGAAAGACCAACAAACCGTCGCCAATCTACTCGCCTCCGCAGGCTACGAAACGGGGGTCGTAGGCAAATGGCATTTAGGCCTCGACTGGACATTATTGCCCGGAAATGAAGGTGTACTCCAACAAACAGATATTAAGAATGAATTAGATCCTGCCCTCATCGATTATAGCAAAAAAATAACCGCAGGACCGAACACAGTCGGCTTTGGGTATTCGTACATTTTGCCCGCTTCTTTGGATATGCCCCCCTATTTGTTTTTAGAAAACCACCAAGTAGAAGAATTACCCACCGGATATACGAAAGGTAGCAAAGAAGACAAAGGCTATGCTGGGCCCTTTTGGCGTGAAGGAAAAATGGCTCCTAATTTTGATTTTCATGAGGTGTTACCTCGATTCACGCAAAAAGCCGAAGCTTTTATCGGCAAACAAAGTAGCCAAAAACCCTTTTTCTTATATATTCCCCTCGCGGCGCCGCATACCCCTTGGATGCCAAAACCGGAGTATAAGGCCAGTTCGGGTGCGGGTGAATATGGGGATTTTGTCCAACAAGTCGACGCTTCCGTGGGTGCCATCCTGAAAAAATTAGATCAAATGGGTTTCAGTAAAAATACCTTAGTCATTTTCACCAGTGACAACGGACCCTATTGGCGACAAGATTACATCGATCGTTTTCATCATCAATCTGCCGGTGAATTTAGAGGGATGAAGGGCGATGCTTTCGAAGGAGGACATCGGATACCCTTTCTGGCACGTTGGCCTGGCACCATTCCAGCAGCCAGCCAAAGCTCCGCAACAATCAGTTTAACTTGCTTATTGGCCACCGTGGCGGATATCACCGGAGAAAAATCAAAGGCCGAAGATAGTTACAGTATTTTGCCCGTTTTGCAAGGAAAGGTGAATCAAGTGCCGGGGCAACCAGCCGTTATCGTCTCTTCCTCCGTTGGCTTTTTCACAATCCGAAAAGGGGATTGGAAATTAATCGAGGGCTTAGGTTCCGGCGGTTTTACCGAACCCAAAGAAATCAAACCAAGTCAAGAAGGAGTAAATGGACAATTGTTTAATTTAGCGTTGGATCCGAAAGAAACTCAGGATGTATTCTCCACAAACCCGCAAAAAGTTGCCGAATTACGCGCTTTATTACAAGAAATCAAAAGCTATCCTAAAAAATAAGGCCCTCGTGGGCGCTATTTTGGGGGTTTTAATGCTACCGATGGCGAGCTGGGGACAGGCTTTACAACAAAGCATTCGAGGCCGCATCACGGATAAACAAACCCTTCAAGCCCTTAGCGGGGTCAGTGTTCATTTGGAACCCGGAAACCAAGTGGTATTTACGGATTCAGTAGGCCGATTTAGTTTCCCTAAAACGACCATCGGACGCTATAAAATCCAATGTTCCCTGCTGGGTTATGCGCCTTTTGATATTCCATTCATCGAATTAAATAGCGGCAAAGAACTCCTTTTGCCCATCGAAATGGAAGAAAAACCGAATTTCCTACAGGAAGTTCGGGTCATCTCCGAACGCCCGAAAGACCAAGCACGGAATGAATTGGCACTGGTGAGTACGCGTCAATTTTCGTTGGCAGAGGCCAATCGTTATGCCGGTGGCTTTCAAGATCCCGCCCGAATGTCCCTTAATTTCGCTGGGGTGACGAATGCCGGTTCAGACCAAAACAACGAAATCATCATTCGGGGAAATTCACCCAAAGGCCTATTATGGCGCATGGAAGGTATTGAAATTCCGAACCCAAACCATTTTGGAGATGGGCAAGGTTCGACCAGCGGGATTATTTCCATGATTAATTCGACGAGTTTGTCAAACTCCGACTTCATGTCGGGCGCCTTCCCCGCGGAATATGGAAATGCGTCTTCGGGGGTTTTTGACCTACGCTTTCGTCGGGGAAATAACGAAAAAAGAGAATGGATGGCTCAATTATCCGTGGTGGGCATTGATATTGCCGTCGAAGGACCCTTGGGCAAACAGGGTGGTTCCTATCGAGCTGGGGCGCGTTATTCGACCCTGGAACTGCTTTTAAAATCTGGACTCATTAATATTAACTCCGGAAATTTCAAGCCCGCCTACCGTGATTTCAATTATACCCTCGATATCCCTCTAAAAAAAGCTGGAACCCTGAGCCTTTGGGGATTGATGGGTGCGAATGATACGGAAGACGAAAAAGCCACCAGTCGGGATTATTCGAAAGGACTCATGGGCGCCTTTGGAATCAGCCATAAATTACCATTGAAAAAGGGGAATATCAGCACGAATGTGGCCTTCACCTTGGAATCCACACAGATCAGTAAGGATGAAATCATTGCCACAGTTTGGAAAAGTACAAGGGATCAATCCTATCAATACCCAAATTGGCGATTGAATTCCACCTATTTACATAAATTTTCGAGCAGTTTATCCGCGAAATTCGGGGTGGTGCTGAGTCGTTTGGGTTTTGATTTGCGGGATAATCGTTGGGACGGCAAAAAACTCGTCAATTACCTTCAAGAATCTGATGCTGCCTGGTATTCGCAGGCCTATACGCAAGTGATCAAAAAATGGACGCCTTCTTTTCAAACGACCTTGGGGGTTCATGCGTATCAATTTAGTTTAAATGATGCGAAAGGCATAGAACCGCGTTTGGCGCTATCCTATGAAAATGAACGAGGCGGTCGCTTTGGATTCGGGATGGGATGGCATTCACGGCTGGAGCCCATATCCACGTATCTGTATAAAAAATATATGGTAAATGGTTTTTTTGTTCAGCCAAACAAATCCATCCGCCCATCCCAAGCTTTGCATCAGGTGATTTCCTATGACCAGCGGATCGGTGAAAATACTCGTTTAAAAGTAGAGGCCTATTGGCAGAACATCCAACAAGTTCCCGTGGATTCCCTTAAAACGGGCCAATTTTCCATGCTGAATTATACCTCCGGGATTCCCACGCAGGTCTTAGAAAATGCAGGTCAAGGGGTCAATCAAGGCATCGAATTAACCTTAGAACGTTTTTTTGCCGATAATTTTTATTATTTAGTGACCGCTTCGCTTTTTGATTCCAAATACCAAAACAAGGATTTGATATGGCGAAATACGCAGTTCAATAACATGTTTGCGGGCAATCTGCTTTTAGGAAAAGATTTTAAACTAAACAAACAAAAGTCACTTTCGCTGAATCTTCGTTACCTTATGCGCGGGGGAAATCGATATACGCCAATCAATCTCACAGAATCGATCAAAAAGAACACCACCATCCTACAATCCGCACGGATCATGGAAGCCCAATACCCGAATTTTGAACGGATTGATTTTTCGATCGCCTATCGGATTAATCGGGAAGGACATGCTTGGTCGATTCGCGCCGACTTTCAAAACATCTTAAATACAAATAACATCATCGAAGAACGCTACGATTCCAATCTCAAAGGCTTCACCTATCGCTATGCGCTTCCACTGATTCCGATTTTCAGTACCCGACTGGATTTTTAAGGCTATTTGGCCAACACAATATTCACAATCCGTTTCGGAACCACAATCACCTTCGCCGGGGCGATGCCATTCAAGATTTTCTGAACCTGCACATCCGCTAAAACACCTGTTTCAATTTCCGACGGAATGGCCGTACTCGAAAAAGATAGCGTCAAACGCACCTTTCCATTAAAGGAAATCGGATACTTAAATTCGTCCTCCACTAAGAGCGCTGGATTGAAAATCGGGAATGTCGCATAGGAAATCGTACCTGGCTCCTCACCCAAAGCCGTCCATAATTCTTCCGAAATATGGGGTGCATAAGGGGATAATAAAATAAGCAATTCGCGGAGAATGGATTTTTTATGACATTTTAATTGGCCTAATTCATTCACACAAATCATCAAGGTAGACACCACCGTATTAAAGGAGAAACGGTCTAAATCATCTTGAACCTTGCGAATCGCCGTGTGCAAGACACGTAATTCATCCGCTGAAGCTGGCGCATCCACGAGGTGACTTTTATGCGAAGTTTCATCGAAAAACAAGCGCCAAACTTTCCGCAAGAAATTGTGCGAACCCGAAATGGAGTTCGTATTCCATGGCTTAAATTGTTCCAAAGGCCCCAAAAACATTTCATATACGCGTAAGGTATCCGCCCCATATTTGGCAATTAAATCATCTGGATTAACGACATTGAATTTAGATTTTGACATTTTCTCGACTTCCCAACCGCACACATATTTCCCCTGTTCCAATATAAATTCCGCATCCGCCGGCACATCTTTCCTTGAATTTTTAAAGGCTTGGATGTCCAACACATCATTTTCGACAATATTCACGTCCACATGCAGCGCCACCACATCGTGTTGATTTTTCAAACCATGAGACACGAAGGTTACTTTTTCTGAATTTTTCAGACGATACACGAAATTCGACCGCCCCTGAATCATCCCTTGGTTGATCAGTTTCTTAGCGAATTCCTCCTCCTTCACATAGCCTAAATCCTTTAAGAATTTATTCCAAAAACGACTATACAATAAATGGCCCGTCGCGTGCTCGGAACCACCAATGTATAAATCCACGGCTTGCCAATAGTCAATCGCCTCTTTGGAAGCAAATTCCGACTTATTTTTTGCATCCATGTAGCGATACCAGTACCAGGAAGACCCGGCCCAACCAGGCATCGTGGACCATTCATAATCATACAATCCTTGGTATTTCCAGTCCTCACGCGCGCGACCTAACGGCGGCTCACCGGTTTCCGTGGGTAAATATGTGTCGATCTTTGGAAGCTCCAAAGGTAATTCGTTCTCTTGAATCAAATAGGGCAACAAGTCCCCTTTCGAATTCGGTTTAAAATACACGGGTACGGGTTCGCCCCAATAGCGTTGGCGAGAAAACACCGCATTTCGCATCCGATATTGAATTTTTCCTTTGCCGATTCCTCGGCTTTCCAGCCAATCGATCAGCGTCTGCGTAGCTTGTTTATAGCCCATTCCGTTAATAATCCCGGAATTGATGTATTTTCCTTCCTTGGTCGGATCGGCTTGTTTATCCATGTCTTTTTGGGCATCCAAAATCGGGAGAATCGCTAAATCAAAATGCTTCGCAAAATTCCAGTCACGCTGGTCCCCCGAAGGAACACCCATCACGGCGCCAGTTCCATAACCCGCCAGCACATAATCCGCCAAAAACAAAGGAACACGCTCCTGATTTACAGGATTTATGATGTAGGTTCCTGTGAAAACACCAGATACTTGTTTGACTTCCGACATGCGATCCAGCTCAGAGCGAGATTTCGCCCAAGTCACATAGGCCTCGACGGCCTCCTTTTGTTCCGGAGTCGTCAAGGAATCCACCCACTCGTGTTCAGGCGCTAAAACCATAAAGGACACGCCATAAATCGTATCCACACGGGTGGTAAATACTTTTATTTTTTTATCCGAAACGCCTTCGATGTCGAATTCTACTTCGGCACCGACCGACTTCCCGATCCAATTTCGTTGTTGTTCTTTCAAAGAATCCGACCAATCCACTTCCTCCAATCCACGCAATAAACGATCCGCATAGGCGGTAATCCGCATGGACCATTGACGCATTTTTTTCTGCTCGACGGGAAATCCTCCTCGCTCAGAAAGGCCATCCTTCACTTCATCATTCGCCAAAACCGTCCCCAACCCTGGGCACCAATTCACCACGGAATCATCTAAATAAGCTAAGCGAAAATTCAATAAATAAGCATATTGCTCTTCCTCGCTCATCGCATTCCAGGCATCCGCTGAAATACGAGACAACTCTTCATCGCAAACCGCCTTTAATCCGATCGAGCCTTTTTGCACCAAAATCGACTTTAAACGTTCAATCGATTCCGCTTGATCACTTTCCTGGTTATACCAAGAATTAAACAATTGCATAAAAATCCATTGCGTCCAATGGTAATAGGAAGCATCCGAAGTACGCACTTCACGAGACCAGTCGAAGGAAAAACCCATGTTTTTCAATTGCTGGATATAGCGACTAATATTTTCTTCTGTCGTAATCGCCGGATGCTGACCCGTTTGAATCGCATATTGTTCCGCCGGCAAACCGAAGGAATCAAAACCCATCGGATGCAAGACCTCATGTCCTTGCAAGCGCTTATACCGCGCCATTATATCAGAGGCAATATAACCCAGCGGATGCCCTACGTGCAATCCGGCCCCCGAAGGATAGGGAAACATGTCCAACACATAATACTTTGGTTTACTCGGATTTACCTTTGCTTGAAAGGTCTGATGCTCCTCCCAAAAGGACTGCCATTGTTTTTCTATCTCGACAAACTGATACTCTGAACGCATATTTTTTTATCTTTTTTCAAAAGGAGATGCAAATTAGGGCTTTTTTGCGAAAAAATATTTACTCTACTTTATTGGTAGATTAAGTAAAGTCTATTAGTTTTGTGGAGAATTGTACTACCCTATGTCCACGAATACAAATTTTTCTGACAGTAAAAGTAAATTTCCAAGTCTATCGAAGGCCGTTCAAATCATTTGGAAACGGGATCGAAGTATCACGGAGGTGATTATTCACATGAGCAATGCGTTGGCTTTAATGATTGTGGGGCATTTGTTGTTCAGTTATTTGACGGCCGAAAATGTGATTGCGGTATTTAAATCGGTTAATTCAGAAATTTTATATTATATCTTGGGTGGATTCATTGCACAGTTGATCGATGGGGCACTCGGAATGGCCTATGGCGTGACGGCTACCACCTTTTTATTGTCCGTGGGAATTACGCCTGCGGCGGCATCGGCTTCCGTACACGCTTCGGAGGTATTTACCTCGGGGGTTTCGGGCTATATGCACTTGAAATTTGGGAATGTGAATTCCAAATTATTTAAAACCTTGGTCATTCCAGGGGTCATCGGAGCGATTTTAGGCGCCTATTTATTATCAAATTTAGAACAATACGCAGGTTATATCAAACCGATCGTTTCCCTCTACACCTTGTTTTTAGGGGTGATTATCATCCGCAAGGCCATGCGCAAGCGACAAGAGAAGAAGCCTTTGAAACGCGTGGGCTGGTTGGCTTTATTTGGTGGTTATTTAGATTCCATTGGCGGGGGCGGCTGGGGTCCCATCGTTTCCTCGACGCTCATTGCTTCGGGCCGACATCCCAAATACACCATCGGCAGCGTCAACCTCACCGAATTTTTTGTTTCCCTCGCTTCTTCAATCACCTTTTTTATGGTGATCGGCTTGGGCTATTGGCAAGTCATCGCAGGCTTAATTTTAGGCGGTGTCGTAGCGGCGCCTATCGCTGCGAAATTAGCGAATAAACTCCCCGTAAAAGCCATGATGATTTTAGTGGGTATTGTGATTATCATTGTCAGCCTTCGACAAATCGTATTGGGCGCTCCTAAATTCTTCTAATCCACGACCCATTTGACCTGGCTTTTTTTTCCAGAAAGACTTTGAAAATCAATGAAATAAATGCCTTTGGGGAAACGAGTGGTCTGAGTTTTATATACCTCAGCGCGTAACAAGGAACCTGTCAACAGGGATTGACCCATCATATTTCGAATTGTAAAGGCTCCGGCTTCATTCGCGAGGAAACAGACTTCATGTTGCGCCGGATTCGGAAAAACTTGAAGAACCTGAGATTCCAATTGTTGGATCGTCGAAGACATCGTTCGATTTTCATACATGTGCACACCGCCCGTAGCCAAACCCAAGATCAAATCGGGTCGACCATCCAAATTGAAATCAGCTAAATTCACTTGAGCCTTCCATCCTACCCGATGGATTGAATTACCCAGGCTTTCATCCCAAGTGATTTTCTGTGCTTTGGCATCCAATAGACCCATATGCACGAATCCTTCCCGATCCAAAGCCACCACATCCCAATGCCCATCCGCATTTAAATCTCCAAAGGAAATAGATTGAATGTTCCAAGAGGTCAAGGCCGACAAACCCGCCCAATCCGAACTTTGTAGAGTCCAATCACCATAACGATAGGCACGGACCTTTCCTGTTTTATCGAGGATCAACAAATCCAAATTTCCATCTTGATCCCAATCCATCACAAAAGGCCTTTCGCCGGAAGCTAAAACTGGGATGTCTATTTTTGAAAAACTAGCTGCGGAACTCTCTAAGGACCATAACCCGGGTCCTACAAAGGTCTGAAAATTCACCAATAAAGAGGCTTTCATTTTTCCTGGCAGCGCAGCCACCTGCAATTGTACCTGGGTGGCTTGAATCTGATTAGAGAATTGATTAAAATCCGCCGTGCGAAACAAAAGGCTCGGATTGGAAGCCGTACCCACATTTTCATAATAATAGATGCTGGCCCGCACCCCTTGATTTCCCCGAATACCTTGATTGCCCACCAATAAATCGAGATCCCCATCCCCATCTGCATCCCACCAAAGTGGTGAAGCGCCTTCGCCCACGTCGATCATGCCGGATTGTAAAAAGGCATTGGATTTACGAAACCATGTCCCATTTTGATTTTGAAACAAGGTGACCGATTTTTGAAAATCCTGCAAATAGCCCCCATTATCATAGGTATTGGTGCTTACAATGATTTCCACGATGCCATCGCCATCTACGTCGATCGGATAGGCCGCCGCAAAAGCAGCGACGTTCACAGGGTCTTTGTTCGGAAAATCATAATTGGCCAACCCAAATTTCGCTTTGGCCTGGCTTCCGGCATTCGGCAAAAAAACGAGATTCGAACAGCTGATATGACCAAATAACATATCCGAAATTCCATCTTGGTCAGCATCCAATAAAGCCAAACTATTTCCCACATGCATCGTTTGGGAGGCGGCATCCACGGCATTCAAGACTAATCCCGCTGAGCTAGCTTGCGTGAAAAGGATGTCTCGACAGTCATTATGCAAGATTCCTCCCCAGTTTTCCTCGGCCTTTTTAAAAACCAAACCCAAGGCCATCCCATTTTCCTTGGACATATTTTTATGCCATTCGATGTAATGTCCACCCGGTTCAAATGCCAAAATATCCACATCTCCATCACCGTCAACATCCCCGATCGCCGGAATATCCGAAGTGGCGACATATAAATTAATTTTTCCGGAAAATCCCTCACTAAACAAGGGATTCGCCACCTCCGAAAATGCTAAGACGCCCCCTTGGCTCGTATTTTTAAATACTTTTATCCCCGCCGGCGCCGAAGTAAATAAATCCTTCTTCCCATCCCCATCATAATCACAAAATAGGGCCCAATTTTCGAGAATCGGAAAATTTTTGATGTATTCGGGAGCATAGACATAGGTCCGCGCACCTGAACTATTCGTTTTTTGAAGAAATACCGATAGAGTCTGATTGGTCCGGTCAAACGTAAAGAGGTCGTCTCGGCCATCGCCGTTCACATCGACGGTCGAAAATTGCGCGGAATTGAATCCTCCAGCCCATGCATTTGCCATTTCGCCAGTCGAATCCTTGACGGGAAGGCTTGCATTCCATGTGAATTGAATACGCTGCCCCAAAATATTGGAGCTAAAAAAGCACATTAAAAGGAATAATAAATTTTTCATTCGATATTTGTGGACGCAATATGCACATAGGCTTATTAAATTTAAAATGAAGGTGACGAATTCTGTGCTTTTAGAGAAATTTTTAGCTTCGAAGGGCGTCTCCACAGATACCCGAAAAATCAGCCCGGGGGTCATTTTTTTCGCCCTGCAAGGTCCGAATTTTAATGCGAATTCCTTAGCCCAACAGGCCATCGAACAGGGTGCCTCCCTGGCGGTCATCGATGATCCCGCCTTTGCAATCGAGGGAAAAACGTTTCTAGTCCCCGATTGTCTCCAAGCCTTACAAGATTTAGCCACGGACTATCGGAAAACTTTGAGCATCCCGGTCATTGGTTTAACAGGATCGAATGGCAAGACGACGACTAAAGAATTGATTTTTTCGGTCTTATCCCAACAATTCCATTGCTTCGCCACCAGCGGTAATTTAAATAACCACATCGGTGTTCCGCTCTCTATTTTAGCCATTCAAGCTAGCCATGAAATCGCGGTGATCGAAATGGGGGCAAATAAACAAGGGGATATCCGCGAATTGGTGAACATAGCCCAACCGAGCCATGGGTTAATAACCAATATCGGCAAAGCGCATTTAGAAGGATTTGGAGGCCTCGAAGGAGTTATCAAAGGAAAAGGCGAATTATTTGACTACATGAAAGCCGCTAAAGGAATTATTTTCCTACCGAAGGACAAAAATATCATCCACGAAATGGCCTCGACACGAGAAATAAGCAAATGCATCGTGGCCAATGAAGCTTTTCCGACCGAATTAATCGAAGCAAAACCCATCATTTCATTTCTCAGCTTGAATGGGACAGTCGTAGAATCACATTTACCCGGTATTTATAATTTTGAAAATATTCAAATGGCTTTGGCCATTGGGAAGTATTTTGGCCTTAGCGATGAAAAATGCATGGAGGGAATTCGCTCTTATGTGCCGAATAATCATCGTTCTCAATTCATTAAAATAGGATCTAACCAAGTTTTGATGGATGCTTATAACGCAAATCCATCCTCCATGTCGGCAGCCATTTCGCATTTTGCGGAAACTGAAAACCAACCCAAAATCCTTGTTTTAGGCGACATGTTTGAATTAGGTAACGCCTCTGCGGAAGAACATGCGGCGATTGGCCAATTAATTGCCTCCTACCGATTTGAAAAGGTATTGTTAGTTGGGCAACACATGCAACATGCCCTCGTTCACCTACCCAATGCCTTATTTTTCCCTGATAAATTTGGTCTACATACTTGGTTGCAAGATCATCCCATTCAGGATAGTTTCCTATTGATCAAAGGTTCCCGCGGGATCCAATTAGAAAGCGTATTGCCGTTTCTGAAACATTAGGCATTCTTGCGGGTTTAATATCCAAAATCGACCTCAAAATAATCAAATTTTGCACGTCTAAATTATTTGATTATTTTTGTACTTTATAAAGAAAATTAATTTAAAAAAATACACAATGGCATCACAAACCGGTACCTATGTACCATTTAAAGTTAAAGACATTGCATTGGCCGATTGGGGTCGTAAAGAAATTCAATTAGCTGAAGCGGAAATGCCCGGTTTGATGGCCTTACGTGCTGAATTTGGGGCAGCCCAACCTTTAAAAGGTGCGCGCATCGCAGGTTGTCTTCACATGACAATCCAAACAGCCGTTTTAATCGAAACATTGACAGCCTTGGGTGCGGACGTTACTTGGTCTTCTTGTAACATTTTCTCTACCCAAGATCACGCAGCGGCAGCGATCGCTGCGGCAGGAATTCCAGTATATGCGTGGAAGGGCATGAACGAAGAAGAGTTCAATTGGTGCATCGAGCAAACCTTATTTTTCGGCGAAGAAAAACATCCATTAAACATGATTTTGGATGATGGTGGGGATTTGACGAACATGGTTTTCGATGAATACCCAGAATTAATCGCTGGGATCAAAGGTTTATCGGAAGAGACAACCACCGGTGTTCACCGGTTGTATGAGCGCATGAAAAATGGTACATTATTCTTGCCTGCGATTAACGTGAATGATTCGGTAACCAAGTCAAAATTTGATAATAAATACGGCTGTAAAGAATCCTTAGTAGATGCGATTCGTCGGGCTACGGATTTAATGCTAGCGGGAAAAGTAGCCGTTGTGGCTGGATATGGCGATGTAGGAAAAGGAAGTGCGGAGTCTTTACGTGGTGCTGGTTGCCGCGTGTTAGTCACTGAAATCGACCCGATCTGTGCACTTCAAGCAGCGATGGACGGATTCGAAGTAGTTCCGATGGATGAAGCTGCCCCTCGCGCGAACATCTTCGTAACCGCGACTGGTAATGTGAAGATTATTCGAGATCGCCATTTCAAAGCGATGAAGGACAAGGCAATTGTTTGTAACATTGGTCACTTTGATAATGAGATTGATATGGAATGGTTGAACTCGAATTACGGGAAAACCAAAGACCAAATCAAACCACAGGTGGACATGTACACCATCGACGGCAAAAACGTGATCGTGTTAGCAGAAGGTCGTTTAGTGAATTTGGGTTGCGCGATGGGTCATCCATCTTTTGTGATGTCTAATTCATTCTGTAATCAAACCTTGGCACAGTTAGAACTTTGGGCTAATTCAGCGAATTATGAGAACAAGGTTTACATTCTTCCAAAGCATTTGGACGAGAAGGTAGCTTTCTTGCATTTAGCGCATATCGGGGCGAAATTAGAGACCTTAGAGAAAGAACAAGCGGAATACATCGGGGTTCCCCAAAATGGACCATTCAAGCCGGAGCATTACCGTTACTAGGATATAATTGATCTATTCCAAAAGCTGCATTCTCGGATGCAGCTTTTTTTTTCACTGGGGAAGGAAAAGCGTTTTGAAGCCAAGAAAATTTAATAAAAAGCCGTATTTTTATGTCAACATTTGAACGAACACGTATGAAATTTGGGGTTGTAGTATTTCCAGGATCCAATTGCGACGATGATACCGTAGGCGTCATCCAAAGTTTAGGCCACGAAGCCGTGAAATTGTGGCATAAAGATACCGATTTGCAAAATTGCGAATTCATTATCATCCCAGGCGGCTTCTCCTATGGTGATTATTTACGCAGTGGTGCCATCGCGCGCTTCTCTCCGATCATGGATCATGTCATAGAACATGCCAAAAATGGCGGTTATTTGATGGGGATTTGTAATGGTTTTCAAGTGTTGGTCGAAGCGCATTTATTGCCAGGTGTCTTATTGCGCAACAATACCCAGAAATTTATTTCCAAAAATATCTATTTAAAAACAGCGACGAATAATTCATTGCTGACCCATTCCTTAGATAATCAAAAAGCCTATAAAATTCCTATCGCGCATGCGGAAGGTCGTTATTTCACGGACGAAAAGACACTAGCTGATTTGAAGGAGAATGACCAGATTTTATTCTATTATTGCGACGCAAACGGCGAGATAACCGAAGCATCAAATCCCAATGGAAGCTTGTTAAACATTGCGGGGATATGCAACGAGGGCAGAAATGTATTTGGATTAATGCCACACCCAGAGCGGGCGGCTGATCCGGATTTGGCGAATACAGATGGATTGGAGATTTTACGCCAATTGATTGAAAGCCCAAATTTGGTTTCCTAAATCCGAACCTAGTAGACATAAAAAAAACCAAGCCTCGGCTGGGGTTTTTTCGTTCAATTTGTAAGGATTTGCGTCGAGGAACCTACCGTAAATCATTCACTTCCACACCCTGGAATTGCTTCTTATCAAAGGTGAAATATTTATCATCTAATCCGGCTTTGGGAATAAGCTGGGTGACCTTGAAATTTTGCCTTTTACCGGCCTTATTAACGATCGTCCAATCTTTAATGGAGAAATCCTTTGTACCTATTTTAAGGCTAATTTTTTGAATCTGAGCGGTTTTTCCAAGCGGAACCATTTCCACCGTAGAAACACCCCCTGCCTCAGAAAGCACACTGGTTTTATACGCTTTTTTGTCGAATGAATAGATTTTAGCTGGATTTAAATCTCCTTCGGTCGGATCAAAAGCCGCTAGATTCACCTCATTGATTTCTTTGATAAAAGTCGCCACTTCCTTGCCATTATTGAAAATCTCTTGGCCGGCAGTCTTTAAGCGAAACTTCGTTCCTCGCACGGTAATGGAACCTGTCATCGCTGCACTTCCATCGGTTTGATAAGTAAAATTGGCTGAAAATGCGCCCATATTTTTGTATTTCTTCTGCATGCCATCAATGAGCGATAAGGCTTTATTGGCTTGCGAAAAACTGATATGAACACCCAACACACATAAAATAAGTAAACTAATCTTTTTCATAAAGGCTTATAGATTTTTTAAAATTTCTTCTAATTCTGTTTCTGATTTGACCAAAACCTCCCGGGCTTTCGAACCACCAAAAGAACCCACGATGCCAACGGATTCCAATTGATCGATCAATCGACCCGCTCGATTATACCCTAATTTTAATTTTCGCTGGATTAAAGATGTACTTCCTTGCTGATGCATCACCACCAAACGAGCCGCCTCATCAAAATAGGAATCCCGGCTGCTCGCATCAAAATCCCCTCGTTCCTGTCCACCCATTTCTTCGGATTCAGCTTCTGGCAATAAATAAGCAGAGGCGTATCCTTGTTGGTTCCCGATAAACTCACATATCTCCTCCACCTCTGGCGTATCCACGAACGCACATTGCAACCGAATCACCTCGGAACCCATGGATAATAACATGTCACCCATGCCGACCAATTGGTCCGCCCCACCCGCATCCAAAATCGTCCGAGAATCAATTTTCGACATCACCTTAAAGGATAATCGTGCCGGGAAATTCGCCTTGATCGTACCCGTGATCACATTCACAGATGGCCGCTGGGTCGCCACCACTAAGTGAATTCCAATTGCACGGGCTAATTGAGCCAACCGCGCAATGGGGTGCTCCACTTCTTTACCGGCTGTCAACATCAAATCCGCCAATTCATCAATGACCAAAACGATATAGGGCATAAAATCATGATCATTCGGATTTAATCGGCGATTAATGAACTTTTGATTGTATTCTTTAATGTTCCGGCATCCGGCATCCTTCAACTTATCATAGCGCAAATCCATTTCCTTACATAAGGAATTCAAAGTAGCCACCACTTTCTTCGTATCCGTAATAATTGCCTCCGCAGAATCAGGCAAACAAGCTAAGAAATGGCGCTCTAATTTATTGAACAGCGACAATTCCACCTTTTTAGGATCCACTAAAACAAATTTCAAGGTCGCAGGATGTTTCTTATAAATCAAAGAAGTCAATAACATATTCAAGCCCACCGACTTTCCTTGACCCGTCGCACCCGCCATCAATAAATGGGGCATTTTCGCTAAATCCGCTACAAAGATTTCATTGGAAATGGTTTTTCCAAGGGTTATCGGTAAATCGAAGGTAGACTTCTGGAACTTTTCAGAACCTATCACCGCTCGTACCGGCACCATTTCTCGATTCTTATTAGCCACCTCAATTCCAATGGTTCCTTTTCCTGGCATTTGGCCTATAATCCGGACGCCCATGGCCGCCAAAGAAAGCGATAAATCATCCTCCAAAGACGTAATTTTACTAACACGAACTCCTGCTTTGGGTACTATTTCATATAGCGTTACTGTGGGTCCAATCGTCGCCTCAATCTTCTGAATCCCAATGCCATAGTTCAATAATGTTTCGACAATTTTTTCTTTGTTTTCTTTCAACTCATCCATCGTCACCTGAGTCGTCTGATTTTTTTGATCATATTCCTTAAGTAAATCGATGGTTGGATATTGATATTTCGGCAATTCTGCCGTCGGATCATACAATCCAAACTGCTTTACTAAATCATTCGCCTTAATTTCCTGACCCGCCAGGCTCGAATCGTCTTCCACCTCCGGAACATCTGCATCTTCCGCCACCTTGAAGGTGAAATCTAAATCCTCCAATTCAGGTAATTCCTCAGCGTTTTTCTCTGCCTCCTGCTGGGCTGAAGCTTCCTTTATCAATTCATCCTCGCCCTTGAGTGGCGGAACAATCGGCCTAAATACCTCCAAATCCTCATTGTCCTCATGGATAACTGGCCCCTCATCCATAAATCCATCTTTCTCCAATTCAGACAAACCAGCTGCCCTCTCCAAGTCCTTCATTGGTTCCACCGCCTTAGCTACCTTTGGATTTAACTGATAAAACAGGACTAGGAAAACAAATCCAACAAATAGGATTAAAAAGATAGACAGGAAACCTATCAATTGGTTCAATTTCTCATTCACAAAAAAGCCTACGCCTCCACCCAAAGAATGAGGCAAATCCATTTGATACACCAAAAAACCCGACACCAAACTACCCCAAATTAAGAAAAATAATACTTGCCAAGACAAGCGATCCAAGGGATAAATTTCGCGCTTAAAGCCTAATTGAAGCGCCGACAAATAAAATAAAGGAACCAACAAAATGGAAGACCATCCAAAGGTCCGAAACAAGAAAAAATGTGCAACCTTCGCGCCCAACAAACCCGCTAAATTCTTTACGGGAATATCTGAACCCTGAATCACATCCAAGGCACTTTGCTCCACCTCACTTTGATCCGCCACACCCATGAAAAAATTAGACAGAAACGCAACCAATAAAAGCGTACCCACTCCAAACAAAAATGCCGACGCGATGATTCGGAAGCGATAAGGAAGCGCTCCCTTCGCTCTGGCCTTTTTCTCCCCTCGATCAAAATTAATTTGAAGTGTGTTAGATGTATTAACAATCTTTTTAGCCATGGATTCTGCGTGTTTTTACAACATATAAATTTCGACTTTTTGATCCGATTTACAAAATGATTTTATAATCCATTTTTAACAATCGCACG
>Ga0114958_10000966_pt1 | contig 23560 bp, 33 predicted proteins | sample C_130208_EF_Meta_FD_89577 | JGI IMG/M metagenome (GOLD analysis project Ga0114958, IMG submission 89577) | Freshwater microbial communities from Lake Croche, Canada to study carbon cycling - C_130208_EF_MetaG | ecosystem: Environmental > Aquatic > Freshwater > Lake | place: Lake Croche, Canada... | reverse complement strand
CTGCTCGTACGGGTGCTGGCTTTGGTATTGGTGCTCACCTTGTTGGATTTCCCTAAATTCGCTCCATGATAGAATCCAAAATCAAAGCAACATGCTGTCGTGGAATATCGCCATACCGTAACACAGATCCACGTGCTCCGCGGTCATATTCATCTTCATATTCATCTACAATAATTTCAATTTTGGCCGTTCTATTCCCATTAGGTCGCGAAATACGTAGAATCCAAACGTTATATCCCATAGTTCTAAGGTTGTAACTGAATGATTCGTTTGGCAATACGCTATGCTTAATCTCATAAATGATACTATGCATATCAAGTCGGTTTCGAATCTGCATTCTAATTAGTATAGAGGAAGTCAAACGCTAGTATAATCCGTTTTCAATACACCTGTGTGAATATACAATGTCAGACGAAGTCTACAAAAAGAAGAAAATTCCAAAAGCTATTCGTGAACAACTATGGATTCAAAAAGTCGGACGAAAGTTTGAATCCAAATGTAAAACAACATGGTGTAAAAATAAAATTACTGTATTTGATTTTCAAGCAGGTCATGATGTTCCTGAATGCAAAGGAGGATCTTGTGAGATTACAAATCTAGTTCCTATATGTTCAAGATGTAATCTTTCGATGGGGAGTCAACACACTTTCAACGAATGGTGTAAAAAAGGAAAAGAAGATTCAAAATGGATTCGGTTCATAAAATCACTAACCGATGTATGGACATCCTCAGATACAACGGAAAATGGTACAAAATCCACCCTAAACCCTACGAACCCGAAAGGCAAACCACGCAAGTAGCATGGCAACAAATACGCGAACCTCTTCTCACCAAAGAAGAGGTATATAGAAAGAACTTTGAAAAACAACGAGAAGATGCGCGAATTTTATATCCAACGTTTCGTAAAGATGATAGTTGAACTTATTGTCTCTTTAATAGTTGTATTGGCGTGTATTGGAATCTATTATGGATGGACAGGTACACCACCTGGTGCAAGAGTTATCGAACAAGAACCTCCCAATGATGGTGGACTCGATGATGGTCAAGCTAATTTTATGTTTTTCTATGCAACATGGTGTCCTCATTGCAAACATGCTCAACAACCTTGGCATTCTATGAAACAGTTTGTTAAAAACTCAAATTATACATATGGTGGCAAAAAGGTATCTTTTGAAGAAGTGAATGCAGAAACAGATAAGGGTAAAGCTGCATTATACAGCATTCAAGCATATCCAACCTTCAAACTACAAACATCTAAAAAGATATATGAAATGGTAGGAAAACCTGATGTAGCTAATTTCCGCGAATTCTTAAAGAAAGCCCTTGGAGATGAGAAACCTGCGTAAATCATTTCCTGCCGATTTGAAAATATCCTGAATATCAAAATCACGTAAATCTGATTCGGCGAGAAGTTTTGGATAAATAAGATTGAGAGTTAACTCATTTTTTTGAAATTCAATACTGTTGCGTACTCCTAAACTATAAATTTGACGAAGATAAGATAACATATTGATATCTTTTAAATTTTTAGGAGTGATGCTTGCATAGGAATGTGTCTTTAATGTGATAATAAAAGCATCTTTTTGAATAGAGCCAATATACGGTAAGAATACATCTCCATCAATATACAGTTGTCCATACAACTCTTGCGGTTTATATACGAAAGGAACGCAACATGAACATCGTAAAGCGTCCAAAATTGTTACATCTCCGCGAAAGATTGTTGGAATACCTTTTGTTATGTTGGATGCAGTTATGTACAATGGCATTTTAGCATCTTTTATTTTTAGAGTTTCAATATCAAGATCGTAAGTCTTAAACAAGGCCACAACTTTCTCTTTGAAAAGATCCATCGTAAACATACCTTTTTCAGAAAAGGAATTGCGTAAGGTTTCAAAATTAACGTCAGGAATTAAATTTTCAGGTGAAAGATCATTCATTTTATCATCTAAAAATTCAAATGTAAATTTTACTTGAAAGGCTACAAATACAGCTATAATAGCACCAATGGATGTACCGTAGATACCATCAGGAAAATAAAGATCTTGATATTTTGATAATTCAATTAATGCTCCAATATGCAAAACACCTTTCATACCTCCACCACTTAATCCAAGTTTACGAAACGGTAAAGACATTCTTAGTAAGTAATAATCTAGAATGCTGAAAGCCCGTGAAGTATGGAATGAACAAGAAGGACGTAGACTAAATCGTATGGCTGCAATGACACCTGTAATGACTCAGATCCAAGCAAAAATACGTCAACAAGCTGTTCATAATACAGGAGCTCCTTACATTATATATGAAGTTCCAACATTTGTATTTGGATATCCCCTGTATTCTCTCGCAGAAGCTTTAGAGTTTCTTGTGAAAGAGTATTTTGCGGCAGGATATTGGGTATGGATTGTTGAACAAAAGTATCTTTTAATTTCATGGATGAAACCTGTAAAAACAAAAGATGTGGGAAGACCTTTGTTAGCTACAAATTACAGACCTTTAGTCTATGATCCTTCTGCGATCGCTTTTATGGCAAGAGATCCTACCGAGTAATACACAAATGAAGGTTTCATCCAGCTATTTGTGGATTATATTTTATGTTCTTATGATTGTTGGATTGGAAACATCGGCTATGACCTGTTTTAAAAATTCATTGAAAGACTGGAGATGGTTTGTAGGAGGAGTGTTTTTGTATATAGGCGTAGGTAGTCTTCTAGTACAAACATTTAAACTCACAGGACTTGCATTCACAAATGCACTTTGGTCAGGATTATCTGTTATGGCAACAACAACCGTAGGTGTTCTATATTTCAAAGAAGTTCTACACGTTCACGATTATCTTGCAGTTGCCATGATTGGAGCAGGTGTTATGATTTTGAAATTCACTGATTAAATACAATGGAGGAAGTGTTTCACGCGACACTAAATATATCAGTGTTGGCGATTTTTTATACCGTGTTTGGCGCAATCATTTCCTACTTGATTTTTCACTTGTTTGATGATTATGACAAAGAATGGGAAAATGCGGGATTGTTTTATCAATCGGCAGATATAGGTGCAGAACTCAGTTTGGTTGGCTTAATAGCGTATTGGACAACACATTTCATTCGTGATCGACCACCGTTGTTTCCAATTGCACGAGAGTTGGATAGACAAATTGATACATATATTTCAGGTGTGTTTTTTGCATTTGCTATGTTTTTGTTTCTAGGTGATTTGAGTACCAAGATTCAGTATTTGTATACTACATACTTGAAAGCACATTTCGTAAAAGTATTTCCCGAAAAATGGTCGGTGACAAGATGGATGCGTAAAACGGAAGCAAAGAAAGACAGCACAAAAGAGCATCAAGATGGAATGTCAACATACTTTAGTAATTGATGAAGGTCAGCAAGTATGTTCTTCTTGCGGTGTTATGTTTCATCAAATGATTGATGAAGGCGCTGAATGGCGCAATTATGAAGATTCAAAAGGAGAAGATCAATGCAGAACAGGATTTGTAACATCGGATTTGTTGCCAGAATCTTCGTATGGATCTATTATTTCCTACAAAGGCATTCAATCGGCAAACATGAAAGCTCTTCAAAGACTTTCGTGTTGGTCGCTTTCTTCCAACTCTCAACGTTCATGGATGGGTATCTTTGATGCCATTAATCTGTCGTGTACACATGCAGGTCTACCTAAATCAATTATCATGGACGCATGTGGAATGTATAAACAGCTTGAAGATGCCCAAAAAGTTCGTGGCGAAACACGTAGGGCATTAATGGGTGCAGCGATCTTTGTTGCGTGTCGTAATAACGGTGTTCCAAGATCCTATGAAGAAATTGCAAAAATCATGATTGTGAATATTCGTGCACTTTGTAAAGCTGTTACATATTTCTCTCCTACCGACAATACGGTTCTTCAAACACAAATTGGAATTGCGGAACGTCTGTGTGCTACATTGAATTTGAACGATGATGCAAGAACAAGAATTATGGATTTATTGTATGATATTTCTTTGAAATCCGAAGATGATTTTGAACACACTCCAAAAACGATTGTGGCTGGAGTTGTGGCCTTTGTTATGGGTTTAAAAACAAAAAGTCAAATGAAACCTGTTTCAGATGCATCGGGGGTGTCTACTCTTTCTATTCACAAAATTGTGGGGAAGATTTAGATTGAATAGCAGTAAATGTAGATCGAACCGCTGATTCCAGAAGTAGCTGGAAATCCATTCACTCCTCCATCACCAGCTCCATCGTAACCTCTATTTAGAATTAGATCATATGGAGGAATTGTATTAGTAGAATCTCCTTCAATTCCAGGAACAGCCATTCCAAATAGTCGTGACGTATCCGAATATCCCCCACCATATCCACCTATACCAAATAGTGATGCTACAGGTGTAAACGGAGTCCCACCATAGCCTCCTTCAGCCGAAAGTGTATATAGAGTTCCTAACTTATAATTTAATGGTGAAGATGCACTTGTCAGTGGATTATAATACTCTAAACTAACAGTTGTGTTTCCACCATTTCCACCTGGTAGGGATGTCCCACCTGCACTTCCACCGCCTCCAACCGAATATGACAATTGAAACTTATTATTACCCAATGGATTTGTTAGAAACAATTCAGCTACAACATATTGTCCCGACCCACCTGCTCCACCTTGTGTACCTGCTCCACTACTAACGTAATCTCCTGCGCCCCCTCCCGCACCTCCTTTCATTTTTAACACAATACGGCTTGTTGAAAGTGGAATTGGAAAAGACGCACTACCACTAGTTGTTAGATACTGATATCCAACAAGCGTTTGACCATATAAAGGGGGGCCAGTAGGTCCTGTTATACTGGATGGCGGTCCAGTAGGTCCTGTCATACTTCCAGCATTCCCATCGGGTCCTGTATTTCCTTGAACTCCTGTAGGTCCCGTAGGTCCTTGAAGTCCCGTAGGTCCCGTATAGCCTGTTATTCCTTGAGGTCCTTGAAGTCCCGTAGGTCCTGTAGCTCCTGTAATCCCTTGGAGTCCCTGAGGCCCTGTAGGTCCTGTACCACCTCCCGAAAAAGTCCCTGAAGGTCCTGCAATATTTCCTGAAACTGTGATGTTATTTACATTTAGAAGATCTACATCTACCCTATATCCCCCCGTTCCATCACTCACAATTTTTGGATAAAAAACATGTCGTAATAGGTTACTTGAAAACGGATCATTATTATCCACCATATTTCTTGTTATAAGAATGGATGAGTTTAATTCCTTTTCAACTAGTATGGAGCCCCTATTTGATCACTCTTCCTCTTTAGGTGCGCGATACACGTTGTTCCCTATTTCGCCTCAAGAAGAAGATCTATACATTTTCTATAAAAAAGCAGTAGCCACATTTTGGACGGTTGAAGAAATTGATTTCAGTAAAGATAGAGAAGACTGGGAGAAACTTAATGATCGCGAACAGCATTTCATTAAACATGTTCTAGCCTTCTTTGCGGGTTCTGATGGAATTGTTCAGGAAAATCTAGCTTCACGATTCCAACGTGAAATTCAATCTCCCATTGCTCGTCTCTTTTACGGCATTCAAAATGCAATGGAAGGAATTCATTCGGAAACTTATTCGCTTCTCATTGATCAATACGTCAAAGACAAAGAAGAACAATCCAAGTATTTCCGAGCGATTGATACGATTCCCTGCATTAAAAAGAAAGCAGAATGGGCGATTAAGTGGATTGAGTCACCCAAAGGTTACGCAACTCGTCTCGTAGCTTTCGCATGTGTTGAAGGTATTTTCTTCAGCGGTTCCTTTTGTGCCATTTACTGGCTTAAAAAGCGTGGTTTGTTGCCTGGTCTTACATTCTCCAACGAACTGATTTCGCGCGATGAAGCTCTACATACCGAATTTGCAATTGCTCTCTACCATAAACTCCAAAACAAACTTACAAATGAAGAAATCTATGATATCGTTCAAGAAGCAGTGAATATTGAAACCGAGTTTATTTGTGAAGCTCTTTCATGTGCGTTGATTGGAATGAATGCAAGAGATATGACTTCGTATATCTCGTTTGTAGCGGATCGGTTGCTTCAACAACTCGGTCTACAAAAGAAATACAATGCTGTGAATCCATTTGATTTCATGGAACTGATTTCACTCGAAGGCAAAACTAACTTCTTCGAAAAGAAAGTATCGGAGTATTCAAAGCCTGGTGTAGGTATGAATGCAGAAGATATGACTATAAAGTTTGATGAGGAGTTTTAGAGAAATTCTTTACGTCTGCCATCTATATGTTTTATATATGCTGGTTGATTGATTGAATCAAAAATATATGTTCCATACTTATTATGAATTTCTTCTGTTTTTGATCTTGCAATTAAATATGATTCCATAGGTCTTCCATCATTGCATTCTTTTAATATTATATCTCTGTAATATTCTGAAGAACATATATGATTATTATCGGACCAAGAAGGTGTTCTCGTATAAGTATAGTTTTTTGATTTAATCTGTTTCCCGAATAAATCATTTATTGAATCACTTACTGCTTTAATATTCGCACGTTTATTAAATCGAATATGTTTTAATTCTGGATTGTTTTCCATATCTTGTATGACATTTTCTATTTTAAACTCTTTTATGAATGGTAAATCGTGTTGAATTATTAGAACATATTCTGTATTGATAAAATTAAAAGCATTTCTAATATTACCAGTTAAATGTCCATGTGAATTTCTAACTACAATTTTTATATTTTTATTGCTAGAAATATACTTTTCTAAATTTTCAAGATAGTTGATAAATTTACTATCATTACTATAATCATGAGCTAATATAATCGGTGTATCTTTATCTATATTCACATATTTTAATGATTCAATTACACATTTAATAAAATCAATAGACGGATGTGATTTTATTAATGAAGCTGTAATTATTATTGAATATTTTAAGCTGGACATATTATTTTAGTGCATTCATTATTTCTATATTTAAATACATGTTTTACATTCTTTTCATAATATTTTGAAATACAGTATTTTTCAATTGGTCTAGAAGAATCATCCATATAAACGAGTGTTCCTGGTTTTGTTAAAACTGATGACCAATATGTAGGAATTAATCTTCCAGGCCCACCACCATATCCTATTGGTCCATCAATAATTATTATATCAAACGGACCATTTTCTAGTAATGTACAAGGTACTTCAAATTTTTGTATTTCTTCATCTTTTAAATTTAAGCATGTTGCACATTTTGTTGTGTAATTGTACTTAATGATATTTGCAGAATCAATATCATTTTTGTTTAGATTGATATAGCTATCATTATTTTCTACAAAAAAACATTTTTTATTTGTAGCATTGTACCACATTTTGCTATCGTAACCCAATCCAAAAACTAACATTTTCGTGTCGGGGGTTATGTTTGATAATACATCTTCAATCACATTTTTTCCAATTAATATTTTGGGGCTATAATATTCCATTATATCAATGTTTTAGAAACATTCCTTCATAATTTACGTTTCCACCAACTATATCACTAAAACTCTTTCGTTGATACATTAGTCGTAACCGAAACCAATTGTCTCGTTTTTGTAGAATTTTCCAATATTGATCTCCACAATATTTGTATCTATTTGCTAATGTATATTCATTCGTCACTAGTTTTTCTAGACCTTCTTTTTGATGATCTAGAAAGGTTTGATAATAATGTTCTGCAACTAAGTATGCCGTTCTTGTTTGACCATCCTTTAGTTTATGAGTTTTTGCATCTGAATACCCCAAAATACCAAAGGAAATTACATCATATGGTTTTTTAACAAGTTCTTCTAAAATAGGATATTGCGTATCAAACCGAGGGTCCCACGATGCATCATCTTCAACAATCAAAACATTTTTCCATTTGTTTTCAATTGCAAGTTCCATAGCTCCATTATGTGACTTCGAACACCCAACACTTCCCTTTTTATCACGAATAGCTTCGAAACGAACAATCTTTTCAGGAGGAAAGTATTTCAATAATTCTGCTTCCGTTTCTTCCTTACGATCCTTACGATGCTCTAGATTTATATACACAACTTTCTCGATAAATTCAAACATCTTTAATTTACTTACTGGATACGTTAATCCCAAAATGGACGATCTAATTTTTATATCTGCTCAACCTGATCAACCATATTTTCATTGGCAGGTTGAATTGTATTTGTATCAGTTTGCAAAGCATGGAATCAAGGATCAATGTTATGCTGTCTTTGGATATTATGGCAGTGGTCCATCACAATACATTCAAAACCTAGCAAAGACGTATAATATTCGTTGGTATAAGGATGATCGTACCAACAGAAATTATATTCCTTCTGTACGGCCACATATTTTGAAAAAGTTTTTTAAAGAATATCCTGAATTAGGTAAGAATGTGTTTTATCATGATTCAGACATCTTTTTGGTGAAGGTGCCACCTTTTGAAAAAATGTTGAATAATGATGTGGGGTATGTTTCGGATACAATTTCTTACATTGGTCATAACTATATTGTTGATTGTTGTAAACGTTATAAAGCAAAATATCCTGAACTTCCTGACAATGATCTTTTGCAAAAGATGTGCGATTGTCTAAATATTTCAGTAGATCTAGTGAAACAGAATCAAACAAATTCGGGAGGCGCACAATATCTTCTAAAAAACATTGATGAAGATTATTGGCAAGATGTAGAAACTGACTGTTATCGTTTGTTTGATATGATGAAAGCCTATGAACGGAAGTATCCTATAGATCACCATATTCAAACGTGGACTACAGATATGTGGTGTGTTCTGTGGGAATATTGGAAACGTGGCAAGGAAACGAGAATTCATACAGAACTAGATTTTAGTTGGGCAACAGATTCACGAAGAAATTATTCAAAAAAGAACATATTTCATCTTGCAGGAATTACGGAATCTTCACCCAAAACTCATTTCTTTAAAGGTGAGTACAAAGACACAAATATCTTTGATCGGTTTCGTGAAAATCCCAATATGTTTGAACATATTTCCGAAGACAGTATTACGATTGAGTATACGAATATCATTAAAGAATATATGGGTGTAAAACCTGTTGTACCAGAACCTTCTAAAAATGTGATTATTATTGATACAGATGATCATTGGAGTGGTGTGTATGAAAAAGATTTCACAACACAGCACTTTGGAAAAGAAGTTTGGAGATCTATAGATAAAAAATATATTCTTTTTTGGAATTCTCAGGTATGGGTTCTAACTGCATCAAAATACGAATCTGAAATATCAAAAACGTGTGGAGGATTTACTTCCTTTTCTAGCTTGAACCAACTCTGTTGACATTTTTATATGATAAAGTCAGTGTGTTTGTAAGATTATGGGATTTCACATCAGTTCTACACGAATCATTGCAAACTTCTGCACTATACCCTTTATTAGAGATAACCGAAGGATCGTACGAATCAAATACGGTCAATGCGCGAAATTTTAAAGGATTCGCAGAATCGTTTGCATTCTTAATTGCCGTCAACTTTTTTCTGCGAGTCAGCTCAGATGCCTCAACGTAATTATTTTTGATTGGCATTTATTACTTACGCACAATTTTGCTTAGAGGATTGTTTTTTTGCAAATGTATCCACATTGATAGATGCTAAAAGCAACGGGCGTGTGTTTTTAAGACTTAGAGACGGTAGAAATTTCTGTTCATCCGAAGAAACTGATAAGGGTACCACATACTGCGTCAGACGATTTGTAGATTTTAAGTCACTACGAGGTGGACCTCTATAATTTGCACTCGCTTTTTTTAACTGAGTAAATTGGGAAGCATCGGCGCCTGGCATTTGTATTCTATAAATATTACGTTTAAAGAACGAAGGTTTCTTCCATACAATTGAGCAAATGGAACTTACATATGTGACAATTGTCGTTTTAGCGTCTCTTATTTTTGTTCTTTCAGGAATGATTGGTTATCTCTATTGGCAACAGACGCGTATGCTTCAGCACCTACAGTCTCTTGCTCTAGCACTTGCTGCACATGTTGAATATACGCGTCAACAGAATCAAGTGATGGAGCAGCCCGACGAGGAAGAGGAGGAGGAAGACGACCGTGTGTCTGTAAAAGAGCAGGTAGAAGTTGTAGAAGGTCCTCCTGCCACAGCTACGAAAGCTGAAGATACGGATGTAGATGATTTGCAGGATAAGACATCTGCGGAACTTCGCGATCTTCTCAGCAAAAAGGGTATTCCGTATGGAAAGCGTGATTCCAAAACGGTTCTTCTACAGCTTTTGAAAGCTACTGCTTAAATAGTAAATACGTGTGTAAAGTAATGAAATTGATATCCTTTGATGTTGGATTACGTAATCTTGCTTATTGTGTTCTAGAAGGGACCAATAGACACGATGTAAAAATCACAGGATGGGATTTAATTGATGTTATGGCAGAGATAGGTGGTCTAGATAAACCACTCTGTTATAAATGCAAGAAGGCAGCATGTTGGAACCAAAATCAGGTTTATTCTTGTACCCGCCACAAGGGGGTCTCAGGATCAGGATACCCGAAAACAGCTCTGATGAAGAAGACCAAAGAAGAATTATTGACAATGGGAAGTCCGATGAACATTCAGGGGAAAACGAAGAAGGAGCTGGTAGACAAACTGTATCTTCATTATTCTGGAAATGTTTGGAAAAGGTGCGTAAAATCGGCAAAGCAATGTTCCGTCGTAGATCTTGCGCCAGCCATATCGACTTCTCTCCAGGCTCGATTAAACCTGTGGAAAAACTCGGACTTGATAGTATTTGAGCAGCAACCCGATAAACGTATGTTGTGTGTCCAAGGTATGCTTCATATGTGGTTTACAACCCAAGGCTTTCGTTGCAAAGGTGTATCCGCAGTCCATAAACTAACCAATATGATAACATTGGAAGACAAAACAAAAACATACAGTGGTCGTAAAAAGACAGGAATTCTTCATGCACAAGAATTGGTTCCTACAGAAGAACTAAAAAGTTTCATGCTCAAGCATCCTAAGAAAGATGACCTCGCAGATAGTTTTCTACAAGGGTTATGGGTTTTAGAGCATTAGATTTATTACATGGAGTAGATGTAAGTCTTTGAGTTTCTTTATCAATACGGCTGCTATCCTCTCAGGTGCTAGGAGAGAGGATGCTACATTCCACAGAAGCTCATCGCATCCGCTGGCCGTATCTACGAAGTCGTTGAAACCACCATCGCGATCGATAAACTTGCCTGTCTCGAATGTTTCTCGCATGACATCAACCACAAAGTCTTGCCACTTTTCGCTTTTAAATTTTCCAATCACATATCCTGTTATATCTATTTGTCTAAGTGCATAGTAGCACTCATCAAGTATCGTAAACACATTGTGTATAACACGTTTTTCTCGAACAAATGTTTTCCACGTTTGGTCATCCGAAAATGCCTGCACGGCTTCAATCAGCTCGTTTTGTTGACCTTCAGAAAGGTTCGGCAATGTATTCAGTTCCTTTTGACGCTGTTGATATTTTAGAAGCGAGATCATGGATTCATGGTACTCAATAGAATCATCCGTCATTTCAATTGTATGCCACACATACTGTGGTAAACGATAAATCCATTTTTTATGCGTTAGAGTTTTCATAACGGTCTCCTAAGTTCAAACAAATGGCTGACATCTTAGGTGTTGACTTTCTAACAAATCCTAGAGTGACAGAAAGTTCTGGCGATATTAAATTACCCGATCTAGGTAGCATCGAGCTGCCTTCATTTGGAGAAGTAGATGTGAGTGAGGGGCCAAAACTTGTTCCATCGTTTGCAGAAGCAGGTCCTCTTGAAACAAATGATGGATTTCGTAATTTGAATGCAGGATCGTCATTTATGAATTCTGCTCCTCGTGTCTCCGAGGAGCACATGATGAAGGAGAAGTATGAAATTCTTCGTAAATTTGAGCGTCTTTCCAAACTAGGAGTTCCCATTCGTAAACGTTTTACGCTAGATTCCCCACTTGAAGAGATGAAGTTAGAGCTTGAGTTTATTCGCAAGGAAAAGGCGATGGATCAAACCATTAAGCAGTTTTGCGATTGGTATATTACGGGTATGTCAGCTATGGAATGGAGTTCAAAGAATGTTCCTTTAATGCAGGCGTTTGGATTGAAACTCGATGGTCTTTCGGAGTCTGCACAGATGAATGTAGGTGATATGGAGGAAGATTTTGAGGAATTATATGATTTGTATGGGGACAAACTAAAAATGCATCCGCTTGTTCGTATTCCCATTCGTACATGTATGATGGTCTATATGGTTCATCTAACCAATCAAATGGCAATGAAAGCACCCATTCCAAATATGGATCAAATTTTGAAATCCAATCCTGATATTGCTCGTCAGCTTTCTATGGCTGCTATGCAGCAGCAAACTCAAAATATGAAGAGTGCCCCTCCGCCACCTCCACCACCTTACGCACCTGCACCGTCAAATCCTCTCGCAGGTCTTTCAAGTTTCATGAGTGGAATGATTCCTCCTCCACCGCCACAACAGACAAATGTACGACCTCCTGCTACTCCGAAAATCACTGGATTTAAACCTACAAAACCTAATCCTCAACCTCCTGCAGCAGCTGTAAAGGAAATGCGAGGACCCACCGTCAACATTGACGATTTATTGAAATCTGTCAATGCTGGAGTTGAAACAAAAAGTGTAAAAATGACTCCATCAGCTATGAAGAAACCTGGTGGCTCAACTGGTAAGAACAGTGTTACTATTAAGCTCTAGAATATACTCTGGACTTACACTATGTTCTCCTAATGAAATATGTTTCATATAACGTAGCTTCTCATCAACGTTGTCTGTTGTTAAATCCCACCAACTTACTTTATCTCTCAAATTTTCAGGAATATCTGGACATACTCCAACTATATAAATATGAATTGATTCTGGTAAATCCAATATCTGCTTAATTTTTTCTGCATCTGGTTCCAACATTATTACTGAATATTTATGAGGAGTTGGATTATATACTAAATGTGTTTTTGGAAATTCTTGTTCATCAGATTTCCAAAACGGCTGAAATTGATATTTATCGGGAACAGGTGGTAATTTTGATTTGTAGCGATTATATATATGCTTTACGTTGTGTTGAATTAAACTATTACGAATAAATGTAAAATTACCATCTTCATTTCTGTATTGAAAGTATCCACATTTAGCGATGTAACACCATTTTCCATGAATATAGCTTCTCACCAATAAGTCATAATCATCTGAAACAGATAACATTGGATTATGTTTTCCAATCTTATCGTAAAAACTTGTCCTCCATACTCTAACATGATTTGGCATACCTACAAGATGCCTTAGAGTAACTGGATTAGGTGGAGCACTAATAGTTTGAATAATCCACTTTTTAAACAAATTAGACCATACATTTAGATTTGCACCATACCCAAATCCAAAATAATCACCATATGTATGACATTTTAGTGTCTTTTCATACAATTGGCAAGTATCACAATAGAAAAAGTCAGCTTCCTTGTATTTTTTAGATGCATCAACAACCCATTGTAAAAGTTCTGGATGTAAATCATCATCATGATCTAGTTCTACAATTAATGAACCATATGAAACTCCTGCAGCGAGTCTTTTTAGTTCTCCAATTAATCCAGAATGTTCGGGTGCTTTGTATACTCGTATTCGTAAGTCTGTTTTTTTCATCTGCAATAAATCCCCATATGTAAGATTATCCTTTGAATCATCCCAAACAACCCATTCCCAATTTGTATATGTTTGACGTTTTAGACTTCTTAAGGGTCTTTGTATTTTTTCTTTACTATGAAATGTTGATGTGATAACAGAAACAAGTGGATTTTCATTATCAAGATGATGACCTAAGACGGATGAGAAAACAGTAGGCTCTACAATAATCTGTATAGGTAGAGCATTTAAGTGAATCCACATTTTACGAATACGAAACGAAGTATAAAGATACTGCCAAATACAGGTACTACCGTATGTATAGATTGCACAAGGTGGTTTCGCATGATAGATCTCTGAAAATTCTTCAAAAGATAATTTTGAATGGATGGGATACCAAGTATAATGTTTATCTATAACTGGGTATTCGTTAGGTTTTTCATTTGATATAAAGTATACATATTGCATTTTAATAAATATTCATTAGATAGATTTAAATCTATTATTTTATAGACAAGTCTTAAGAATGAATACCATACAAAAACGATTTTTACTATTTTTGTTTGGCTGTATAGGTACACGATTTTTACTTGTCTATATTGCTAAGCATATTAACTTACAATACTTGCCTTACTTAGGTTACCTTGCACTTCTACCAGCGATAGGGTTTGTGTATATTTATCTCACAAAATCAAGAGAAACAGGTCCTGAAGTCTTTGGTGGCAAAATATGGTGGAATGATTTAAGACCTATACATGCAGCATTGTACGGATTGTTTGCATACAATGCGATAAACCGCAACACAAATGCATGGATGATTCTTTTGGTAGATGTTTTATTTGGTTTAGCTAGTTTTCTAAGGCATCATTATTTGAACAATGGTTTTTCCTCTTTGCTATAAGCGGGTTGATCTGCATGATTTGATAACCCAGCAGCTGCACGCATAGCTAAATCAGGATTCTCCATTCCTTCACGAGAAAAGGGACCTTTTCCACGAAATAATCCACCCGCAATGACAACAAATCCTGCTGTCAATAAAATAGATGTAACAATATCACGAGTACCTACAAAACAAGCTGCAAAAATAGCTAGGCGACGAAGAAGTAAGTTTTCACTGTATTCTTTATCGTCGTGACTGAATTCATGAGTAATATACCGACTTCCTACATTTAAAAGCAACATCATGATGCCAATAAAAAATGGAGATGTTCCAATAGAATTAATATGTTCGATCATCCTTGCTTAAAATGAAGCAAAAGTTTCAACTGTTTTGGGAGCACTGGCTTTTGGAGGAGCGGCGGGAGGAACAGATGGAACAGGAGGAGTTCCCTTTTTCTGAGCTGTTTGAGGCATACGATCACCTTTTACCGCAGATAGTTTCGACCCCGATAAAAGTGCTTTTAGAGCTCCACTGACTTCGGGTGCAGCCACACCTGCACTTTTAGGCTGTGCTGGTTGTTTCGGCTTCATCTCTTTAGGATCAAAATATTCAGTTACTCCACCTACAGACATGACAAATGCAATCGCTAGAAACACTCCCACAATCAAACTCTTATACACTGTAACCGCTAGAATTACAGACAACATAAGAACAGTTCCTACAGGAGACGATAGGAAATCCTGTATATGCGAAGGAACGGGATGGGTATAAAATGCAACATATCCAATTAATAATGCGACTATACCAAGTTCTACAGAAGAGACTCTCATTTGTTTGAACCGAATGTTAATATTTTTCTATGTGTCTTCCAACAAGTGGAATCATGGCAAGTATAGAAGAAGTATGGGGATCCTCATTCCCTAAAAAGCATCATACGATGGCTTCTAAATATAGTCAGAAAGAAGAACCACGTGATGCCGAGCGTGAAGGACGTATATACCCAACGCCGATTCATCGCACACAAGCAGCTGTACAACGCCATCGCAAGACAATTGATGATCTTTCAGCGTCATTGCCCATTGTCGGTTCAGATGAAGAAGCTGATGCGAATTACGGCCCTGCCAAAATCGGACACACAGAAGAACATTTTACATCCACGAAAAAAGGATATAGCAAACCTTTCTTTCCCTCTGATTCAGGAACAAGTTTTGCGTATGCGCCTACATCCTTTCAAAATGCAGCACATGATATTAAACTTGATCAAATTATGAGAATGATTGAACAGAATAAAGTTGGTTATGAAGCGCCTTCTTCGCAAGATATGATGTTGTATATTTTTACAGGTGTGTTCTTTCTCTTTACGTTGGACACCTTCGTCAATCTAGGACGAAGAATGAAATGAAAAACGAATGTAGGTGTATCAGAATGATTAGGAGGTAATAATATGAACGCAACAATGATGAATTCATTTCTTCTCAGTAAGTGGAACGGACAGTTGTTTGGTGACGCAAAGACATGGGATTGGTCGCAAGTAAACTCCTATTTCTTTCTTATGCGAGAATTGTTGGTTACCAACAAGGATCAGTATGTCAATGCAAAAAATGATAATCTCATTCGGCATTGTAAACCGCATAATGGTAAGTGGCTTGATTACATAGTCCACAAGGAGTTTGCGACCCTTGAGGACTGGGTAAAGGATTGTGGTGGAACATTAGGAGATGTCTTGTATGGAGTGAACCGTGTACACCAAAATTCTAACAATACTCCAAAATATATTTATTTGAATACGCTTCTATCCAATCTTGGATTTGTGTTTGCTCCAGTGATTGACATTCCGCCGAAACTGGATGCATTTGTGGATATTCTAAAATATATTGATGATTCATCGTATGTATCGCCTCGCGGAAACAAGTGTTTGATAAAGAAACCTGATGGATGTATCGTAATTGGACACGTTATCGATCTAAAGTATTATAATCTAGAGGATAGAGTGGAATCGCATGTCGCAGTATCGGTTCCACAGGAGAACCCGTATATTGCAGATCAGTATATTCGTATGTCGGATATGCCGAAAGGAATGACAGTGTATTTTAAGACAAGTACAGGAGAATTTCGTAGTCTTGACTATCTCCTCATGGATTAAGCACGTTCAAAAAGACGAGACTCAAATTGAGAAAAGTCATCAAAAACATTATCCAAATATTCAATCTCAAACGTTAAAGCATATTCTGTAGGCCAATACATATAGCCACCACTGGCTTTTTGGGTATGTAGACGTGTACGAATATGCATACGATCTAACTTTCCAATTGCAGGAGAATAGTGAGCAATGTTATCCTGCTGACTTTTATCCGTATAAAATGTAACTGTTGAAGCACCGCCACCTACAAATGGAATTTTTGCAAAATGACCATCGGGATATCCAGAACGATCTGCGCCTACAGAACATTCATCTGCTTTATTGAGACCTTCAATATCTATAAGAAAATAGAGTGGAGAAGGTGACGAACTTGGAACATATGTTGGGTCTGCAGGAAACTCCGCAGCAGAAAGACGTAAAGAAATTACATTCTCATACACACGAGGCAAGTACACTACAAAATCTCCATTTGTAGCATATTTTACGAGATCACGATCTCCTGAATCAATCGTAAGTGTTTTCTTGACCGTCTTCAACTTCTTTACAGGATTTGAAGGTGCGACAACAGCTCCATTATACTCAAAAACACGACTCATCTTTGATATTTCACATGGGAATTTCTACATGTCTTTTTAAACCAACTCTTTCCTTTGGATGTTTTCTTTGCTTTCGTCACTATATCTGCGTCTGTCGTATAGTGTGTTTTGCCACACAATAACATACTTGCAGCTCGTGCATACCCCCACTGTTGTTCGGTTGCGCCTGGACGATGCCCAGTTCTCCACGCAGCCATACCACGATTATAAGATTTTCGTATGAGCGGAAGTGGAACTCCTGTTGCTTTTGAATATCTTTGTAATCCTTTTGCATGAGGAAACTTTTTTTGCCATTCACGAATATATTTAGATTTCTTAGTTTTCACATTTTTATCAGTTGCAAAAGGTTTGTATGCGGCGGGATTCTTCCATGATAATTTAGATCGTGCAAAAATCTCTTTTTTTCGTTGTGTTTTTTTCGCAGAAGATAGTCCGCTAAAATAACGAACAGGTATCATTGTATTCATAGTGACATCATTTTCATAAGGCCGTCAATCTCTTCATCTGTAAACAAGAAATCGCAAATTTCCTTGATCAAACGCAGAAGTGTTACATATACGGCGGTGTCAAAGGTGTTTGTTTTTTCAATTGACTTGCAGAGATATTGTATGGTATCCTCGGTATCTTCGCATATTTTACGAAAGTCTTGATTCTCCACATCGTCATTCACTTTTGAATAGTCTTTAATCCACTCACGGTATTTTAGAATCTCATTTTTATTATCTATCATCCAATCTTCTGTAATTCGTTGACCTGATTCAATATAATCAATCGTTTTGATAAGTGTTAGATAATTACGATACTTCTGTTGGTCGGTAAGACCACTCTCAGGATCCACCTCCATATTTTTCTCTTTGAAATGTGTATTTCTTACATAAATAGAATTCGTTTTTATATCTTTACCATTGATCCAACCACCCAAACAAGTACAGCCGCTGCAATTTGCGCGATCATATAACTTACAGCTTTTGCTTGACCTATTTTTCCAGATGCTAATGCCCAAGCGGTTACAGCAGGATTAAAATGGCCTCCCGAAACTTTACCTCCTAATCCAATTGCAACAGCAAGAGCTGCAACAATCAAAACAGGAACACCTGTAAAAGCAACCGTTCCTACCAACAAAGACGTACCCAGAAATTCTACAAGTGCAGGTGAGAACATTTATACCTACCTATTGGATTTTTTATTGTAAAACGTATTCAATTCCAAGAAACTAGGAAAGGCAATGGCACTCACAATTCACGGATATGAACTTTTAAAGAAAGATGTGCAGAATCTACATCATCTAAAAGGAGTTTTGAATGTTAAACCATATGTTCCGAGTGTGTTTGTGAAGCCTCAGTATGTACAACGATATCCTGTTTATTTTGAAACAGAGAGCCATATATACGTTCCAAAACACTACGGTATTGAAACATACGGTCCTCACAAGACTTCCACACGGAATGTAGAAATGACTCCCGATACATATTGGAAGTTCTCAGGATCTCTACGGCCCGTTCAGGAGGAGGTAGTGAGATCGTTTCTACATCCTCAACCACGCGATGGAATTCTGTCACTCCAAACGGGAGGTGGGAAGACGGTGTGTGCATTGTTTATTGCATCGAAACTTCGTGTTCCTACAATTATTCTTGTACATAACACTTTTCTTCGTGATCAATGGTTAGACCGAATCAAAGCCTTTCTTCCAAACGCACGAATTGGTAGTGTGCAAGGAGAAGTCATTGATATCCAAAATAAAGATATCGTTGTCGCTATGCTTCAAAGTGTTTCCATGAAAGAATATCCTATTGAGACGTTTCAGCCCTTTGGACTTGTTGTTGTAGACGAATGTCATCATATTGCTTCCGAAGCATTTTCAAAAGCAATTCCAAAACTAACTTCCAAATATATGTTAGGTCTTTCTGCTACGCCTGATCGCAAAGATAAACTGATGCATGTTATCAATTGGTTTCTAGGTCCTCTGTTGTATACATCGGATACAGCTGATAAAGTAGATGAACATGTGAAAGTAGAAGTATATGAATTTGAACCTTCTCATTCATCATATAATGATGTAATCTATAACCATGCAGGTGTTATGTTCACATCTTTGATGGTGAATAAAGTTGTTGAATATGAACTCCGTAATAACTTAATTGTTGAAATTTTGACTGATTTGTATCATGATAAAGAACGAGAAATTCTAGTCTTGACAGATCGTGTAGATCATACAAAAGTTTTATTTGATAAACTTCCTTTAGATATTCAGGAAGCCGCATGTGTTCTAGGTAGAAATGTGAAGTCATCACAAAGAACCGAATGGTGTGAATCAAAACGAATTTTAATTGCGACGTATTCTATGTGCAAAGAAGGATTTGATGTTGCTAAACTTAATACTCTTGTCATCGCAACACCACGTCCTGATGTGGACCAGATTGTGGGCAGAATCTTGAGAACGGAGAAAACAAAACGTTCTATAGATCCTTTAATTATTGATATTGTAGATCCTGCATTTCGCAGACAGTTTCAAGAACGTCTTTCCCTCTATAAAAAACGCAACTATAAAATTGAAAAAATGAAACTATCGTGATAAACGTCTACGGGAAATCTTACGTCGCTTTTTCGTTTTATGATGTTTACCTCCTCTTAGCCCTAGATCTTCCTCTTGAGCTGGAGGCTTAGATTGTTTAGGTCGTTTAACTTGAGCTGGAGATGAAGGTTCACTCTTTTCAGATTTTGTAGTTGTTTCACTTTTTATTATTTTTTCTTCTTCACAAGCAACACTAGGATCAAGTGGTTCAGATGCTGAGTTTAGCAACTGTTTTCGCAAACGTTCAATTGCTATTTTCTTTGCAGCTTGCATTTCGCCAATTTGTTTATTTTTTTCAGCATCTGCGGTAACTGCTTTATCTTTAGCAACCACAGCCTGTTTGGCTTCACGAATAAGATCTGCTGCTTTTTTAGCTGCAGTTTGAGCAGCAATAGTCAAATCCAGTTCATTTATGGTATCATTCTTTAACTTAGTTGTAGCATCAGATACGAGTTTCGTAGCTTTAGTAGCATCCTCAATTTCTTTACTTAATCTGTTAGCATCATCAAGAGTAGCTGTTTGAATACTCTCATATTTTTCAGAAACATTTTCGGCAGATTTTTTTGTCTGATCTGCGTAAACTTTAGTATCTGCAGCAGCTTTTATAGCTTTCTCATTATGAAGAGTCACTTCTTCGGCTCGTCTATCAAACTCTTTTTTAGCGCTAACACTATTCTCAACATAAGAACGTAAAGATTCACTTCCAGCCTTAGAATTTATCTCATTAATTGTACCAATATCAGCTGTAATTTGTGGAAGAGTAACACTAAAAACATTATTCATCACAGCCTTAGCATCATTTGCAGAAGCTTGAGCGGTAACAGCAGACTTAGTAGCAAGATCTGAAAGAGTTTTAGCTTGCGAATTAAGATTTTTAGCACTATCTTGAAGTTTCTTTATATCTTCAGGAGCTGCACCGCGTTGAAGCCGTCGACGCCGTGAACGAGCCATATTATATATGTAAGTTGATTTTTAAACGCAAATATATCACGAAAGTATCTTAATGTTTGCGAGTAACTTTGCGTCCTTTACGTCCCTTACGCCCACGAGTTTTGCGATTTGACTTACGACTACGACTCTTACGACCCTTTCCACTTGCTGCCGACTTTCTTTCCACTTCTACAGCCTCATCAATTGCGGCTTGCTCACTCATTTCTCTTTGGCGATCTGCTTCGGCCTTTGCCTGAGAACTCGGCACAAACTCGGGAGAAGTTGCTTTCAATCCAACAGGGTCCATTTTATATATCTACTCGTTTTTTAAACGCCGTATCCTTCGTCAAAATCAAAATTTGCAATCGTTTCATAATCGCGATTCATTCGTTCTTCTCTGCGATCTCCGTAATCTCCATAGTCCACTTGTTGTTCATGTCCATCCACAACAGCAGCAACATCATCTTCTAGATCTCGAGAAGCATTATATCCTTCTTCAGGTCTGTCTTCATCTTGAGCTTGTTCTGCCGTGTTATATGCTACTTCGGGATCGGGAAGACGGTATTCTTTTGCAAATATTTCACGATCTTCGTTCGTAATAATGTAAGGTGCAATACCAATATCCAAAAGCATCTTTGTGGCTTCACGTTCTGTATCATTCATGCTTCTCATACGTTGCTTGAATATTTCACGTTCACGTGTACGCAAATCTGAATCTTGCTTTGTTGCCTGTTCTTTCGTAATCAAAATCATACTAAATACCAAATCACGTTGAACAGCAGTAGATAAGGCCGATATATAACCTGTTTTGTTTGACTCCTTCATAACATCATGCATTAATTCATACACAACTCCACGAGCCGCATCACGCAATAAAGAAGCTTGTATAGTTGTTTGAAGAAATACACTTGTATGTCTATACTCTGCTAGTTTTGTTACCGAAAAAGACGCTTTAGACAAAACATCCAAAATACGGTTTAATAAAGCAAGAAACGCAATACCGTCTGTATCCGATCGCAAAAAGGATTCAAGTTTCTCTAACTTCATTCCTTTTGGAAATCCTAATCCTGTTTTCTTACGAATTTCCTCACTTGTTAGAACAGTTAATGGGCGAGGCTCATACGTAACATTAATCTGTTTCGCTGTATTGGATACCTTTGTAGGTGCTAGAACAATCAAGTCTTGAGATACGTTGGGAGGTAAACGACCTGTAATATAGGCTCTAGGCATAGGTATGTTGCATGCAGACATATGTTCCTCATTGAGTTTTTCAGACGGAGAAAATGATAGCTTTTCTACAGTTAAAATGGGAAAAGATACTTGAGATGTGGCAATTGTATCCATTGGAACTTGATATCTATCTTTTGCAGCTACAAATTGAGTTTTGAATTTTTGTGCAACTTGTTTCAAAAATACAATTGATTCTTTACGTACCTCTTTTGGTTTTGAAATAACAAGTCGCAACAACGTTGTTGTAGGACCTTTGAATGTATTGGGCGATGATTCAAATGTCGTTTTTAAAATAGAAATTATAGTATCCAATGTAGGAGAATCCGAAATATCTTCTGTATCACGAGGAAATCCTGTTAAACGCAGAATTTTAGATCCAAACGAACGACGAGGAATTAAGAACGGATTATGTGTTTGTAGCAAAACAACCATTCCTGCAATACCTAAAATACCTTCAGTTCGTTCTTTCGCCGTCTTTTCAATCTTTTTATTGGATCGTAGAACAGCTGTTAAGTCACGAATGTTTTGAACGACAGGAAGTAATTGTGATTCTATAGGAAGAACTTGCATTAACGAAAGCAACAAATACAGAATGGATTCGCCAGGATTCTCCAACACAAATGCGCTTTTCAGTTTACTCAATGAATTTGAGAATGCGACCACATGTGATTCCCCTCCACTTTGTAAAACGTCGTGTGACTTAATAACATTTCCATCTTCATCAAAATCATCCAGTGCTAGAAATACATCGGAACTAACACGTTCACCGCAAAAAATACACGCTCGAAATCCTTCATCAATTTCTGTCCATTTCTCGTAAAAATCATCCATATCACCCTGCATCTCTGCAAGTGTATGACCACATATCAAGAAAGATTCACTACTATCAAAATAGATATTGTCTTTTAACAAAGAACCACGTAACATCTTTCCAATTGCATCTACTTTATCATCGGATGTTCGGTTCTCATCATGCAAAAGTGCTAAAATTTGTCTTCTAAGATCTGATTGCGGTTGTCCAGCATATTTCTCATACACAATCTGTTTTGTTTTTGGTTCTACATGTTGAAAGAACTTCAAAAGTTGTTGATGTTCTTTGAGAATGTCCGTATCAGTTGTTTCTTTCCATGCAATCTTGTTGCCTGTTAAAAAGTCATATCGTTCTTGTACAATTTGTGCAACGGGAATACAATGACCAGAAGGAATGGGTTTATGTTTATCAACCGCTGAATTTACATCATTCCAAGCAGGGGAACGATACACGCCTGAATTTAAAAATACATTAAAATCATCTGTAAGGAAACATTCTTCGGGACTACTGATTGTTAGAGGAATAATAGGTTTCTCTCCTAAAACAGCAGGAGCTAAAAGACCCGCTTTACTGGCTTTGGAAAGAATCATTTTTGAAACCAATGCACCTCCATCTTCTTGCTTAGACAGCCAATACCGAGGTTCTAATCCTGGATACCAAGGTTGTACATAAATATCCTGTAATGTTTTCGAAGGTGCTACTTCTGAATTGACACGAGGAAATGTAACAGATAAAATGGTAGGTGT
>Ga0114958_10000965_pt1 | contig 23572 bp, 32 predicted proteins | sample C_130208_EF_Meta_FD_89577 | JGI IMG/M metagenome (GOLD analysis project Ga0114958, IMG submission 89577) | Freshwater microbial communities from Lake Croche, Canada to study carbon cycling - C_130208_EF_MetaG | ecosystem: Environmental > Aquatic > Freshwater > Lake | place: Lake Croche, Canada... | reverse complement strand
AGGATATCAGGGTAATCAGGGATTCCAAGGAACATCAGGTGGCGGCGGATCACAAGGCAATCAAGGTTTCCAAGGATATCAGGGATTCCAAGGATATCAAGGATTCCAAGGAACATCAGGTGGTGGCGGATCACAAGGAAATCAAGGATATCAGGGCAATCAAGGATATCAGGGCAATCAAGGATTCCAAGGAACATCAGGTGGTGGCGGATCACAAGGCAATCAAGGATACCAAGGATATCAGGGCAATCAAGGATTCCAAGGAACATCAGGTGGTGGTTCCCAGGGCAATCAAGGATATCAGGGCAATCAAGGATTCCAAGGAACATCAGGTGGTGGCGGGTCACAAGGCAATCAAGGATACCAAGGATATCAGGGCAATCAAGGATTCCAAGGAACATCAGGTGGTGGTGGTTCCCAGGGCAATCAAGGATATCAGGGCAATCAAGGATATCAGGGCAATCAAGGATTCCAAGGAACATCAGGTGGTGGCGGATCACAAGGCAATCAAGGATATCAGGGCTATCAAGGTACAGCTGGATCTCAAGGTGCAACTGGCTTCCAAGGATTCCAGGGATATCAAGGTGCGCAGGGATATCAAGGTGTTAGAGGTTTCCAAGGATACCAAGGCAATCAGGGGTATCAAGGTAATCAAGGTTTCCAGGGCAATCAGGGATTCCAAGGTAATCAAGGATTCCAAGGCAATCAAGGCTTCCAGGGATATCAAGGCAATCAAGGGTCAGTGGGCGGTGTGGCAACATATAACTTACCAGAAACAGGTGGAACTGCTAATTGGATTAACATGGGTACTTGGACCACAGCACAATCTGGTCAAGTATTGTTTATAACAGTTGCTTCGCACCAAGGATATAATTCTTCTACATCACAAAATCAAACAACATACTTATATTTTAAGACAGCCAACGGTTCATCAAGTCAAAACCAAGGCAGCGGAGCATTTTACGGTGACGGATTAGCCTATTATCCAACAGGTCTTGGCGGAATGGTAACTTCGCCTGGATCTTTTGTTATAGTACAAGTATCGCAAACTTCTTATACTGTTTACGGATATTTTAACTCATTTACTGGCGCAGGCGGTAGTTGGTATGCCCCACAATTTTCAGCAGGAACATCTTGGTCTAATAATGCATCAATATATTCTTCTACAGTTTCTTGGCCAGGTGGCGGAACATATATTACAGTTACTCCAACTGCTCAACAAGGTGCTCAAGGCTATCAAGGCGCTCAAGGCAATCAGGGATTCCAAGGCGCACAAGGCAATCAAGGCGCTCAAGGCAATCAAGGCTACCAGGGAAATCAAGGTACAAGTGGTGTTAATACTACATTAACTAGTACCTATGTTGGATACGGATCTGGAAGTAATACCCTAACCGGATCGTCTAATCTAGTATTCGATGGAAGTAATTTAACCGCATCAGGAAATGTTACAGCATACTCTGATGCTAGAATTAAAACCAATGTTATCAAAATTATTGATGCACTGGATAAAGTATCGCAGATTAATGGCTATACTTATGATCGTATAGATACTACAACTCCACGACAGACTGGATTAATTGCTCAAGAATTGATAAAAGTCTTGCCTGAAGCGGTATTGGGGTCAGAAGATACCGTATATACTGTAGCCTATGGTAATGTTGTAGGTTTATTGGTAGAAGCTATCAAAGAACTTAATGCTGAACTAGAGGAAGTTAAACAGAAGTTACCTAAGTAATAAATATAGATAACAATATAATAGGTATCTACCCAATGACTCAACGACAAGACTTAACGTTATTACCCGAATTAACTAGCCCCAATGGAGACACTCAATTCATTGTGCGTAATTCAGGTACTGAACAAATATTATCTTTAGCTCGGGCAAAAAGTATTTTACAGACCAAAGGTGAGATTGGTGCAACTGGATATCAAGGATTCCAAGGACGTCAAGGATTCCAGGGCACACAAGGTGCAGGTTTCCAAGGCGCAACTGGATATCAAGGACGTCAGGGCAATCAAGGAACACAAGGTGCAGGTTTCCAAGGCGCAACTGGATATCAAGGATTCCAAGGCACGCAGGGCACTCAAGGTGCAGGTTTCCAAGGCGCAACTGGATTTCAGGGATTTCAAGGACGCCAAGGATTCCAAGGCAATCAAGGTGCAGGTTTTCAAGGTGCAACTGGATATCAAGGATTCCAGGGAACGCAGGGCACACAAGGCAATCAAGGTGCAGGTTTTCAAGGTGCAACCGGATCTCAGGGATTCCAAGGATTTCAAGGACGCCAAGGATTCCAAGGCAATCAAGGTGCAGGTTTTCAAGGTGCAACCGGCTTCCAGGGATATCAAGGAACATCTGGTTCAGGTTCCCAAGGACGTCAAGGCTATCAAGGCGCAACCGGCTTCCAGGGCTATCAAGGAACACCGGGTAGTGGCAATCAAGGTGTACAAGGTAATCAAGGATTCCAGGGATACCAAGGTACGGCCGGATCTCAAGGATTTCAAGGCCGCCAAGGATTCCAAGGCAATCAAGGTGCGCAGGGATATCAGGGCGCTAGAGGGTTTCAAGGTAATCAAGGATTCCAAGGCGAAACTGGCTTCCAGGGATACCAGGGCAATCGGGGCTTCCAAGGCGCTCAAGGCAATCAGGGCAATCAAGGATTCCAGGGATATCAAGGCCGCCAGGGATATCAAGGCAATCAGGGATATCAGGGCAATCAAGGATTCCAAGGTTATCAAGGCTATCAAGGACGTCAAGGCTTCCAGGGTAACCAAGGATATCAAGGCAATCAAGGATTCCAAGGCAATCAGGGATTCCAGGGCAATCAAGGCTTCCAGGGCAATCAAGGATTTCAAGGCAATCAGGGATTTCAAGGCAATCAGGGATTTCAAGGCAATCAGGGATTTCAAGGCAATCAGGGATTTCAAGGTGCAAATGGAATAGCATTTGCATCTGGTCTAATATATCAAAATGGTGGTCCTATTAATCAAGATATTACTAATACAACAGGTGCTACAATTTTTGTTTATATAACCATTTCTACTGGAAGCCTAACTCCATTAGTGGACGGCGTTAATCTCGGAGCGGTAAGTTCTGCTAACCAAAATACATTAACCTTAGCGGCTGCGTTTCCTGTTCCACCGGGATCAACTTATAGAATAAATAGCCAGGCAAACGCAATAGCAACCTGGCTTGAATTACGTTAAATTGATCATTAATAGTGTATATAATTTGATATAATTATGAAGACTTGAATTCATAAATATATAGCAAATATCACGGAGTCGTCCAGTGTCAACAAACAGTACAACTAGCAATTACATCAGTAAAATAAATCAAGAATTCCCAGTTGCGGGTCAAAATAATGACAGCAGCGGATTTAGAAATAATTTTAAGAACATTAAATCAGCATTATCTTCTGCTGATCAAGATATCAATGACTTAAAACTCAATTCTGTAAAACTCATAGGAACTAACGATTTTAACAATAGCATTATCAAACGAGTAGTTTTACAAAACTCTTCAATAATGGTCTACGACGATACTGGTAATACACAAACTGGTGATGTACAGTTAGACTACGCCAATGGCAGTTATCAAAAGATAAGACTAGGCGGTGGTACACATGTGATCACAGTGGCCAATTGGCCCACTGGAACTAGATCTGGATCAATTATATTATCAGTAATTACCAGTAGCGTAGCAGGCTCATATGTTAGTTTTAATGCTGTGAATCTTGTATCACTTGGACCCGATCCACTACCTGTGATGTTAGCGGCAAACAGCGAACAATTTTTTGAATTGTGGTGTGATGGTGATACCAATCACTTATATGTACGCAGTATTGGTGGCGGTAACACTCCCAGCGTGGCAGATCTTATTGCAGCAGCCACAGTTAGTATAAGCACAGCAACCACACTGACTATTAATACCAATGTGTTTGCTACCAGCAAGGATGCAGATACTAGATATGCTACTACCGTCACTGCCAACGGAAAAGCTGGCAATTTGGCGCTGGTACCTAATCAGATCAAGGTTAGAATTTTAAATGTAGCAGTGCCCGATATACTGGGTAATAATGTTGCTACAACTTTTCCAGTATCAACTACAGAAGGAGTTATGGAGGGTGCTGCCATAAATTTTCCAGGGTCAACAAATCCTGCAACATTTATTGTGACAAATTTTACAACATCTACTATTACAGTTACACCAGCATTTGAAGTTACTGCATTTGCTGCTGGTGATTATATAACAATCACTAATCCTAGATTTACTGAACAACCTACTGTGGTAACTGTTAAGACTACACCAATAACTACATCATCATCGGTTGCAGGTGATCTCAAGGGACAACTATCGGCCAACTCAACATCATTATATGTGACCTATGCTGATCACTCTTACGGGACAACAAATAAAGTAAAAGTCAGTGGCGACAATGTTACCATGGTGACACAGCCCACCACAACCAAATCAACTGCATTGGCCACTACAGAATTTGTACATAACATAATGCCGTATGGTGCAATTATAATGTGGCACGGATTGGTATCTGCTATACCTGCAGGATGGGCATTGTGTAATGGAACAAACAGCACACCTGACCTTACAGGTAAATTTATTATTGGTGCCAGCATTGATGTACTCAATAGCAGCAATGCATTTTATGCAGCAACTGAAGTAACTGGTGGGTTTACACAAATTGGCGGTACCAAGGATGCTGTAACGGTGGAGCACGATCACGTGTTTGGCGGCGTTACTGATCAAGCCGGTTCCCATCACCATGATTACTATGGAGGTTCTGGTTCGGGATTACCGGGATATCCCTCAGTACCAGTTGGTGGTAATAATACTGTACTTTATACAGTACCTACTAGTGATGCTGGCGTGCATACTCACTCATATACTGGAACAACAAATCCAACAGGTGCAGCGGCAGATAATAAAAATTTACCACCATACTATGCGCTTTGCTACATTATGAAAACATCTGGAGCATAATATGTTTCATCCATTATTGGAAGATGCTAGCAAGTTGAAAGATCAAGACTTGGATAACAAGATTCAGGATCTTAGTCGCAAGTATTTTATTGCGGCTAGAATGGGGCAAGGTGGTGCTGCACATCAACTGGTCATGGCCTTAGAGGCGTATAGATCCGAGCAGCAGCGACGACAATATCAGGCTCTACAAAAAGTAGGTAAAAAGCAGGACCGGGGCCTGGACGATTTAATCAACGTTGATTAAAATATAGTTGACATTTCACTGCCAAGGTCTGTATAATGTAGAATATACGGAATTAAAAGTGAAAATTAATACTTACGGTCAGGTAGAAGTGTCAGAAGCAGAAGCATTCACTGCACTATACACCAATAAGATATCTAGCCTAAACGGTGTATTTGTTGATGATTCCGCTATTATTGACCAATATAATCAAGCAAAATTGACAAATGCAGACAGAATTGCCTCGCTAATTAAACTGGCAGAGTCTACACTGTCGTTGGAACAATTTGATAACAATTTGCAAAATGAATGGTTTATGCCCGAAAGTTATAAACCCGCATCATTTGATATAGTGGAATACTTGTTATCTCTATGTAAAACTGATATAGAAACCACAAGGGTATTGGAGGAACTAGAATTGTTTATCCAGTATGACATGATTGACTTGTTATGTTATATTAAATACTTGGTAGACACATTACGTGAAAATAAAGTGTTGTGGGGTGTTGGCAGGGGTTCTAGTGTGGCCAGTTACTGCCTGTACTTGTTAGGGATACACAAAATAGACTCAATCAAGTATGAGTTAGATATTCGAGAATTTTTAAAATAAGGAGACTATTATGGGATATAAAACAATGCAAGGTCGTGAAATTGATCTTGATAAATTGATGAGACAAAATGAATTAATGCCAGCAATTGGCAACATGAAGGTCAACGCCCGCGGAGACGAACTAGGTCCAGGTGGACAGATTATTCGCAAGCGTGAAGATGTTGTTGCAGCCTACTACGAGGATAATCCAAATGCTAGAGTTGATCCAGCACCAGTGGTGGTCAAGGAAGAAGCATCAGTTATGGTTAAAGAAACTGTTACCACTAAACAATCCAAAAAATTGGAAGCTGAGAGATAAATGAATACAGTAGAAGGCAAAATTGTTCCTCTGCGGGATAAGGTTCTAGTCAGCAACATGGAGTTTGGCATGGAGAAAACCGCCAGCGGTATCCTATTACATTCTGATGATGGTAAGAGTGCTGGTATCCATCCAAGATGGGCTCGAGTATTTGCAGTAGGTCCAGATCAACAAGATGTAAAAATTGGTGAGTGGGTCTTGCTTGAACACGGTAGGTGGACTCGCGGAATTAAACACATCACTGATACAGGCGATGAGATTGAAATCAGATTGGCAGATAACAATGCCATCATGATGTCAGCAGATGAAAAGCCCAGCGGTGTGGAACAGCGACTAGCAGCAGTTGGTGCTGGGTCAAATGTTAACTTTAATATTCCTGGCATTTAAATCTTTAAATGAACAAAAAGGGGCTTGACAGCCCCTTTTTTTATGACTATACTATCTATATAGGATATATTTTAATATGAAGACACGCGAAGAAATTATCACAGGTATGTGTTATACCTCAAGACACGATTACGGTTTAGATCGACATCCAGACGATGCACCTTTTGTATCAGGCATGACAGGATCCGAACGCAAGGCATTATGGAATCAAATGGCACAGATATTTGATAATGATATTTTTCCATACATGACTTTTAGGGAACAGGATGACTGGAAATGATTTTCAATAAAATAAAACAACTAAAGCAAGATGGATTGAAAGTTGGAATTGTATTCAGCAGCTTTGATCTATTTCATGCCGGCCATGTGGCCATGTTGGCCGAAGCCAAGAATCACTGTGATTACTTGATTGCAGCCTTGCAAACTGATCCAACTATAGACCGTCCAGATACCAAGAATCCACCAATTCAAAGTATTGTAGAACGACAGATACAGGTCAGCACAAATCGCAATGTGGACGAAGTTGTGGTGTATCAGACAGAAAAAGACCTAGAGGACCTATTGCTTATTTTGCCTGTGGATGTTAGAATATTAGGTGTAGAATATAAAGACAAAGAATTTACAGGACGTGAAATTTGTCTCAAGCGCGGAATTGAAATTGTCTATAACGGACGAGATCATTCCTTTAGTAGTAGCAGCCTACGCAAGCGTGTGGCAGAAGCAGAAGGGAATAAAAATGAACTGGTTAAAAAGACGACTCCAAAATTGGCTTAATAGCAGTGATGCCTTTTATATTGAAGAATCAAATCGTGCTCAGAATAAATGGAGCAATAGTGCTAAAATAGGCACACTGGCTAGTATGTCGGACAGTGAAACTCTTAGTTCGGAACCACTTCGCCTGAGTATCTATCGCGCCAACGGTGGAACTATTGTAGAGACACGACAATATGATCGTACAAAAGATCGTAGCGCTAATCAACTACACATTGTGGGCAATGATCAAGACCTTGGTGAAAGTCTAGCAAAGATTATCACCATGGAAAGTCTCCGTGGATAAGTGTAAAACTTGTCACAAAAATTATAGCGCAGATTGCGACTATAATCAAGGTAGGTGCCCAGGTCACCTACCATTAAAAATTGATAAAAATAATATGAAAACATTATACAAACTACTAGATAGGTTTGAAGAATGGCGCAGATATCCGCAACCAAGTCCAGTTGAAAAACAATTGCTAGGACAATATACTGATGTTATTGACACTGAATTTACTGCTGTAAGGTTGGCATCTGAAGAGTCAGCACGTTATGTGCAAGAACATATGAGAACAGTGAGAAATTTTGAAACTGATTATGATCTACATGATTGGGTTGCTCGAACACAACTTGATGCCAATCTGTTGACTGCAGGACTTGTTTTAGAGTTTGGTGTTGCCACAGGTCGTACACTGAATCATTTTGCTAGAATTTTATCTGATAAAACTGTATACGGGTTTGATAGCTTTGAAGGATTGCCTGAGGACTGGACTAGCCGTATGCCTAAAGGTTTCTTTGCAAGAGATAAGTTGCCCCGAGTACGTAAGAATTGCCAACTGATACAAGGCTGGTTTAACGAAACATTGCCAGGATTTATTGAGAATCATCAAGAGCCTGTTGCATTGTTGCATGTTGATAGTGATTTGTATTCCAGTGCAGTTACTATTTTGAATCTGTTGGAACAGCAATTGGTAGCAGGTACTGTGATTGTGTTTGATGAATACATGAACTACCCAGGATGGCAGCAAGACGAATTTCGAGCCTGGCAAGAATTCTGCGACAAATATGGTGTTGAGTATGAATACATTGGTAGAGTGAGTCGGCATCAGAAAGTTGCAGTTAGAATTACAGGAAAATCTTGACTTTTTTCTGGATCTGTAGTATAATATATAACAACTCAACCAAGGAACCAATATGGAAATACAACCTAAAGATACAAGCCGTGGACATTTCTATGTCAGCCTTGTCAAAAGCGCACTACGAGTAGTTGCAGGAGCATCACTAGTTATGATGGGACTACCAGAAGCTGGTTGGTTTCTTATTGCGGCAGAAGTGCTAGGTGTCGTTGAGGAACTGGTATGATTGATCAAGACGCAACTAAACAGCGTATGTCAGAATTGATGGCTCCGGTAGAACAACAAATCTTAATGTGCGATGACAGACAAGATTTGCTCATGATGGCCTGTGCCATGATGCAACGCACACATGAAATATTCCTATCACAATTAGGTGAAGAAGGTGCTCGTTTAATGTACAAGGATATGGTATGAAAGAATTGTGGGTAGAACGATATCGTCCAAAGACTGTTGCTGATTATGTGTTTAAAGACGATGCACAACGCAGGCAGGTTAATGCATGGATCAAAGATGGCAGCATTCCGCACTTGTTGCTGAGTGGTGCTGCTGGTATTGGTAAAACAACTTTGGCCAAAGTATTGTGCAATGAACTAGGTATTGAAGAATACGATGTGTTGGAAATCAATGCAAGTCGAGAGAACAACGTAGATACCGTGCGTGATAAGATTACAAACTTTGTGCAGATGATTCCGTTTGGGCCATTTAAGGTTGTACTACTTGACGAGGCTGATTACTTGACTCCCAATGCACAGGCCATTCTGCGCGGTGTCATGGAGACCTACAGTAACCACAGTAGGTTTATTCTTACTTGCAATTACCCAAATAGAATTATTCCTGCTATTCATAGTCGTTGCCAAGGCTTTCATGTTGACAAAACTGATCAAACTGAATTCACTGCTCGTGTAGCAACTATTCTTATTGAAGAAAATGTTGACTTTGATATTGATACCTTGGATACTTATGTTAAAATCAGTTATCCAGATCTGCGCAAGTGTATCAACATGGTGCAACAAAATGTCACGGAAGGAAAATTGCTAACACCAACAGCAGGTGATATGGGTGCTGCTGACTATAAGATTGACATGGTTGAATTGTTTAAACGGGGCAAGATTAGAGAAGCAAGAACATTGCTGTGTGGTCGTGCCCGTCCAGAAGAGATGGAAGAAATCTTTACATGGATGTATAACAATTTAGATCTGTTTGGTAAAACTGAAGATCAGAAAGATGCAGCATTGTTTATTATCAAACAAGGATTGGTTGATCATGCATTGATTATTGATCCCGAGATCAACCTGGCTGCTTGTCTAATCAAACTGGCTCGCTTGCAATAATAGATAAACCGCACACTCGATTGCAGGTCGAATAATGTGCGGTTTATCTCTTTTGTTTAAGTAGTGTTACTCGTTAGAATCTTCCTTATAGATTTTTAATACTTCTTTAACTACAGGATGGCGTTCCACGTCCCTAGTTGCAAACTCTGCTATAGCAATCATACGATAATCACCCCCTTGGCCGTATAAATTACAAAATTCTAGCAATCCGTTTTCTCGTGGTCTGTCTGCCTGATTCAAGTCCCCAGTTACTACCATTCTAGATCCATCACCTAGTCTGGTCAGTAACATCTTCATTTGCGACGGCGTTGCATTCTGCATCTCGTCTGCAATTACAAAAGCATTCTTAAAAGTTCGTCCACGCATGTATGCAAGTGGGCTAATTTCAATCACACCATCTTCTAGCATCTCTGCTATTTCTTTTGGATGGTAGTATTCCTCAAACACATCCATAATGGGTCTTGTCCATGGCTCCATCTTTTGATTAAGCGTGCCTGGTAAGAACCCATGATCTTCATCCACAGATACTGCTGGCCTTGTGATAATAATTTTACTTATTGATCCCTCCTTATACAGTTTAATAGCCATTTGTACACCCAGCATAGTCTTGCCCGTACCGGCTGGACCGATAGCGAAAACAATATATTTTTTGGGGTTTTTTAGCAATTCCAAGTAATATTCCTGGCTTAGATTTCGAGGAACAATTACAACTTGCTTATTTCTTTTCAAGTAAGGCTTGAGTTGGATCAAGTTACTTGCATCAGGACTGGTAAATCGAGGATCTCGACTAGTTGTCTGATTTTTTTCGTGTCTTTTTGCTCTTGGCAATTTTAACTCCCATGTTAGTGAAGATCGACCTGCATAGATATTTACAGAATAGAGACAAAATGGTGCTCAAATGGTGCCAAAATAGCCACAGTGAATAAAGTGTTTTAGAATTTTTCTAAGTATAAATATACTATAACAGGAACAGCCATGCATGACATTATTGATGTAATCAAGAATTTACAAACACTTAGTGAAAACAACTCTGCGTTCAAGGTGCTCAAAGATTTTGAACGAGTGCTAGATGAACTGGATATCTACGTTTTTAAGAATTGGGACGAGGGCGAGCTAATTTCTGGGCCCGATGTATCTAGATATGGTGTAAAATGCATATTCATGTGGGATGAAAAAGAAATGCCTGATCCCGAAGGTGCTCGCAGACTATATGATTATGGTTGCCAAGTAATTTATACAAAAGAAAATATCTTAATTCCACGCAAGATCAAAGAACCTAGCGATTATCGCCCAGGTACCAAGAAAGGTAAAATTGATGCACATCCTGTATGGACTGTAGAAATTATCATGCCTAAGAAACTAATGCAAGATGTTTATACAGGCAAAGAAAATCAAGAACACAATCAACAAGCTGAACTAATGAAGTACAGCAATAACCCAGATTTAGCTGCGGATGAAGCAGCACAGGAGGCACCAGATGATGTCGAATCAGGACAATAATTTTTTAGCAGAAAGTCTTAGATCAGGTGATCTAAGAGAATATGTCAGTGACCTATTCACAGTAGATCAATATCGCAGCAAGATGGGCGAAGACAGCGATATCGTTGTATTGGGATTTCGTGTCAAGGAAAAGAATCCTGCTACTGATCTAATGGAGTTTATTGAAAAAGGTTATCCATTTATTCTTGATGCTGATATGAGTGCTGGTGAAGAACAAGATGGACAATATCAAGTTTTTGTTGAAATGGAACGCACTCCCGAACTTCCGCAACGCATGAATGAATTGTTGCACGGCATTGGACAACTATGTGATTGCAGAGATTGGAGATTTAGATATCAAAAGGCTCCCAGCAGTGTGGCGTTTAGTGAAGAGTCTGTAATGGAACATATCCCTACTACCGCAGAAGAGTATCAGTCTAAAATTTTAGAAATTAAAAACACAGATGTTAGAGAATTCTTTGACCAAGGCAGTGTAGATGTTGCGTTAGAATCAGATAACACTCTAACATTCAGCAGACCATATGCTGGCGATATCCAGGCAAAGTTTATTGCTATCGGTGCTTACGAAGATGTCAAGAACACTGTTCCGGGTCCACTTTCATTAGATGAAAGTAGTCAGAGCCAGATGTTTTTCTTGGCCAAATACATGGGCAACTATGACTTCAACAAGATTGGCAATAAGTTTTTGATTAGAAACGGTGACCGTGCCATGGTCATAGAAAAGACCAGGTGGTAAAATGTGGTTGATGAATTTATTACCAGACTGGGTATTTCATGCCATGCTATTGGCAGGCGTACTGGGATTGATTGCTAGTTCTGCATTAAAAGCTATTCCTTTTGTCAGTACTTATCTATTGCCAATACAAGTTGGCGCATTGTTACTGACTATTGCGGGTGTCTGGTATCAAGGCGCAATTAGTAATCAAGCAGCATGGAACGCTCGTGTTGCAGAAATGCAGGTCAAGGTTGCAGAGGCAGAAGTTAAATCTTCCAAAAACAATGTTAAAATTATAACCAAGGTAGTGAAACAGCAACAAATAATTAAAGAACGCGGCGACGATATCATCAAATACGTTGATCGAGAAGTTGTCAAGTATGATACTAAATTCATGCCTGGTGGCGTTTGTGAAATTCCCAAAGAAGTTATACAGGCATTGGATGCTGCTGCAACCAACACACCAATAGTTGAGAAACAAAAATGAGAGCACACGAATTTATACAAGAGTCGGTTAACAACAATTTATTAAGAGAAGACACAATCTTAATAGAAGGATTACTTGACAGCCTAACTAGAATGGCAGGAAGCGTAATCAATTCTCAAATCAAAACCGTAACTAATTCGGCGCAGGGAGCAGCAGTTATTGCCAAGGTAGTAAGCAATCCGCAATTTTTAGAGACAATGACATTCTTGTTAAAAAAGTATATTAAAAATGCCATAAAACAAATACGGCATCCGCAGATCATAGCATTGATAGATCGAGTGTTTCCCAAAGGTCGAACAATTGTTGATTTCGTAAAGGCGCTGTTGTTACTACCAGCAGTAAACGTAATCAAAGTATCGCTTGAAGCAACAGGTGATTCAATAGGTGATGCGTTAAAAGACTATGTAACAAAATCTTTACCAACCTTAGATCAACTTGCACAAACGTTTATTGGACAGGGACTAGGTGCATTGTCTTCAATTATGTCAGTGTTAAAGTTCTCAAATACTGCGTTCTTTGATGTTTTGAACATGCTGAATACCAAGATCAAGACCACACCTGTTGCACCAATTGCAACCCCAGGCACCCCACCTTCAGTTAACTTGTCAAAAACGGCGGTAGCCGAATCCGTTGAATATAGTCTTGATATGCGCAACTATGTTGCACTAGTAGGTTAACATGAGATTGCACAAATTTATATTAGAACTATTTACAGGTGGAAATCAATGGAAGTGGGATTACAACAGTCCAACTGAATCCGAAGCCACGTTTGTAATAGGTGATATACAGTATAAATTCTATGCATATTCATCAGACCCCGGTACATGGGAAGTAGAGTTCAAAATTGTAGAGGGTGGTGATCCAGGCAATAGATTTGGTATCACTGGTACAGGCAATGCTGCACAGGTCATGTCAACTGTTACTGATATCCTGCGTGCCTTTTTGGAGAAACATCAAGGGCAGATATCCAAGTTGATATTTTCTGCCAAGGAGTCATCACGACAAGCACTGTATGCCAAAATGGCAAAACGCCTATTGCCTAATTGGAATTTAGAACATTTTAAAAGTTAGTTTTCACTAACAGCACCTAAACAATCACCATGATAAAATATTTGATCATAATCATTGCACTATCACTAACTGCCTGTTCAACCGCAGTACCAGTTACTGCAAAGTTTCCCAGTGCGCCACCATTACTGTTAGAAAAGTGTCCACAACTAAAAACCATATCCAGTGATACTGCAACACTGAGCATCATGACCAAAACAGTAGTAGATAATTATACAACTTACTATGAGTGTGCGGTCAAGAATGATGCATGGATTGAATGGTATCAAACACAACAGATTATTTTTGAAAAGGTAAGCAAATAATGTCAGATTTTATTTTAACCAAAGAACAACTAGCACAGATTATTCCAGGCAATGCCTACGTAGATCAATGGCACGATGCATTGTCACAATTATTGCCAGATTATGGTATTGATACACCTGCTCGAGTTGCAAGTTTCTTAGCGCAATGCGCCCACGAAAGTGGTGGATTTACTGCATTGAAAGAAAACTTAAACTACCGTGCTGTTACCTTACGCAGAGTATTTCCCAAATATTTTCCTGATGATGACATTGCCAACGCCTATGCCGGCAAGCAAGAGATGATTGCCAACCGTGTATATGGCGGACGTATGGGCAACGGTGACGAACACTCTGGTGACGGGTTTCGTTATTGTGGTCGTGGTCTAATACAACTTACAGGCAAGGACAATTATCAGGCATTTGCTGACAGTATTGAAACTGCGGTAGAAGATGTTCCAGAATATCTAGCAACATTTGAAGGTGCTGTACAAAGCGCCTGCTGGTTCTGGGAAAGTAACAATTTAAATCAATTTGCAGATAGTGGAGATATTGAAACAATGACCAAACGTATCAATGGCGGAACTATTGGATTGGAAGATCGTATCAAACATTATAACCACGCATTACACGTACTAGGAGCATAACATGGCTGAATTATTATCTCGCAGTGAACGAGAGGCAAGAATCAAGGATAAAGCAGGACTTGTTATTGTTTTTATGGCCTTGTTCCTGTCAATTAACACCTATATTGCCAATGATTTTAGTAGTGCAGCCCAAACTAACTTGCTTAAAGCAACCAATACCTATGGGTTCTATCAATCTAAAAGTATCAAGCAGACTATTGCCGAAGGGCAATTGGAGGATGCTAAAAAAGACAAAGATAAACTGAGAATTGAAAAACTAGAGGCAAAGATAGCACATTACGAAAGTGACCCTAAAACTGGCGAAGGTAAGAAGGAATTACTTGCCAAGGCACAGATGCAAGAATCTGCTCGCGAAGAAGCAAGATTACATAGCCCATGGTTAACTTTTTCAGGTATGCTGTTTCAAATAGCAATTGTATTGTTATCAGCAAGCATTTTAGCAGTTAATAACACCATGTATAGGGCCAGCATTGCAGTTGGTATATTAGGGCTAGGTCTAATGGCACAGGGAATTTGGCTAGTTTTCTAACTTAACTGTACACTTAATATCTCACGCTGTTCCTGTAAATAATATTACACTAGTATGGAGCAGGTATATGTGGATAATCAAACCGTGGGTATTGATTCCAATTTTTTTCGGAACAATTATCACGGCTTCTGCTCCACTACCTTCTGAAAAATTAGATAAAAATAAAGAATATGTATGCGTTCAATGGACTGGCTCTGCCGATGATACTCAGCATCGACCCTCAGTTTGTTTAAAATGGGAGGTTAAAGAAAAACCTTTCCACAGGAGGGTTTAAATGATAGATCCATTCACAGCGTTTGCCATGGCTCAAGGAGCAGTCAAGGGAATTAAAGCAGCAATTGCTTTAGGTAAAGATGTCAAAGGGCTAATAGACGATTTTAGCAAATTTTATCAAAATGCAGATGCGGTGCATGTTGCAAGCACCAAAATGAAAATGGACAACGTTGGCAAAACCGACGCACAAATAAGTTCAGATGCTTTAAAAATTGCAATGGCATCTAAAGCATTAAGAGAGCATGAAAAAGAATTAAAAGATATTTTATTTTGGTCCGGAAATGCATCAGTATGGAATGAAATGATGGCAGAGCGTACCCGCATGACAAAGGAACGCAATGCAGCGGAAAAAGCAATTGCTGATAAAAAGCAAAAAGATAAAGAGGCTATGTACAATCTATTCATGAATATATTAATTTTTATTGCATGTATTGTGTGTGCTGCTCCTATTATATGGTTAACTTTCTATGTGATAACAAATCGTGGATTCTAAATAAAAATATTAGCAGGTATCTAATAAATATTATTACACTATAATGGACAGCAGGCTTCTTCAACACATGTATCAAGCGTGGATACAGGGTAATACCGAGCATGTGAACGATTGGCACATATTTGCAGATTGGGCTGCAACTTTCAACAATAAATCTGTTGAAGAAGTATTAGAACTATTGAAAAACTGTCCGTGGGCAAATATAAAGGGGATTAAAAATGGGAGCAGGAATTAACACAATGGATACAGATACATCTAAAGAAGATTGGATGAACAGCAAATGGCGACCAATGATGGGATGGATGTACATGGCTGTATGTTCCTGCGACTTTGTCTTGTTTCCCATTCTGTGGAGTCTTTTACAAACTACTGGCCATGGTGCAGTAACAAGTCAATGGCAACCACTGACCTTACAAGGTGCTGGACTATTTCACATTGCCATGGGTGCCGTGTTGGGTATTGCTGCATATGGTAGAACACAAGAAAAGATAAATGGTTCAAATAATAGTAACACCCCGATGCCGCCAACTCCAACACCGCAACCCGGATTTGGTACAGGATTCAATGCTGCTCCGGCTCCTGCTGCATCATCTGGATTTGGCACAGGGTTTGGTGGCAAGGCTGCACCTGCACCACAACATGATCCAGCACTATAAAGGAACTATCATGAAGAAATTATTTTGGGCAATATGTATCATGGGATTATTAGCAGCATCACCTGTTACGGCTGCCGAAGTCAAACAGGTATGTCATGATAAAGTGGTTAAAGGTAAAACTACCAAGGTATGTAAAAAGATTAAAATACATAAGAAGTTAACAGGTACAAAAGTTCCAACTAAAAAATAAGACTGCTTGACATCTAGACAAAGGTATAGTATAATTTATTCTATACCTTTTTCTATTATGGATCATTATCAAACTCTAGGCGTAGATCGCAACGCATCGCAAGATGATATCAAACGAGCATATCGCAGTTTGGCATCAAAACATCACCCAGACAAAGGGGGCGATACTGTCAAGTTTCAGGAAATCCAATCTGCCTACGCTACACTTAGTGACGAACAAAAGAAGGCCGAATACGACAATCCCCAACAACAATTTCACAATGGTGGAATGCCACAGGGATTTGAAGATATTTTTGGTCAGATGTTTGGCGGCGGGAATAATCCGTTTGGTGATATATTTGGACAACGCAGGCAACAGCCCCGACGTAATCGAACACTGAATATCCAAACTGAAATTACTCTAGAAGAAGCATTTACTGGCAAGGATTTAATTGCAAATCTAACGCTGCCAAGTGGTCGAGATCAAACTCTCGAAGTTAAAATTCCTGCAGGTGTTCAGGATGGAATGACTCTTAGACTTGCTGGCCTAGGCGAAGATACGGTTTCAGATGCCCCCAGGGGAGATATCCACCTGACTGTTACTGTTCGCGAACACCCGATATTTCAAAGACAAGGCGACGATTTATTAATAGTCAAAGATATAAACTGCATTGATGCCATGTTGGGAAAAGATATCACTATCAATACCATCGATGGCAGAACACTTGAAGTCAAAATTCAACCAGGTACACAACACGGTAGTACATTGGGTGCAGCTGGATTTGGGATGCCAAAAGTTTCAGATAGTAGATTTAAAGGGCGACTATTGATTAGGATCAACATTACTATCCCTACTAATCTAACTGATGCACAAAAACTATTACTGAGCCAATTTAATAATTAAATAAAACTATGTTAAACATACTTAATTTTCCATCTCCAATATTGAGAGAAAGGATTCCAGATTTTGATTTTGCCAATCCGGTTATGGATCCAGTTGAACTTGAACGATCAATGATTGAGACCATGCTGGCACATGATGGTATTGGACTTGCTGCAAATCAAGTGGGCATAAATGCCAGAATGTTTGTTATGGGGCACCGTGACAATCCGGAAGTTGCACAGGCATTTTATAATCCTGTGGTAGTGGCCAATGTTGACGAATTTGAAGATTTGGAAGAAGGCTGTTTGAGTTTTCCAGGAATCTATGTTAAAATTAAACGTCCCAAGAAGATAAAGGCACGTTGGCAGAACTCCTCAGGAGAATGGCAAGAAAGTGAATTTGACGGATACAATTGCAAATGCTTCTTACACGAGTTAGATCATTTGGAAGGAATTGTATTCCAGGATAGGGTCAGCGTTCTTAAATGGGCGTTGGCAGTTAAGAAAACCAAAAAAAGGAAATATAAGTAATGTTAGAACCAAATAAAGATCTAGAAGAAATCTTTGAAAAGGCTGTTCAGGTAGCCAGTTTGAATAGTCACGAATACGTGACATTGGAGCATTTCTTATTCAGTATGCTGAACAATGATTCATTTGCAAAACTCTTGACCACATTTGGAGCAAATGTAAAATCTCTCAAAGATGACGTAGAAAACTATATTTCCAACGAACTAACAGAAATTGTAAATGACGAGGTTGATAAACCTAAAAAGACTGCAACTGTAGATAGAATGTTGAGTCGCACATTTACCACTGTGTTGTTTAGTGGTAGGTTGATTATTGAACCAGCCGATTGTTTTATCAGCATGTTCTCAGAAAAGAAAAGTCATGCTAATTTCTTTGTGCGCAAGGCCAATATTGATAAAGATCAATTTATCAGTTTCCTTCATAAAGAAGTGGTTAAAGAAGATGGTGCTGCTGCTAATACTTCAAATGATCGACAAAATGCTCAGTTGGAAAAAATGATTGTGCAGTTCTGTGCTAATCTTACTGCTCGGGCCAAATCTAAAAAGATTGATCCAGTTATTGGACGTGATAAAGAACTTGAAGAAATCCAACTGGTACTGGCACGACGAAACAAGGCCAATGCTATTTTAATTGGTGATCCGGGTGTAGGTAAAACTGCCATTGCCGAAGGTCTGGCACGTAAGATCCTAGAAGGCGATGTTCCCAAGTTTATTCAAGATCACACTGTTTACAGTCTTGATATCAGTGCCATGTTGGCAGGTAGCAAGTATCGTGGAGATTTTGAAGAACGTTTGAAGTCTGTAATCGGTGCGCTTGAAAAGAAAGGCAACTGCATCCTGTTTATTGACGAGGCACACATGATGAACGGCGCTGGTGCTGGAAACGGTAGCAGCAATGACATGGCCAATATGCTCAAGAGTGCTCTAGGACGTGGTACCATCAAAGTGGTTGCAAGTACCACATGGGAAGAATATCGCAAGCACTTTGAAAAGGATCGTGCTCTAATGCGTCGATTCCAACGTGTTACAGTTGATGAGCCCGATGAGGCAACTGCGGTTAAGATTATTAAAGGTCTTAAAAAATATTACGAAAAGCATCACAATGTCAAAATTACCAATCAGGCAGTTGTTGATAGTGTAAAGTACAGTATCAAGTATATCACAGACAAGAAATTGCCAGACAAGGCCATTGACTTGATTGACTGTGCCTGTGCTAGATTCAAGATTCGCGATGAAGAGTCGGGTATTGTTGATCACGAGGAAATCTTGTTTGAAGTTAGTAAGATTGCAAACCTGCCTGTGGAACAACTTGCCAACAAGGAAACTTCTAGTCTAGTCGGCTTGGAAAAGAACATGAAAGCCAAAGTGTATGGACAAGAAAAAGCCATTGATACCCTGTTAGACAAGGTGTTTATTGCACAGGCTGGCCTGAAGTCTCCCAACAAGCCTATTGGTAGTTTCTTGTTTGTGGGTCCAACTGGTGTGGGTAAAACTGAAGCAGCCAAACAATTGGCCGCTAACTTGAATACCAAATTGATCCGCTTTGACATGAGTGAGTTCCAAGAGAAGCACAGCGTGGCCAAATTCATCGGTAGCCCTCCAGGATATGTTGGGTTTGACGACAATGCTGGACAACTGATCACTAGTCTACAGGAAAATCCCACTTGCGTGTTGTTGTTGGACGAAGTTGAAAAGGCTCATCCAGATGTTCTTACAATCATGTTGCAATTGATGGATAATGGTTTTGTCACTGGCAGTAATGGTAAGAAGGCAGACGGGCGCAATGCAATTATCATCATGACCAGTAATATCGGTGCCAGTGATGCTGAAAAGAATGCAGTGGGCTTTGGTAGTCTAGAACGTGATAGTGATCCCAAAGATGCTGTTAATAAATTCTTTGCACCAGAATTCCGTAATCGTTTAGATGGTATGATTCGCTTTGGCAAATTAGATCACACCACAATGGTCAAAGTTGTTAAGAAGTTTATTGATGAACTTAATGTATTGGTTAAAGATAAACATATTCATGTCAAGCCCAATGCTGAATCAATTGAGTTCTTGATCAAGAAGGGTTTTGATACCAAGATGGGTGCTCGTCCACTACAACGTACCATTGATGAAATGATTAAAAAGCCCTTGAGTAAAGAAATCTTGTTTGGACGTTTGGTCAATGGTGGTATAGTTGAAGTCACAGTTGACAACAATTCTTTAAAACTCAATATCCCTGAGATCCTACCAGTTAAGGTTAAAAATGAAATTGCAGTTACAGAAAACCAGTAAGTTATTCTACAACAAGTGGCCCTATAAGATAGCCTGTCATATCAATGGAGGTAACAGGCTGACATTTCTTGGTATAGAATCTGTTAGAGCATGGTGTACTGGCTCGGTCTCAAAAGATGAGATGCCATTTTGGATGCGTAACTCCAAAATGTTAAAAGAAGATAAGGCACAGTTATTGTTGTTTACTGTCAAGGTAGAACCATACTTGGATCTCAAAAAAACCAAACAAGGGCAAATTAGAGCAGAAGGTAGGCATTTTAATTTATTCTGCCGAGATAAAGAAATGATGGAGGCAATCTCTGCTGCATTGGAGCCGTGGGTAACTGATATATACGGTCCCTCTACTGATGAAGAACTTGAGTTCATGTTGGTCAGCGATAATAAGCGAATCACTTGTGATCAACTACCATATGAAAAATATCAATTCAGGATATATCTCAAGAATGATATGCCATCAGATAGGCGAAGCAAATTTGTGGAATGGAGAAAAACATATCAAGATCGTGTATTTGTGTCGGGGCAGACCGAGCGTTGGCTACTGAATAGTCTAACCTATCAATGGATGCAGAGCCCGTTTTTATATGTTGAAGATGCCAAAACACTGACCATGGTTGGCTTGTTTTTAGGTGGCAATGTCAAAAAAGTTGAGGAGTTTATCCCTAGATCTAGCATAAATACTATTCTAGATCAGGAACAAACATGTCAGCCCTAAGTCAAAGCCTAAGTTTTTTACATCAAAACACCAGCACAGTCAGTGTTGTTTATCCCAACACCGCAACCACTACCATGGTATATCTTAGCAATAAGGCCAAAGGGGATGGTTACTATGGCAGCAGTGATGGGTTACATACTGTAATGTATACTGCTACCATGAACTTTGTAGGCACAATGTCCATGCAGGCCACACTGGCTTCAGAACCTGTTGAATCTGATTGGTTTAACATTGCCAATACCGCAGTAAGCTATAATGTGCTAGATGATCGTTATACCACCACCGTAGACTATACTAATTTCACTGGAAATTTTGTATGGGTGCGTGGTTGTATTGCTATTGATGCGGGCAGTGTAGATTCTATCCTGTATAACCACTAATTTTTCATTTGGTTAAATGATAATAAATACTCTATATGGAGAGTATTATGCAATTCTGCGACCTTTTGGTTGGTAGAGCGTGGTAAGGAAACAATATGTTATTAAATGAATTTTTTGGTAAACCAGTAGACATTAAGAAAGAAATGTCAAAAGATCGCGAGGATAAGAATCTTGGCGATGAATTGTTCTGGTATATTGTAGATCACGACAAATTGCACAAGGATTATTTCATGCCCTTGGCCAAAAAGATCAAACGCGACCATGAAACAAATAAATTGGATAAAGAAAAAAGCGTTATGGAATTTATGCCAATGGTAAAGAAAGGATGTATGGAATTTTATCACCATAAGAAAATGAAAGACAATCCTGATAAATCTTTTACCAAAGAAATCTGTAAAGAGCTTTGCGAAAAACTATTTGATCACTATCGTGAAGGTATTGTCAAAGATGAATATAAGTTAGGACAATAATATCATGATGTTAAGTGAATTATTTAAAAAACCAAAGAAGCAGATTGCAGAAGGTGGCAATTTAGAATTGGATAATCCTCAAGACCCAGCAAATCCATACAAGGCAGATGAAATCGATCTCAAAGTACACAATCGTACCTACATGGTTGGACTTTTAGATAAACTATTGAATGATATTAATAATGCATTTAAAGCACAATACAAGACTCCTATTTGGAGCGAGCAGTTATTGGCCAGCAAGCAATTCCTAGGCGGCAGCAGTTTGCACTTCTTTGATACCAAAGGAATTGATGATCAAAGATTCACACAACTTAAACCAAAGGTAGGTGACATTGATACACAATGCAACAAAGAATTAGAAGAAGAAATTAAAGCATTCTTAACTGCAAACTATCACAAGAAAATTGGCGATACCACATTGCTTGGATATAGTGCAGGTAACGAACAATACAACGCATTATTCCAATTTGAAAATCCACCAATGAAGATTCAAATTGATTTTGAATTTGGTCGATATAGTCCAGAAACAAATACTCCAGATGAATGGTTTAGATTTAGCCACAGCAGCGACTGGGCAGATATTGAAGCAGGTGTCAAGGGTGTATTTCACAAATATCTATACAGAGCACTAAGCGGTGCTACATCCAAACAAGCCTATGTGGCCAAGATGACTGGTAGAGGTAAGGCACGTGCAATTCAAGTTTCTGATGAACCAGAAACTATTAACACAGCATCTTTTGCCGTGGCAAGTAAACAAGGTGGTGGTGTAAGTCAGAAATATGTTCCATACATTGATCCTGCAACCAATCAACCAATGGTTAAGAATGGGTTGCCTGTGATGCAGGAAGTACCAAGTGCAGAACGTGATTATGAACAACGACTAGATAAACAATTCTTTACGTTTTTTGGACATAACCCACAACCAGAAGATACAAAACTACAATGGAGTTTTGTTGGCACACTGGACCTAATCAACAAATATATTGATAAGGCAAGAAAACCAAAGATTGTAGAAGACTTTTTGGATATTTGTTTTGAACCAGGTAGTCAAATGATTACCCGTGATGATCCAAAGCGTGATGCTCAAACCAAATTTGCAGCCATTGATCTTATGTTGGAAAAACTAGGCATGCAATCAATGCGTCCAAAAGCAATTCAAATGGCCAAGGCCTACGAAGATGAATTTAACGAAGTAGAAGCATACAAGAAGGCACATCCAGACGAGCGTCAACCAAGAGCCGCATTGAAGAAAATGAAGGCTGCTCAAGGCCTAACAGAAGCAGAAGAACAACCAGCAGTCAAGGCGCAACTACGTAAAGGCATGCCACACCTGCGTGATTTAAAACCTGTTGACTTCTTGGATTTATTAGACGAAATACACGATGGCAATGGTCGATTCAAATTACAGAACATTCCGCTAAATGTCAAGATTGATGGCTTTGGAGGACGCTTTGGTAAAAATGCAGAAGGCAAACCTTTTATGGGCACAAGCCGCACAGAGCCACGTTACCAAGCAGGGTTCTTAAAGCATCATCAAGAGAAAGGCACAACTGATCCAGAAATTTTAGGTCGTGCTCAAACATTTGACAAGTTATTCAATGAGATGATGAAGGCAGTTCAATTGGTTGATAGCAAACTTGGCCCAGACTTTTTAATTGACAAGCAGGTCACTTGCGAAGTATTGTTCCTACCATTTGCCACACAAACAGAAGAAGGCAAACTAAAGTTTGTTGGTATTGAGTATGATCAACTTCCACAAGGTGTAGAATT
>Ga0114958_10000963_pt1 | contig 23612 bp, 22 predicted proteins | sample C_130208_EF_Meta_FD_89577 | JGI IMG/M metagenome (GOLD analysis project Ga0114958, IMG submission 89577) | Freshwater microbial communities from Lake Croche, Canada to study carbon cycling - C_130208_EF_MetaG | ecosystem: Environmental > Aquatic > Freshwater > Lake | place: Lake Croche, Canada... | reverse complement strand
TGATAATGGCAAACATTAACTCTTGTTTGCGCATTCTTCCGGTATTTTCAATTTCTAATTCTTCAGCTTGTTTCAATACTTCGGACACATGAAGAGCTTTGAGTTCATTCAGATGCATAGGGGTACTCCTTTAGGAGTTCATTCATAGTGGGGGGAAGTGATCAGACTGAAAGTCTGCAATGAGAACGTGAATGACTGCTGAGGGAGTACGCAGTAATCACGTGGTCTTATTATGGCACGAAAAAAACATGGGAAAATTCAGGCAAGTTGTTGTTCAAGAAACTCCGTGAGTTGGGCTTTACTCATTGCCCCGACTTTTGTTGCAGCAAGTTGGCCATTTTTAAAAAGCATCAAGGTAGGAATGCCGCGTATTCCGAATTTGGCTGGAATATCTCTGTTGTCATCGACATTCATTTTGGTTATTTGCAACTTGTCTTTGTAAGTAGTAGCAGCATCATCAAGGACCGGAGCAATCATTTTGCACGGACCACACCACTCTGCCCAAAAATCAACCAAAACAGTGTCTTTAGAATCAATGACAACTGATTCAAAAGTGCTATCAGTGACATGTTTGATGAGTTCGTTTGCCATGTTTTTCCTTTGTTTAAGACATTTTAAGATAATTTCATTGGGCATAGGCGAGAAAGAAAAAATCAAATTTATTTCTCTAGAATATTCTGATGTTTACTCACTTGCGACTTCATACGGAATTTTCAATCACTGACGGTACATGCCGCATTGAAGAAGTTGTTGATGCAGCAGTATCAGATCATCAAACTGCTATCGCCATCACTGATCTCAATAATCTTTTTGCTGCAGTCAAATTTTATACAGCTTGCAGAAAGGTTGGTATCAAACCTATTCTTGGAAGTGAAATTCATGTGTTATTTCCGGGGCTCGACGAGCTTTCTAAATTGGTATTTTTGGTCAAAAATGAAAAAGGATACTTTCACCTATCTAAGTTATTGACCATGCTTTGGACAGATCAGGCAGGTAAGAATCAACCTTGTCTCAATTGGGCTGAAGTAGTTAAATTTTCTGACGGCTTAATTTTGTTGTCCGGCGCACAGCACGGACCCCTAGGGCAAACGTTGAAAGTCGGCAACCGTCATAGCGCACAAGAAATAGCTATTGAAATAGCAAATGTTTTTAAAGATAGCTTTTATATTGAATTACAACGGTGTGGGCGTGTTGATGACGAAATTTATATTTCACAAGCTTTAGAACTGGCTTCAGATTTGCAATTACCTGTTGTAGCTACCCATGCCATCCAATATCTAAAACCTGAGGACTTTGATGCGCACGAAACAAGGGTGTGTATTTCTCACGGAGAAATACTCGGCAATCCTAAACGTATGCGCAGATTCACGCGGGAACAATTTTTTCAATCGACATCGCAGATGTTGGAACTCTTTAAAGATATCCCATCAGCAATATCAAACAGTGCTGAGATTGCAAAGCGTTGCAATTTGAGTTTGACATTAGGTAAACCGCAATTGCCAGCTTTTCCTACGCCAGTGATTGAAGGGACAGCAAAACCCGTTGATATTTATTTCAGAGAAGTTTCCTATGAAGGTCTAGCTAACCGTTTGGCTATGTTGTTCCCAGATCTGACTGAACGTGAGAAGCACAAACACATTTACGTCGACCGACTTGATTTTGAAATTAAAACAATTTTGGAAATGGGGTTTCCAGGTTATTTTTTAATTGTCAGTGATTTCATTAATTGGGCTAAAAAAAATGGATGTCCTGTAGGACCTGGTCGGGGATCGGGAGCAGGCTCTTTAGTGGCGTTCGCCTTAAACATCACCGATCTTGACCCACTTAAATACAACTTGCTTTTTGAGCGATTTCTCAATCCTGAGCGGGTATCCATGCCCGACTTTGATATCGATTTTTGTCAATTGAACAGGGACCGAGTCATTGACTATGTAAAGAATCAATATGGCCGTGAAGCAGTGAGTCAAATTGTCACCTTCGGAACTATGGCGGCTCGCGCAGCCATACGTGATGTTGGTAGAGCTTTAGATATGAGTTATTCTTTTTGTGAAGGCTTATCGAAGTTAATTCCAAACAAGCCTGGACAACCTATGACGATTGCTTTGGCTATGGAGCAAGAACCCATGCTGTCTCATCGATTCAAGCAGGAGGATGAAGTAAAAATATTAATTAATTTGGCACAAAAGCTTGAGGGATTAACCAGAAATATTGGAATGCACGCAGGGGGTGTATTGATAGCCCCAGGACAGCTGACAGATTTTTGTCCGCTGTATCAGCAACCTGGCAGCCCCGCCGCAGTCAGCCAATTTGATAAAGATGATGTTGAGTCCATAGGCTTGGTCAAATTTGATTTCTTAGGCCTTGCAACTTTAACCATACTTGAAAAAGCAAAAGATTTCATAGTTTCACGTTATCCCGAACACCAACATTTTTCATATGAATCCATCGCACTTGATGATCATGCAACCTATGAACTATTTTCTAAAGGAAAAACTGAAGCGGTTTTTCAATTTGAAAGCAGAGGCATGCAGGCAATGCTGAAGGATGCAAAACCCAGTCGTTTGGAGGATTTAATCGTTCTTAATGCATTATTTAGACCCGGTCCCATGAGTCTGATTCCAAGTTTCGTTGCACGAAAACATGGAAGAGAAGAGGTCAAGTACCCCCATTCTTTGGCTGAACCTATATTGTCTGAAACCTACGGAATCATGGTTTATCAAGAACAAGTGATGCAAATAGCGCAGGTGCTTGGCGGTTATTCACTGGGTGGCGCTGATCTCCTCAGGCGCGCAATGGGAAAGAAAAAAGCGGATGAAATGGCATTACACAGATCCGTATTCAGAGAGGGTGCTGCCAAAAACCAAATTTCTACTGCACAAGCCGATGCTATTTTTGATTTGATGGAGGAATTCGCTGGCTACGGATTCAATAAATCACATGCGGCAGCTTATTCGCTATTGGCTTACCATACCGCTTGGATTAAAGTTCATTTCCCATCGGAATTTTTTAGCGCAAATATGACTGTTGAAATGGATGACACGGATAAGCTAAAAATTCTTTACGATGATGCGCTTGAGATGGGAATTACTTTTGAATTTCCTGATATAAATTCTGGTGAATATGGTTTTGTACCAGTATCCAGTAAATCTATCCGATACGGGTTGGGTTCAATTAAAGGAACAGGGCAAGCTGCCATTGAAGATATTTGTAATACCCGATCTAAGACAGGACTGTTTCAAAGTCTGTTTGACTTTTGTTCCAGGGTTGATCGAAATAAAGTCAATAAACGTACTTTAGAAGCTCTGATCAAGGCCGGCGCCTTTGACAAGATTTGGTCTAACAGGAGCGAACTTCTTTCTTCAGTCGGTTTGGCGCTTGAGTTTGCTAATTCTCAAGAAAATAATCTCAATCAGGCTGGACTTTTTGACTTAGGTGATGAGCATGGATCTAGCACCAAAGAACCGCAGTTAATCACACAGCAAGAATGGGGTATCAGGGAAAAATTAACTCAAGAAAAATCTGCTTTAGGTTTCCATTTGTCAGGGCATTTATTCGATGAGGTCGAAAGTGAAGTCAAATCTTTCATCAATTCAAGGTTAACTGACATCACAGAAAGCCGAGAACCGCAATGGGTCGCTGGCATTGTCAGGTCTGAAAGATCAATCAATACTGCCAAAGGGAGATTAAATATTTTTATATTGGATGATGGCAGCAATTCAATAGAAATTACTTGCGATGATTTGGTTTTCAATAAGTTCAAGAATTTCATTAAGGAAGATCAATTAATCATTGCGCTAGTTAAGGTCCAAAGCGACAGGCGAAATACAGGTTTGCGAGTCAGCTTGCTTGAAGTGATGGATTTGACACAAGCAAGATGTTATTTTGGAAAATATTTGATGATTTCCATTCAGAAAAAGACCAATGAAATATCTGAATATTTGAAATTACACACCCAGCATATCTTTTCGATACCTACGCTGCCAAATTCTTCTTTGCTCGGGGTTAGATTACATTTAGAACTTGAACAAGGTGAAGTTGAATTTCAGTTAGGTGAAAAAGCAAAAGTCTATCCGTCTGATGAATTCTTGACTCATTTAAAGTCAAATTTCCGAACAGTTGATTCTCGAATTATTTACCATTAGCTATGTTTTTTAATCTGCCAACCATCATGACCTGGACAAGGATCATTGCCATACCCTTGCTGGTATGGGTATTTCACTGGCCATTGGATATGGGCACGCGTAATTTGATAGCTACTTGCATGTTTGTTGTCTTTGCGCTTACAGACTGGCTGGACGGTTTTTTGGCGCGAAGACTTAATCAGACTTCTGCTTTCGGGGCATTCTTAGATCCAGTGGCCGATAAATTTTTAGTTTGTGCAAGCTTGCTTGTCTTGGTTGACCTCGGACGAGTGGATGTCATTGTTGCACTGTTGATTATTGGTCGTGAAATTGCGATTTCGTCTTTGCGTGAATGGATGGCTCAAATAGGCGCATACAAGTCAGTAGCTGTGCACATGATTGGAAAGCTGAAGACCACAGTACAAATGGTCGCTATTCCGTTTTTAATTTATGACGGCGTCTTATTTGGAACTATTTCTACGGGATTTTGGGGTAACCTTCTCATTTGGCTAGCTTCAATTTTGACCATCTGGTCAATGATTTTTTATATGAAAAAAGCGATACCATTCATCAGAGAAAATGCAAATAAATGAGTAAATAAAAAACCATCTAGAATATGCTTGTGTTTTTTCGAAGGGTTGGTTTTCTGGATTGCACTTTTCGTTACAGTTGCTGTACTTTCTGTCAAATCACGAATTTTTCCAAACTCCTTCGTCTGTGACACTTTTATCAACCGAACAAAACACACCTGTTGTCAAAGGGGCCTTTGTGAATAAATCTGAACTCATTGAACATATTGCATCTGAAGCTGATATATCTAAGGCTGCAGCAACACGCGCACTTGAATCTACCATTGACGCCATCACGGCTTCATTAAAAAAGGGAAATGCCGTCTCCTTAGTTGGTTTTGGCACTTTTGAGGTAACAAAGCGGGCTGAAAGATCCGGTCGCAATCCTGCAACTGGCGCTGCTATTACAATCAAAGCCGCATCGGTTCCAAAGTTCCGTCCTGGCAAGGCCTTGAAAGATGCTTTGAACTGAAAGAGATCACGGTGGGGTGCTTAGCTCAGTTGGTAGAGCGGCGCCTTTACACGGCGTAGGTCGGCGGTTCGAGACCGTCAGCACCCACCAACTCACCTAGGCGAACACTGTTCGCCTTTTCTTTTTTTAACTCACATACCCGCCATGTTTGATTTCATTCGCAACCATAAAAAGATCATGCAAATTTTGCTGATCATTCTCATTTTTCCTTCATTTGTGTTGTTTGGTATCGATGGTTACAAGCGATTCAATGGACAAGGTAAAGTTGTTGCAACGGTGGATGGCATTGATATTTCTCAGGACGACTGGGACAAGGCTCATCAAGCTGAAATCACACGCATGCGAGCTTCCATGCCGAATATAGATGTCAGTATGTTTGATACGCCTTCAGTTAAGTATGGTGTTCTTGAAAGAATGGTGCAGTCTAGGGTTTTGGAAGCAAGTGTTAAAAAATTAAATGTCAAAGTCTCAGATGATAAGGTTGCCCAATCCATAGCTGAAATGGAAGTTCTAGCCTCTATTAGAAAACCAGATGGATCCCTTGATTTAGAAAAGTACAAACAACTTTTAGCAGGCCAAGGTATGTCACCCGAAATTTTTGAAGGCCGTTTGCGATCTGATATTGCAGTCAAACAAGTTGTCAATGGTGTTACGCAAAGCAGTGTCTTCTTGCCAGCTCAAATGGACACAGCATTGGATGCCTATTTTCAACAAAGAGAAATTCAAGTCGCCATTTTTTCAGGCTCAGACTATATCGATCAAGCTAAACCTACTGATGATGAAGTTCTTAAATTCTTTAACACTCACAAAGACGACTACAAATCCATTGAGTCTGCAGACATTGAATACGTCGTTTTGAGTCAAGAATCTGTTGAAAAAACCATCACAGTTTCTGAAGCCGAAATTAAAAAATATTTTGAGCAAAATGAAACGAACTTAGCTTCAAAAGAAGAGCGTCGAGCCAGCCATATTTTAATTAATGCCCCTAAGGAAAGCTCCGACACTGAAAAGTCCAAAGCCAGAGAAAAGGCATTGAGTCTTCTAGAACTGGTGAAAAAAACCCCTAGCCAGTTCTCTGAAGTTGCAAAGAAAAATTCCCAGGATCCTGGTTCAGCACCGAATGGCGGTGATCTTGGATTTTTTGCGAAGGGTGCCATGGTGAAGCCTTTTGAGGAAGCAGCATATGCTATGAAAAAAGGCGAAATCAGCGGCATAGTTGAATCAGATTTTGGTTTCCACATCATTCAATTGACCGATATCAAGTCTGCGACTGGTGCGAATTTTCAACAATTGAAAGCCACTTTGGAAGCGGATTTAAAAAAGCAACTGGCACAAAAAAAATATGCTGAAATTGCAGAGCAATTTACCAATATGGTTTACGAGCAATCAGACAACTTCAAGTCTGTTGCTCAAAAACTTAAGCTTGATATACAAACGGCGGTGAACATTACCCGAGATTCAAAGTCAGAAAATAAAATTGCGATCTCTAATCCTAATGTTTTAAAGACGCTTTTTTCACCTGAAAGCATCAAGACTTTGAGAAACACAGAGGCTATTGAGTTTGGGCCTAATCAACTGGTTTCAGCAAGAATTACAAAGTATCACCCCTCCAATTTCCTTTCCTTAGAGGAAGTCAAACCCATTGTGGTTCAAGCAGTTTTAAATCAAAAGTCGATTGCGCTAGCAAAGGAAGATGGTCTGGCCAAATTGGAGCAATGGAAAAAGAACCCCGAGAAGGCTCAGTGGCAAGCACCAGTTATATTGAGTAGGGATCAAAATATGAAACTACCCGCTAACTTGCTAGATGAAGCCTTGCGAGTAGATCCCGCCAAATTACCAGTCATTTCAGGCATTGATTTAGGTTCCAGGGGTTATGGTATTGTCAAGGTTAATAAAATTTTGCCATCGACAACTCAGGTTAAAACGCCTGAATTGAAGCAAAAATTTATCAAATCCTGGTCAGGTGCAGAAAATCAAGCTTACTTTAGTTATTTGAAAAATGTGTTGAAAGTTTCTATTAACGAACCTGCGCCTGATCAAAGTATGCTGATGAAGTAGTGACTCTAAAGAATCTGAATTGCTAGTTATAATGGTTTCGTGGTGGCTGTAGCTCAGTTGGTAGAGTCCAGGATTGTGATTCCTGTTGTCGTGGGTTCGAGCCCCATCAGCCACCCCAGTACATTCCCTCATTTATCTAAATCATCGGAGTTCTCAAATGCCTGGACTAGTCCCTGAAATTGATCCTGATGGATTGCTTGAGTTCTCCGTTGTTTACACGGACCGAGCATTGAATCACATGTCTCAGCGTTTTCAGGGCGTGATGAAAGACATATCGAAAATACTCAAAGACGTATACCACGCTCATTCCACTGTACTTGTGCCTGGCAGTGGTACTTTTGGTATGGAGTCTGTCGCCAGACAATTCGCTACAAACAAAAAAGTTTTGGTGATTAGAAATGGTTGGTTCAGTTATCGCTGGTCCCAAATTTTTGAAATGGGTGACATTCCCTCGGAGGCTATCATTTTGAAAGCTCGGCCTTTGAGTTCAGAAAAGAATGCTCCTTGGATTCCATGCCCAATTGAAGATGTTGTCGCCACTATTGAAAAAGAAAAACCTGCTGTCGTTTTTGCTCCCCATGTAGAAACTTCTGCGGGCCTCATATTGCCAGACGAATACATCAAGAAAGTCTGCGCTGCTGTTCATCAGTACGGTGGAATTTTTGTTTTGGACTGTATTGCCTCAGGTGCAATTTGGGTAGACATGAAATCTACTGGTGTTGACGTCATCATCAGTGCACCCCAAAAAGGATGGAGCGGGTCCCCGTGTTGCGCAATGGTCATGCTGAGCCAGCATGCCCGAACGGTCATTGACACTACCCAAGGTACCAGTTTTGCTTGCGATTTGAAAAAATGGCTTCAAATCATGGAAGGCTATGAAAAAGGGACCCACTCCTATCACACTACCATGCCTACAGATGCGCTCACGCAACTTCGTAAGGTCATGCAAGAAACTCAGGCATATGGGTTTGAAAAAGTCAGGCAAGAGCAAATTGAATTAGGTGCCCGTGTCAGGGAATTACTTGAGGGTAGAGGAATTCAAAGTGTTGCTGCAGAAGGTTTTAAAGCGCCAGGTGTCGTGGTAAGTTATACATCTGATCCGGAGATCCAAAACAGCAAAAAGTTTTTGGCCTTGGGTCTTCAAACAGCATCCGGTGTACCGCTTCAATGCGATGAGCCGGCAGATTTCATGACCTTCAGAATCGGTTTATTCGGGCTAGAAAAACTTCATAATATAGAGCGAAGCATTGGTCATTTATCTACTGCACTTGATCACCTAGGATTTAAAGAAAAAGTCGCTATGGCTGCCTGATTTTTGATGATCACCCAACTGGCTGACTTTTTACTGAAAACAGTTTGTTCTTTTTGGATCGGGTTGTTTTTATTCCGATTTTATTGCTACCTGATTAAATTTAATTTAAGTTTATTGGGCGGTAATCTGGGTCAATTTGTTTTTAAAGTGACTGATTGGGCTGTATTACCCTTGAGAAGAATATTGCCTAGGTCGGGTAATTTTGACTCAGCCAGCTTGCTTTGCGCCTTTATTTTCCAATATCTTTTGGTATTGTTTCAAACATTGTTATTGACAGGACATTTCCCTGGGAGTGTCGCAATAGCAATCAGTCTTTTTGAATTGATTTCCACTGTTATTTCAAGTCTGACGGTAGTCATCATTATTTACGCTTTGATGAGTTGGGTAGCAGCCAGAGAAGAAATTAAATATTTCCTTGATATTTTGGTAAGTCCAATACTGACCCCAATCAGAAGAATCACGCCACAATTTGCAGGATTTGATCTGTCAGTTCTTGTTAGCCTTATTTTTTTACAGTTACTAAATATCATTTTAGTAAATATAAAAGTATTAATCTTATTTTGAATTCATTGCAGATAAGATTATTTTGGTAATAAAAAAAAGCTGCTCTTAGATGAGCAGCTTTTTGATTGAAATTAACTTCTGGTAATTTATATATCAGAGTCCAGCATTTTGTTGTGCAACCATCATGTAGAGCATGGTAATTGAAAGCAATGTGTTGACACGTGATGTCAACATAGCTGTTCTGGCAGCTTTTGCTTTTTCAGGAGCTTCAACCACCACAATTCCAAGCGCTTTTTTCTGGTTAGGCCAGATGATGAACCAGACATTGAATGCCATGATTAAAGCAATCCACATTCCAAGTCCAATCGCAATCACGCCAGGCTGTAGTGTCAAAGCACTGATGATGTAGCCTTGCATGGTAGCGACAACCAAGCCAGTGATAACAGTCGCCAATGCCGCATAACGGAACCAGAAAAGTGCTGCTGGTGCAATCACTTTACTGATGGCTGGTTTTTGTTCATCAGGAATACTTGGCATCGAAGGGATTTGAACAAAATTGAAGTACCACAGCAAACCAATCCACATGATGCCAGACGCAACATGCAACCAACGAAAAACAAAGCTACCCCACGCATGACTGAATTGAATGGGATTTCCTGTGATCGAAGTAACAATCAGTATGACGATGATGAGAAGAGCTAAGCCTGCGGCTAATGTTTTGTAGAGAGATTGAAGTATTTGCGCCATATTGCACCTTTAAAGTTGTCGAAAGTCAGGTTGTTTCAAAATTGAAACATGTACAAATCCTATTTTGCCATTTTTTCATCAGCTGTTTTATTTGTTTACCATCACCAATTTACCCATCACAGCGCGTGAATTCATCCTGCCAAATGCTTGTGGAAGTTGCTCCATGGGCAGCGTAGAGTCAATGGGGGGCGTAATTTTCTTTTCAAAATACCATTCAACCAATTTTTTCATCATCGCCGCATTATTTACTGGCTCACGTTTTGCAAAATCCCCCCAGAACACGCCAACCAGAGAAGCCCCTTTGAGTAAGACTAAATTGATTGGTAGATTGGGAATAGATCCTGCAGCAAAACCAACCACTAAATACCGGCCCCTCCAAGCGATAGAGCGGAAAGCCGGTTCAGTTAACTCACCGCCGACAGGGTCATAAATGACATCAGGACCTTTTCCTTTGGTCAATTCTTTGATTTTTTCACGTAGATTTTCTTCGCTGTAATTTATTGCAAAGTCTGCGCCTAGATTTAAACAGAAGTTACATTTTTCTTTAGTTGATGCTGCTGCAATCACAGTAGCGCCAACGGCCTTAGCAATTTGAATAGCAGAAGATCCTACCCCTCCTGCTGCGCCTAAAACAAGAACAGTCTCGTTCGCCTTCAATTCGGCTCTGTCAATGAGTGCATGGTAGGAGGTGGCATAAATCATGATGAATGCGGCTGCATCTACCGGATCAAAATTTTCAGGTAACGGTATGCACTGGTTTGCTGAGGCTAAAGTGTGGGTTCCAAATCCACCCGTGCCGCTCAGGCAGGCAACAGATTGGCCTACATGTAAATTGGATACTTCATTGCCTATAGCCACCACAGTCCCTGCAAATTCTGATCCTGGAACAAAAGGTAGCGGCGGCTTCATTTGGTATTTGTTTTGAACAATCAGTAAATCTGGAAAGTTGAGACTTGCAGCTTGAATTTTGATCAAAACTTCGGTAGCAGAAGGCGTGGGATCGGGCAATTCCTTCCAAGTCAGTGCTTCAACACCAATTGGATTCTCACAAAGCCAGACTTTCATATTAAGTTCCTTCAATTTCAAAAAGACATACAGAGTGGTTTTAGAAAAGCGACAGGCTGACCCTACAATCGAGTTTTACAGGGATTTTCATGAGAATTTTGATTTCAAATGATGATGGATACCAAGCCCCAGGCATTATCGCTTTGTTTAACGCAATTAAAAAAATTGCCGACGTTGAGGTTGTAGCTCCAGAGCAAAATAACAGTGCTAAATCTAACGCTCTGACTCTACATTCACCGATTTATATTCGTCATGCTGACAATGGTTTCCGGTACATCACAGGTACGCCAGCAGATTGTGTGCATATTGCTTTAACAGGTTTGCTAGGCTACAGGCCCGACTTAGTGATATCTGGTATCAACAACGGCGCGAACATGGGTGATGACACGATTTATTCAGGAACCGTTGGTGCAGCGATGGAAGGTTATTTAATGGGAATCCCAGCAATTGCATTCAGCCAAGTAGAGCGCGGGTGGACACATGTGGATGATGCTGCTGAATGGGCAAGGCAGTTTATTTTGGATGTGATGAATTTACCCCCTCATGGCACAACGCCTTGGTTACTCAACGTCAATATTCCCAATAAGCCCATTGGCGAATTGAAATCTGCAAAGACATCAAGGCTTGGACGACGACATCCCGCCGAAAGGGTTATCACACAAACCAACCCTAGAGGAGAAGTCATGTATTGGATAGGCGGCGCTGGCTCAGCCAAAGACGAAGCACATGACACAGACTTTTTTGCTACCTCCATGGGGCATGTGTCTGTGACACCTTTACAAGTCGATTTGACAGATCACGCCGAATTAAACAATTGGAATTCCTATCTACAGAAATGCAAGAGTGATGCATGAAACAGCGTCCAAGTTTTCCTGCCAAATTAGATGATATTTCCCAGAAGAATGCCCCAAGCACAATTTCTTCTTTGAAATGGAGTGAAAGTGGCAGAGCGGGAAAGCATACGAATTCTGTTGCATCAACCGCCAGTGGTTTGGGATTGGATTCTTCAGTTGTTAGAAAAAACATGGTTAAAAGACTGGCTGACGCAGGCGTTGAAGATAATTTGGTTTTACTCGCCTTAGAGCGCGTAGAGCGTCATAGATTTTTAGATACTGCGCTCGCGAATCAGGCTTACGAAGATACAAGTTTACCTATTGGATTTGGACAAACTATCTCAAAACCCAATGTTGTAGCCCGAATGCTTGAATTACTTCGGCAGGGAAAAAATCTGCGCATCAACGGCATGCTCGGACGTGTTTTAGAAATTGGAACGGGATGCGGTTACCAAGCGGCATTGCTTAGTCATGTGGCCAAAGAGGTTTATTCCATTGAAAGAGTCAAAGGCTTGTATGAGAGGGCTAAAGAAAATTTGCGTCCTATGCGCATAGCTAATTTACATCTGTTATTTGGTGATGGCATGATGGGTTATCCTGTTGGCGCACCTTATTCCGCCATCATTGCTGCGGCTGGAGGGGATAATATCCCTCAGTCATGGATTGATCAATTAGATGAGGGAGGGCGAATAGTTGCCCCTATGTCTATGAGCAAAGGAATTCAGAGCTTGGTCGTCATCGATAAAATTAATGGCGAAATCCGACAAAGTATCTTAGAGCAGGTGAATTTTGTACCCTTGAAAGCGGGCATTGATTGAATGAATATTTCTAAATTGATTTCAACTAAACATCATTGGCATTGGATTGTTTGGAGTGTTCTTCTGATTGTTTCTGGGTGTATGACCGCTGGCAGAGGTACGCCAGCGCCGGTTGAAGATCGTGCAAAAGTAAAAGCTACGCCTCCTAAACCAATCCCAGAAACCATTCGATCTGCAAAAAATTCTGTTCCCGCTGAGACCGTCAATAAGCCTGGTTATTACACGGTGAAACCAGGGGACACGCTGATTAAAATCGGACTGGATCAAGGACAGAATTGGCGTGACATTATTCGTTGGAACTCAATTGAAAATCCCAACCTGATCGAAGTAGGGCAAGTCCTTCGAGTCATTCCACCCGGCTCTGAAATGACTACTGAGCAGGTGTTGATCAAGCCCGTCAATCCTCCTGGTCAAGTAACTGGCGGGCACGAAATTTCAACAGGTAACCAAAACTCACCCACAAACTCAAACGCAGCGACGGAATTGAATGAAGACGGGGTGATTTTTATTTGGCCTGCCAGCGGAAGCCTTCAATCGGTTTTTGATGAATCTAAAAATAAAGGAATTGACATTACAGGCAAACTTGGTGACGAGGTGATAGCTTCTGCTGACGGACGCGTTGTCTATGCTGGTTCGGGTTTAAGAGGTTATGGTAATTTGGTCATCTTGAAACACAGTAACAATTATTTGACTGCATATGCACACAATCAGACTTTGTTGGTAAGAGAGGATCAGTCAATCAAAAAGGGTCAAAAAATTGCTGAAATGGGGAATTCAGATTCAGAGCAAGTAAAACTGCATTTTGAAATTCGCAAACAAGGTAAGCCCATCGATCCACTTAAATTATTACCTCAGCGTTGAGTAACAGATGAATGAATGATGAAATTTCAACAACTGCCAGCGACTGTGGCTTGATTATTGAGTCGCTAGATCTTGAGGCTCAAGGCATTGCACATCGCGAAGATGGAAAAGTTATTTTTGTAGAAGGTGCACTTCCGTTCGAAACTGTTTTAGTCAACATTCACAGAAAAAAAAATAATTGGGAACAAGGTTCCTTAAAAAATTTACTGAAATCTAGCTCGCAAAGAGTAAAACCCCATTGTGAATATTTTGGCTTGCACGCCGGCGCATGCGGCGGATGCAAAATGCAACACTTGAATATGTCTTCACAGATTGCGGTGAAACAGCGAGTGCTTGAAGATAATCTTTTGCATATTGGAAAAGTTAAACCTGAAATGGTGTTTAGACCGCTACAAGGACCTGATTGGGGTTACCGCTTTAGGGCGAGACTGTCAGTCAAATATGTTGCAAAAAAATCAAAGGTATTGATAGGTTTTCATGAGAGAAAAAGTAGTTATGTGGCAGACATGTCAAGTTGCAAGGTATTGCCACTTCACGTCAGCCAATTACTACTGCCTTTAAGAGAATTGATTGCAGATTTGGAGGCAAGGGATAAATGCCCGCAAATTGAATTGGCCTGTGGGGACGAACTGACATCGCTTATTTTGCGCCACCTTATTCCTTTGAGCGGTTCAGATCTAAACAAACTTAAGGTTTTCGCAGTCCAACATCAGATTCAATGGTGGTTGCAATCGGGTGGACCAGATTCTGTGACTCTTCTTGACCAGCAACAAGCGTCAGTTGAGGACAAACAATTATTCTATGACTTGCCTGATTTCCAATTGCGAATGTTATTTCGTCCGACAGACTTTACGCAAGTGAATCCCTCCATCAATAAGGTGCTGGTTTCTAAAGCAATAGCCCTGTTGAAAATTGAAGCAGACGAATCTGTCATCGATTGGTTTTGTGGACTTGGAAATTTCACTTTACCCATGGCTAGATACGCCAGAAAAGTAACAGGTGTAGAAGGTAGCCAAGAATTATTGAAATGGGCTAACCACAATGTCACTTTCAATACAAATGCTGTATCCAGCTACGCGAGAACCTTATGTTCCATTGCATTTAAGTGTCAAAACTTATTTGAAATCACTCCAAATGAATTGAAACTTTTCGGTAGTAACTCTAAGTGGTTGATTGACCCGCCACGTGAGGGCGCTTTTTCATTGGTCAAAGCCTTGGTCGGATTGATGCAAGAGGATGAAGCAGTGAAAGGTGATTGGGTTCCGCCAGATCGTATCGTTTACGTCAGCTGCAACCCTGCCACTTTAGCGCGAGATGCCGAAGTTTTGACTCAGTATGGTTCTTACAGGTGTAGCGCAACTGGCATGGTCAATATGTTCCCTCACACTGCGCATGTTGAAAGCATGACAGTTTTTGACCTGAATTAAAAAAGACCCCGAAGGGTCTTTTGAATTGACTTGCGTGACCAAGAAAATAATTTAGTCTCTCTCGCCACCCATGATGCCCAGAAGAGCTAATAGACTTTGAAACACGTTGATGAGATCTAAGTAAAGTGCAAGTGTGGCGGATATGTAATTTGTTTCACCGCCATCAATGATTTGCTTGATATCGTAGAGCATGTAGGCACTGAAAATTCCAATGGCCAACATAGAGATAACCATCATTCCAATCGATGAGCCTACAAATATGTTGATGATGCTTCCGACCATCAATACGATGGCTCCAACGAAAAGCCACTTATTCATTCCAGAAATATCACGCTTGATGAATGTTGCCAGACTGGCCATCAAAAAGAAGACACCCGCTGTGCCACCGAACGCAATCATCACCAGTTCTGAGCCGTTTTTAAACCCCAGAACCATTGCGATCAATCTGGAAATCATCAGGCCCATAAAAAAAGTAAAGCCCAGCAAAACGGCTATACCCATGGCAGAGTCTTTGGTTTTCTCTATGGCATAAATGAAGCCGAATGAACCGACCAGGAAAACAACCAAGCCTAAACCGCCTGAAAATAATTGTCCTAATCCCGTTGATACACCCAACCAAGCCCCTAAAACTGTAGGGATCAAAGTTAATGCAAGCAACCAATACGTGTTGCGCAATACTTTGTTTCTCTGGCTGGTATCAATACCCAGTTCTCTGTAGGAAATAGATTGAATTTGTTCAGTCATTTGATTCTCCGTTGAGTTCAATTTATATCATATGCTATCAAAATTGCAGATTACAAGGTCATTCATCATATCCATCGAGTATCAGTGTGCGGATTGAGTCCGTTGTTGCACCAATCGGGTGGCCAAGTAAATGAAAGCCACGGCGATTGCATAAAAAAGTAGCTGTAACTGCATAGGGTTAGCGTCATACCCAAATATCCCATGCATCAACATGCCGGCTGCAGAGTCGTTGGGCAAGAAATCTGAGATGTCCCATGCCAAGTCACTCAAATAGGGAATCCAGTCAGCTTGGTTCAAAGTTTTGGCCAATTGGCTGGCAAGATTTCCAGCCAGCAAAAGAATCAGCACATTGGTGACGGCAAAAAGGCGATGGGGTTTGACTTTACCGAGTCCGGCATATACCAACCAACCTGCTAATGCGCCGAAAGCTAAACCGGCCATGACACTGAATGCAATCAATGTGGGCGATTCAGTGCTGCCAGAGACCAGACCTCCGACAAACAATACAGTTTCAGCGCCTTCACGCAGCACAGACAAACCAACGGCGACACTGAGCGCCCATAAGGTGCTGTTGCCGTTGGCGACATTGCTTCCTAAAGACTTGGCATCTTTCACCATGTCTTTGGCGTGGGCAGACACCCAGATGCAGTGCCATGCCAACATGGCTAAAGCAATGACCAGAATACAAGCTGTCACCAAATCGGTACCAAATCCTTCAGCCCAATTACTGATACTTTCCATGGCCGATGCCATGATCAGTGAGCCAGCCATTCCCATGGCAACACCCAGGCTTAGCCAGCGAGAGCGCTTGTCCAAGCCCTTGGTGGACGCCGCCACAATACCCACAAATAACGCGGCTTCCAGCGTTTCTCTAAAAACAATGATTCCAGTACCGAGCATGATGGTCTTCTCCTGCTTACTCTGCGATGACCACGCCTTTGGCGGTGGCAGGATTAAATTCGCCCATGAATTCATACTTACCAGCTTTCAAAGGTCCGATAACAATCGTTGCTTTGGCTCCTGCAGCAATAACTTTTTCGCGTTTGAGGGTTTTGCTCTCGAACTCCTCTGCACTGCTGTCCTGGTTGTGCACAATCAATTTAATTTTCTGGTTGGCTGGCACTCTTAGTTCAGCAGGCTCAAATTGGTGGTTTTTGATGGTGATAGTTTTCTCGATTTCCTGTGCTTTGACACTGACTGTGACAGCAGTCAATCCCAGGCCAAAGGCGATGACATAAACAAAGCGGCGGATCAAAAACAAGTTCATGGCGAAGGTCCGAAGAGTTGAAAGATGCTCCAATTCTAACTGCGAATTATTCTTATTTGCATTGACCCGAAATAATTCAGGGTAATTCAAGGCACAATAGCGAGCCATGTCCGTCCTAGAAACCTACCAGCAAGAACTGGAAAACCGAGGATTTTTGCCCGATCCTGCTCAATTACGGGCAGTGAATGCACTGGATCGCTGTGCCAGCGAATGGTCAGATTACAAGCATAAAAGAGCTAATAAGTTTAAAAAATTGATTAATCATCCTGATATACCGCAGGGTGTTTATTTGTATGGTGGAGTGGGGCGAGGAAAGAGTTTTTTGATGGACTGTTTTTATAAAGCGGTTCCCATTGAGCGTAAAACGCGTTTGCATTTCCATGAGTTCATGCGAGAAGTGCATCGGGAGTTGAGGGACCTGCAAGGCACTGTCAATCCACTGGATGTGTTGGGCGAACGCATGGCCAAACGTTTCAAGCTGATTTGCTTCGACGAATTTCATATTGCTGACATCACAGATGCCATGATCTTGCATCGATTGCTCGTGGCCATGCAAAACAACGACATTGGATTCATTACAACCTCCAATTTTCGACCAGATGAGTTGTATCCGGATGGATTGCACCGCGATAGATTGCTTCCAGCCATAGATTTACTCAACGCCACTATGCAAGTATTGAATGTAGATAACGGTATGGATTACCGTGGCCGAATGCTGGAACAAGCCCAGTTGTATTTGACCCCGTGTAATGACAATACCGAATCCATCATGCAGCAAACCTTTGACCGATTGGCAGAGACACCTGATGAAGATGGCCTGTTGCTGATTGAGGAAAGAAAACTGTGGGCGAAACGTCGTGCCGGAGGCATGGTCTGGTTTGATTTCAAGGTTTTATGCGGCGGGCCACGTTCGCAAAACGATTTTCTCGAAATTGCCAGTCAATTTCATACGGTTTTTCTCAGCGGCGTTCCCAAAATGGAGGTGCGAATGTCGTCCGAGGCGCGTCGATTTACATGGTTGATCGATGTGTTGTATGACCGCCGCGTCAAGTTGGTGATACAAGCAGAGGTTGAACCCGAGGACTTGTACGCAAATGGCCCCATGTCGCACGAATTTCCACGAACAGCTTCTCGACTGAGAGAAATGCAATCGGCAACATTCTTAACCCAAGGCAGACGATTGGTGGATACTTCACTCACATGAAATTTCGTATTTTTTCCATTGCTTGTCTTGCTAGTATGCATATCCATGCCACGGCTGTCACGCCCGGCGAAGTAACGCCTGCAAATTCTGAAGCGGAACAAGTGCAAGGAATAGATATTGAAAAAGAGCGAAAAATCATTCGTGAAAAGCGTATCGCTGCTGATGATCTGTACAAGGCATCTCTTAAGTTGTGCTACAAAAAATTTGCAGTCAACAGCTGTAAACAAGATGCGCTTGATCAGAAAATAGCCGTGGATAACGAGCTGCGCAGTCTCGAATTGGTTATCAACAATGCCGCCAGACAGCAACGCGGGGACAAAGCTTTGATACGGAATGAGGAAAAACAAAGTTTGGATAAACAAATACAGCAGGACCAAGAGCGCTTAGACAAGAAAAATGACTACATAGACAAGCTGAACGAGAACTTGGAGAAAAACGAAAACTACCTCAATAAACAATTGGAAATTGAATCCAACCGTGAAAAAAACCAGCAACGTTTAGAAGAGGTTCAGGAGCGTCAACGCAAACATGCGGAAAAAGCGGCGGAAGTAGAGAGAAAAAGGGCAGAGTATCAGCGCAAGCAGCAAGAAGCTGAAACTCATAGAAAAAATTTGGCAAAGGATGCGGCCAACCAAAGCAACACGCCGCGATCCTTACCAAAGCCAAAAACCACAGACATTACTCAATGATCAGGAGTCGGTTTGACTGAGAAACTCAGCGATGTGGTGCGCGAAATGTTCACGCCCCATGGTCCTTTGGCACGCGCAACCGCATTTTTTCAACCACGCCCAGGCCAGACGGAGATGGCAATGGCAGTTGCTCACACGCTTGAAAGCGGCGGCTCCCTGGTGGTTGAAGCTGGCACTGGCGTAGGAAAAACCTTCGCCTATTTGGTTCCTGCTTTGCTCAGTGGTGAACGTGTTTTGGTGTCTACCGCAACCAAGACTTTGCAGGATCAATTGTTTGCCCGTGATATTCCCGATGTCATCCAGGCTTTAGGCCTGCCAGTCAAATTGGCCATGCTAAAGGGGCGCGGCAGCTATCTTTGTCAGCAGCGGTTTGAATTGGCGCTCGAATCAGCGACTTTGCCGGACAAGCAATCTGTCAAAACGCTGGCCATTGTCAAGCGATGGGCGACAACCACCTTGACCGGGGACCTGGCAGAAGTGGCAACGCTGGATGAACGTTCACAACTTATTCCTTTGATTACTTCCAGCAGAGATAACTGTCTGGGTTCTACTTGCCCGCATTGGCGGGACTGCCATGTCAACCTGGCACGGCGAGATGCCATGGCAGCTGACGTGGTGGTCATTAACCATCACTTGTTCTTTGCTGACCTGGCCGTGCGCGAATCAGGCATGGCAGAACTGTTACCAACCGTGCGGGTTGTCATTTTTGACGAAGCGCACCAGTTGAATGAGACTGGTATTCAGTTTTTAGGAAAGCAACTAGGCAGTGCCCAATTGCTTGACCTCTCGCGGGATGTGTTGACGGCAGGACTGCAATGGGCGAGGGGACTGGTTGATTGGCAAACCTTGACGGGAGCTTTTGAAAAAAGTGTGCGTGATTGGCGTTTGGTGGTGGGCAAACAATCTCCCAATACAAAGTTGCGCTGGAACCAATCTCAGCCCCATGGAGTCAACGATCATGACTGGCAACATGCCATGATTGATGTGAACAATGCTGCCGCTGTACTGCAAGAAGCCATAGAAAAAGTCATGGACGCAGCCCCAGATTTTCAGCGCTTGCACGAGCGTTTGTCAGATATTGTTGGCTTGATCGATTATTTTTCCCGACCCTGCGCCCCAGGTTGCGTTCGATGGTTGGATGTGAACGCACAACTTCGTTGCATCGAAGCGCCATTGGATATTGCAGACGTGGTTCAACATAAATTGCTGGATTCCGAAGTGCTGACGGTTCCAGGGGAAAACAGTGAGCCGATTTCCTTACCGCGCAGCTGGATTTTCACCTCAGCCACATTGGGGTCGGACGCTCAACTGACTTGGTTTACTGAGCCGTGTGGGTTAAAGAATGCGCAAGTTTTGCAAGTGCAAAGCCCATTTAACTATGAAGACCAGGCGTGGCTGCATGTGCCGAGATTGATGGTCGAGCCCAAAGATCCAGGCCATAGCGCTGAAGTTGCCGATTTGTCCTTGCAGGTAGCGCGTGTTTTAGGTGGTCGCACCTTGGTGTTGACCACAACCACACGAGCCTTGCGTGTGATTGGCGAACAGCTCCAAGCAGCAACGCAAAACACGCCTGAATTGGTCATATTGGTTCAAGGTGAGCATCCCAAGCGTGAGTTGATGCAGCGTTTCAGAGATGCGACAAAGCCTGGCGCTAGCGGCTGCGTGCTTGTGGCCACAGCCAGTTTTTGGGAAGGTTTTGATGTGCCCGGAGACGCTTTGCAGGCGGTCATTATTGATAAATTGCCGTTTCCTCCGCCGAATGACCCGATGGTCGAAGCACGCAGTCAAAGGCTGGAGTCGCAAGGCCGAAGTTCCTTCAATGATTACTTTTTACCCGAAGCCGGTGTCTCGCTCAAGCAAGGCGCTGGACGTCTCATTCGGCGTGAAACAGACCGCGGCGCACTGGTTATCTGCGATAACCGTTTGGTAAGCACAGGCTACGGCAGACGCTTATTAGCAAGCTTACCGCCCATGAAAAGGCTGGATCAATTACCCGACTTGTTGAGCGCACTGGCTTCGATCACCAAAAGTTAAACCATTTTTTCTTTTCAGGTTTATTCGTTACCGATTGGGGAAAGTATTTGCTGTCAGGAAAAGAGGCTTTCAACACTCTTTCAGTATCTTCGCTGAGTTGTGTCAGGCCAAGTGCCCGGTAAGAATCGATAAGAATGATGAGCGCGGTTTCCGCAGCCTCGCTGTTGGGGTAGTCATTGAGGGTGGTTTGCGCCCGATTCACAGCTGCAACATATGCACCTTTGTTGAAATAGTGTCTGGCTACTTTCAATTCTGATTGGGCCAAAATATTGACAATATGACGCATTCGTAAAGAGGCATCCGAGGAATATTTGGAATTGGGAAAGCGTGTGACCAGTTCCTTGTAGGCTTCAAACGAGTCACGTGCCGCCATCTGATCGCGTTCAGCCAAATCTTGCTTGAACCATTTAGACATTAAACCTAAGTCATCATTGAAGTTGATCGTGCCTTTGAGATACAGCGCATAGTCAATGGCGGGGTTGGCAGGATTGAGTTTGATAAACCGTTCGAGTGTCATGAGCGCAGATATCCGATCCCCGTTTTTATATTGCGCATAGGCTTTGTCAAGCTGCGCCTGCTGTGCCAAGGGGGTGCCAGCTGCTCGGCCCTCAAGTTTGTCGAACAACACGATGGCTTTGTCATAGACATTGCCCTTCATGATGTCTTTGGCTTCGGCATAAATTTCCTCAGGTGACATTTTGGCGGTTGCGTCTTTTTCATCGGTTGCACACGCAACCAAAAGCGCAGAAACCAACACCATTGATAATGAAAGAAATCTCAACACATTAACCCTTTGAACATTGAACTAAGCAGATTATCAACGATGCACCCCACAGCCAGCCAAATCCCTTTATCGACCTTGCCCGGGGATGCTGAGCCCGATGACCTTGATATAGAAGTTGAGGAAAGACATTTGGAAATACCTGCTGAACTTCATCGCCAGCGTCTTGATCGTGCCTTGGTTCAATTGATGCCTGAATTTTCGCGCAATCATCTCAAGCACCTGATCGAAGATGGCTACGTCAGCTCCAATGTGTCAGCGATTCCTATCGCCAAAGTGGCTTATTTGGTCAAGGCTGCCGAAGCCATCAAAGTACGCCTGCAACCAACCCCCATGTCGCAGGCCTATGTGCCGCAGCCCATGTCGTTAAACGTAGTTTACGAAGATGAGCACTTGAGGATCATCCATAAACCAGCAGGCTTGGTGGTCCATCCTGCACCTGGTAATTGGAGCGGTACTTTACTGAATGGCTTGCTCGCTATGGACCCCACGGCAGCGCAGGTGCCTCGCGCCGGGATTGTTCACCGATTGGACAAAGACACCAGCGGTTTGATGGTGGTAGCACGTACCCGGCTCTGTATGGATGCCTTGGTTCAGATGATTGCTGCGCGTGAAGTCCATCGCGAATACTTGGCAGTGAGCCAACGTCCCTGGCGTGGTGACGTTCGCCGTGAGGTTGAGTTGCCAATTGGCAGGGACCCGCGACAACGCTTGCGTATGGCTGTGATTGATTTACAAAAACAATCTGGCAAAGCGGCACACACCAGCTTGCAAAGCCTTGACAGCAATGATCAAGGTTGCTTGGTGCATTGCACCTTGCATACAGGGCGTACCCATCAAATTCGTGTACATATGGCTGCCATTGGATTGCCATTGCTGGCAGATGGTTTGTATGGTGGCTCAGCAAGTGCTTCGCTGGCAAGGCAGGCGTTGCATGCATTCAGGCTGGGCTTCAAACATCCGTTCACCGCAGAAGCGATGCAGTTTGAAGCGCTTTTGCCCTTGGATATGCAAGCCGCACTCTCTGAAATGGGGCTGAATAACCCCCTCGGATAGAATGGTGGATTGTTTTCCCCCGGATGACCGACTATGAATACCCTGGATGCCAAGCGGGTCCTAGAGACGGCTTTGTTATGCGCCTCCCAACCCCTTCAGGTCAGGGAATTACGCCAGTTGTTCCATGATGAACTTGGCGCAGACACTTTGAAAACTTTGCTTGAGTCCATTCAACAGGACTGGCAGCAACGCGGTCTTGAACTGGTGCAAGTGGCCAGCGGTTGGCGTATGCAAAGCAGACCAGAGATGCGAGATTTTTTGGACAGATTACATCCGGAAAAACCGCCTAAATATTCCCGCGCTGCGATGGAAACCTTGGCCATCATTGCTTATCGACAGCCTGTGACTCGGGGCGACATGGAAGACATACGCGGTGTGACAGTCAATTCGCTGGTGATTAAACAATTGGAGGACCGTGGCTGGGTGGAAGTCATCGGTCATCGCGAAACTGTAGGCCGACCTATGCTCTATGCCACCACTCGTCAGTTTTTGGACGATTTAGGTATTTCATCGTTGGACCAATTACCCCCGCTGGAAACTCAGGGTGCGACCGAAGGGTTTTTCGACCAATTGGCCACCACAGAAGAGGCTGACCCGGCGCAAATGCAAATTTCTCTTGATACTGAAGAACATATGGATTCAGAAATTCCATCCGTCACGATAGACCTGCCTCTGACTGAAAGTCCATCTGCAAAAGATAACAACCGTGCGGGTACCACACCTTGACTAAAACCGGTATTCAATTTGATGAAATTGTCTCTGGTGCCTACGACAGTCAGGCTCAACACAGTACGCATCCCGAGCCTCTTAAACGTGTGCTGAGCGCACAACCTGACACCCCCAAACTTCACAAAGTCTTGGCCCAGTCCGGTCTGGGTTCACGATTGGACATGGAACAACTTATCGTCGACGGCAAGGTTCTGGTCAATGACGAACCTGCCCACGTAGGCCAACGAATCCAATACGGTGATCGCATCAAAGTCAACGGTAAACCACTTTTTGTTCGCATAGAGCCGCCACCGCCGCGCGTCATCGCCTATCACAAGCCCG
>Ga0114958_10000962_pt1 | contig 23612 bp, 18 predicted proteins | sample C_130208_EF_Meta_FD_89577 | JGI IMG/M metagenome (GOLD analysis project Ga0114958, IMG submission 89577) | Freshwater microbial communities from Lake Croche, Canada to study carbon cycling - C_130208_EF_MetaG | ecosystem: Environmental > Aquatic > Freshwater > Lake | place: Lake Croche, Canada... | reverse complement strand
GCCACGCAACTGACAAGCGAAGCAAGCGTGACACAACCAGCGCGTCTAGCGCCGCAGCGTACGAAGCAACTGCAGATCTTGCCAGGCCGCCGCCTTGTCTGCAGGATGGTTGAGCAAATGAGCGCTGTGATAGCTGGCTACCAACGGGATTTTTTGCCCTGCCACTTCAAACATATGGACCCGTCCACGCAAGTTTTGCAAGGGTTCGTCTGTATTCAAGAGTGATTGAGCGACAACTCGACCTAAGGCCAAAATGCTAAAGGGTCGCAACAACTCAACCTGACGCCCCAGGTAAGAATGGCAAGCCGCGATTTCTTCGTGCAGCGCAAGCCGGTTTCCGGGTGGGCGACATTTCACCAGATTCGTGAGGTATACGTCGCGCGTACGCGCACTGCCGATTGTTGCCAGCATTTGATCGAGTAATGACCCGGACTCGGCCATAAAGGGCAGCCCCTTCCGATCTTCTTGCTCGCCCGGGCCATCACCAATCACCAAAATAGCAGGCTGCGTCACGCCTTGCCCCATCACCACTTGGTCACGTTGGCGACAAAGACCACAAGCCTGGCATGCGCTGGCCGCACGAGCGAGCGACTCAAGATCAGAGGCTGCTGCGGCAGCGGCCGCGGTCAGTGCCGTCATGGCAGCAACGCTGACCGCACTCATGGGGGCTGCGGTTTGTTGCGGCTTTGTAGCAGTAGCGCGAGTGGCTGAGCGCCCTGCCGCGGCACTTGGCGCGGCTGTTACTAAGGGCGCTGACAGCGCCGAGGCAGCAATCGCCTCGCGCGTCGCTGAGTGTTCAACAGCTTGCCCAGCGTCGGTCGCTGCCTGCTGCAGCGCGGGTACTGCACTCTGCTTTGAAACGACAGCGCTTTGTTGCAGCGCCTCAGTCTTACCTGACCGCGCGCGCGTATCGCCGGGCAGCCAAGGTTTATCGATACCCAACTCGTGCAACCACGCGAGTTGCATGGCTGTGTACTGCATCGGCTTAGGATCGGGGCTTTGTGTCATACAGGTTAGGGTGACTTAGAGGTGCTCAAACGTTTTTTTCAACACATAGGCGTCTTCTCGCTCGCCTCGACCGGCAGGATAGTAAGCGCGCCGAACGCCAATTTGATTAAACCCCTCACGGGCATAAAAAGCGAGTGCGGCGTCATTTGAGGGGCGAACCTCAAGCAGTAAGCCTTCTGCGCTTTGAGCTTGTGCACTTCGGGCAATTTGGGCCAATAGTTGGTGTGCATAGCCTTGGCGCTGGTGCGCTCGCGCCACCGCGATCACCAGGATATGGGCAACGTCAGGCGCCTGCATGGCGATGCAAAAGCCGAGCAGTTCAGCGCCCTGCCGTAAAACCCAGGCTTCATAGCCAGACGCCAGCGCATCTTCAAAATTTTTAACTGTCCAAGGAAACGATTGCACCGAGCGTTCGATTTCAAGTGCCTCAGGCAGGTCGGCCGCCGTCATTGGCACGAGGGCCGCCTGCCCGGGGGTGAGCGCGCGCGGATTTCCGCCCTCGCCCAAGGCCCGCTCGGCGACGGTAAACGCTACGCGGTCACGCAAATAAAGTGGGGCGGCGTGCTCGGGCAGCACTGTGTGACCCGCGCGCCACTCACGTAGGGCCAAGGCGGCAACCGCTTGAGCGGTGGGTCGCGCACCAAGATCGTCAGTCAGGCACTCAACGGGCAAACCTATGGTCGCCCCCGCCAAACGCCAGCCTTCACCAAGGTAGCAGACACCTGGCGCGTCAGGTGAACGGGTGCGCCACAGCGGTAAGCGCTGGGTAACGAAGGCCGACAACTGCGGGGCAGGCAGCAACACTGGGGGCTGCAGAACGACTAATCCATGCACGGCGTCGTCTGCATACGCTGCAAAGTAGGCCTCGTCCATGCGCGCGTCAAGGGCTGCAAGAATCAGATGCTGGGGCAGACGCCCGGCAGCCTGAACAGCCACAGTGGGCAGGGCGCCGACAGGGATCAGCGGAATGTGCAACGCCAAACCCATGCCCTGAGCAACGCCACAGGCAACCCGAATACCCGTAAACGCGCCCGGGCCCTGACCAAATGCAACAGCGCTCAGTGATGCGCGCTCAACACCACACTCAGTCAATAGGGCACTCACCATTGGCAACAGATTTGCCGCATGACCCGCGGTACCCTCAAGCTGACGCTGAACCACAGCTACGCTTGAACCCCGTTCAGTCAGCAGCGCGACCGAGCAGGTCGTCGTCGAGGTTTCAAGAGCCAAAATATATGTCATCTGGGTATTGTATTAGCTTGCACGCGCCTATAGCGTCACTGCAAGTAATGGTGTGCAGGCGAGCGACCTGACTGGAACTTGTTGTGCCAGGATGAAAGCGCTGTTAGTGACGACGCGAGCCGCCGTGCCCGCCATTTCCGTTTGAAGTGGTCGCTGGACGCACGCCGTTGTGAGTGCCCGTTGCCTGAACCGCTCCGGCACCCGCTCTGGGGCTGTGAACATATTGCTGCGCATTTTGTCGCGCTTGGTTTAAATGTTGTTGCCCGGCGGGTGTCACGCCGTGATTGGGATAACGATAAGGCACGTTGTAACGGTGTGCGCCGTTATAAGCCCAATAGCTTGCGCCGCCAACGCGCGGGGGATATCGATAGCCAGGTGCGTTATAAAAGGTATTAAAGCGGTTGTAATAACCATTGTTAATGTAAATTGATCCATAGCCCCAATAGGGCGTCGCCCATAAGGCCACCCCCGCGCCGACGCCGACGCCAAAAGCCACCGCACCCCAGCCAGGGTTGTAGACAGCGTAGGGTTGGTAAGCCGGATATGGCCAGGCGCCGTACACCACCATCGGGTTATACATCGGCACATACACAACTTCGGGGTTGGCAGGCATGATAATGATATTTGAGAGAGGGTCAGTTGAGACCACCATTTGCGTACCAGATTGCAAATGCCCCGCCTGTCTCGCACTTGAACGCAACGCTTGTACGGCCTGCATCAACTCTGCAGGCTGCACTAAATAAGCGTCACCTAAACGGTGAGTCCATTCAAGTTGGTTACCCAGCAGCTTCAGCGCCTCAGGAAAATGCACCAACGATTTAACACTATTGTCCCACCGCTGTTGCGCAAGGTCTGCGTCAAAGGCGCCTCCTGTCAGACGATTATTTTGCAACCAGATCGTAGCTGAAGCCACTTCTAGTGGATAGGTCGCCGCCATCAGCATCTGGGCCAGCAGAGAATCTGGATAGAGGGCCACAGGCGCCACCAGTGCTTGCAACTCGGGAAGTGACACAATTGTGGCTTGACCGCTAGGCTGATTCGCTGGCGGCACTGCGGTTTGAGCAAGGGGCGAAACCATGCCAGGTTGAGCGGGCACCTGCGCTTGGACGCCCGCGGCTAACAGCCACGACGCCCCAACACACACAGACCAGTAAATTTGCCGATTCATAAAAATACGCCTACTCGAAATAAAGGCGGCATCGTAGCCACAAAGTGACCGGCGCCGAACGATATCAAGCTGATCACTTTCAGTGTAGACCCAGAAGGCGTTGCCCGCTGATCAGGTGCCTCTTGACGCCCTAAAAAGAAGTGTCAGTCGGTTACACGGGCCCTGACTCAGATCGTGGCGGGATGTGTACTGAGCTGACTGCTACTGAGCTGACTGCTTACGCTCGCAACCATTTGCTTGTAACCATTTGTTACATACCTTTAACCATAACTCAGCAAATGTAAAACCTTGTGACAAATCCGGTATGGTGCCCGCTTGCGCTGTTACATTCCGACTTTTGACGCTCTGCTCGCTCAACAAAGCGAGTGCTTTTGATATGAATATCCTACCTTCGCCTGTTATACGCAAAATTCTAGTGGTCGATGATGATCCCCGCTTACGTGACCTCTTACGCCGCTACCTGACCGACCAAGGCTTCAGCGTGCTCACAGCCGAAGACAGTCAAGAAATGACCAAAATTTGGCACCGCGAACACGTTGATTTATTAGTGCTTGACTTAATGCTGCCAGGCGAAGATGGTCTATCGGTTTGCCGACGCCTGCGTGGTAACCACGACAACACTCCGATCATTATGCTGACTGCGCGCGCCGAAGAAATCGATCGCATCATTGGCCTCGAAATGGGCGCAGATGACTATCTGTCTAAGCCCTTCAATCCGCGCGAACTCTTAGCCCGCATCAATGCCATTTTGCGTCGCCGCAGCAGCGACGAACACCCCGGAGCGCCAAGCTACGATCACGAAGCTATTTACTTTGGGCCCTTTGAGCTCAATCTGGCCAAGCGAACACTCACCCGCGACCGCCATATCGTGCCAATCACCACAGGTGAATTCTCGGTTCTGAAGGTCTTTGGCCGTCATCCTAAAATCCCGATTTCGCGCGAAAAACTCATGGAACTCGCCCGTGGGCGCGAGTACGAGGCCTACGACCGTAGCCTTGACGTGCAAATTTCACGCCTGCGTAAACTGATTGAAGTGAATCCCTCAAAGCCGGCCTATATCCAGACCGTCTGGGGTCACGGCTATGTGTTTATCCCCGATGGCGGACTCTGACTCTGCGCCAGCCGCAGGCACTGAATTTTTACTGCGGTCGGGTCGTCCACCTTTGCTCAAGCCAGCACCAACAGGATGGCAAGTACCTTGGTATCGTTTACAGCTCGCCTGTTCGCACCTTGGTCTATTTACCCGTACGTTTTTTCTTTTGAGTGCGCTCATGCTCGCAAGCCTGGCAGCGTGGGTTCTTGTTTTTGTGTCGATCGAAACCGGCCCACGCGCAGCCCAACTCTCTAAACGTATTGCGACATCAGTCAACCTGACCCAGACGGCGCTTAGATACACCGCAATTCATGAACGTCCTGCCCTGTTGAGCGAACTATCCATCAGTGAAGGCCTTGACGTCTTTGTTCGTTCGAACGCTGATGTGGTTGAACCTTTACCTCCTGACGGCTACTGGCAACGCGTTGCCCAGTTACTACGCTTTGTCTTAGGAGCAGAGACCCGTCTGGCTTGGACGGTCAACCACATACCGGGTCTCTGGGTTGGCATTAGGGTCGATCACGAGACCTATTGGCTATCTTTTGATCGTCATGAGATTGGTCTGACAGGTGGACTTGAGTGGCTGAGCTGGGGTGCGGCTGCATTGTTGCTCTCGCTCGTCGGAGCGGCGGTTGGGGTGTCGTATATCAATCGACCGTTAGCGCGCCTCGCGCGTTCTGCACACTTATTATCTCGGGGCGAATCACCGGCACCGTTACCTGAAAACGGTGCGCGCGAGCTTCGCATCTTAAATGCGAGTTTTAACCGGATGGCACGCGAACTTGAGCAAACCGATGCCGATCGTGCGCTCATGCTGGCAGGTATTTCACACGATTTACGTACGCCCTTGACCCGTATGCGTCTCGAAATCGAACTCAGCACGATCGAAGATGACGCGCGTAGTGGTATCGATCAAGATCTAGCCCAGATCGATCACTCAATTGCACAGCTAATGGAGTACGCACGGCCACCAAGCGCTGCGCCACAACAAGCAGTCGAATTATCGACACTGATTCAGGAGATCACCGAACGCGAGCGCGGCATCACGCGAGCGCACGGCGGCCAGTTACAGACGCGCGTCACACCCAACCTCTGGGCCTACATCACGGCGTTTGATCTGCAACGCGTCATGAGTAATCTGCTTGAAAACGCACGTCGTTACGGCAGACACCGGGATGGCAGCCTTGACCTATATGTAGCTCTTAAATCTGAGGCAGATTCAGTCGTGATCGAAGTACATGACCGAGGTCAGGGCATTCGCAGTTGCGATCTTGAACGGGTTCGTCGGCCGTTTTCACGCGGTGACACGGCTCGCACAGGCGCCGGCGGCACAGGCCTAGGGCTGGCGATCGTTGAACGTCTGGTCAACCACGCAAGTGGCTCGTTAACGCTACTGGCCCGCCCTGCCGGAGGCCTCAGGGTCAGGATTGAATTACCTGCTGCGCAGCCTGAACATTAGACCCTGAGCGCTCAACAATATGCATGAAGCACTACACACTAAACACTCAACTCGCGGCGCTCAGCAACACGATGACGTTCGCGGCGATGCCCTCTTGGCGCCCGAGGTGACCTAAGCCTTCATTGGTTTTGGCTTTGATGTTGACCGAAGTTGAAGCAAGCGCCAGATCGTACGCAATATTGGCAATCATCCCCACAACATGCGGCCCCATTTTTGGTGCTTGAGCATGAATCGTGGCGTCAATGTTCACCACCTGCCAACCTGCTTCACGTACCTGTTGATAAGCAGAGCGCAACAGCACACGACTATCCGCACCACGGAATTGAGGATCCGTATCTGGAAAATGCCGTCCGATATCGCCAAGCCCTGCTGCGCCCAACAAAGCATCCGTCAAAGCATGCAATAAAACGTCGGCATCAGAGTGGCCAAGCAACCCTAAATGATGTTCAATTCGCACGCCCCCAATGATTAGGGCGCGATCGGGTACGAGGGCATGCACATCAAACCCTTGTCCGACACGAAAAGCGTTAGGGCTCATTGGCCCGTGCTCTTAAAACAATACCTGTTGCCTACAACCATGATTGCACCCATTCAAAATCTTCGGGCCAAGTCACCTTGGCGTTGAACGCCGAGCCTTGCACCAATAAAGGCGCATGCCCTGCAGCTTCGAGTGCTGACGACTCATCGGTAATCGACAAATTACGCTCAATCGCAGTGACCAAGGCCTGCTCAAGCAAACCGGCCCGAAACATTTGGGGGGTTTGTGCCAGCCACAAAGAATCACGTGCAATCGTTTGTTGCACGGTCTTGAGCGGCAAGGGGTGCGACCGCTTTACGGTATCGGCAACCGGCATCGCCAGCAAGCCACCAACCGGATGCGCTGAGCAACTGTCAATCAGACGCTTCAGCGCCTCAGACGGCAAACCAGGGCGGGCAGCATCGTGCACGAGCACCCAGTCGTCAGCCCTCAGGTGAGCATCTTGCAAACCGTTTAACACTGTTTGCGCGCGAGTTGCCCCTCCACAAGGACAGCACACCGTACGCGGCAAGCCCGCCAAGCATTGAGCGGCTAACAAATCACCCAAAGCCACCACAACACGCACCTGCTCGATACGTGGCTCGCTTAGCAATGCCTGTACGGTGCGACGTAACATCGGTACGCCTGCCAACAAGCGATATTGCTTAGGCATGGCGGTATTGGAGGTTGCCGACGGTAACTCAGACTGCGCGCGTGCGCCGACCCCGGCCGAAGGCACAAGGGCGACAATACGCTTGGGGGGGGTAACCTGACTCATCATGCTCCGTTTTGGATACTCTGCCTGTTGCCCGCGAGTCAGAGCACTCGATGCAGAGTACTTGATTCAAAGCACTTGATTCAAAGCATCGTGTTGACTACACACACCTTTGTTAACCGCACGCGTTCACTGCCGTCGATTATATGGGTCGAGCGCGCGTCGAGTCTACGAAAAACGCATTGACTAAGCCCCCTCAGGTTTATCGTCTTGCCGCGGTAAGGGCATGGCCTTCATAGCCACTAAGAATCTTCGCTATACCCTCAAACGTTGAAGCCGTTGCCTAAGTCGCCATAGACTCAGTCAGGGCGCGATGCTCATAGTTGCGAAGTACCTTCGCTATACCCTCAGGCGTTGAAGCCGTTGCATGAGTGGGCATAGACCTATAATTATGACTTCGTTTGGCGCCCCCTTTTTTGGGATGGCGCCTGTATCTTTTTTTTGTCTGTTTTTTTATATTGGCTTTTCATGCCCGCTGCACCCACCTCAACCGCCCAAGCGCTTTCTACACTACTTAGTGCCCTGAAGCCAGGCCAACGCTATCACCAACCACGGCCGCCAGGCTCAGGCGATGCCTGGTTGCTAGCACAGTTGGCGCGCAAAGCGGGTCAAACACTGGTGATTTTGACCGCCGAACCGCTTGAGGCGCAGCGACTCGCTGATGAAATCCCGCTGTTTGCGCCTGAGCTAAAAGTACGCCCGTTGCCCGACTGGGAGACTCTTCCCTACGATAGCTTCTCACCACATCAAGACCTGATTTCTGAGCGACTGCGCACGCTGCATGCCTTGATGCAGCGAGAAGTTGACGTGCTAACCGTCCCGATCACCACGGCACTTTACCGTTTACCGCCGCCAAGTTTTTTGGCGGCTTACACCTTTTCGTTTAAGCAAAAAGACAAACTAGACGAAGCCGCCTTACGCGCGCAACTCATGTTGGCGAATTATGCCCATGTTTCGCAAGTGACGGTACCGGGCGAATTTTGTGTACGCGGAAGTTTGATTGATTTATTTCCGATGGGCTCGGTGGTGCCCTATCGCATCGATTTATTTGACGACGAAATCGAGTCGATTCGAGCGTTTGACATTGATACACAGCGCAGCTTGTATCCGGTCGGCTCAGTGCAATTACTGCCCGGGCGCGAGTTTCCGATGGATGAGGCCGCACGCAATCATTTTCGGTCGGGTTTTCGCGAGGTGTTTGAGGGTGATCCTTCGCGTGCCTTACCCTACCGCGACATTGGTAACGGCATTGCGTTTGCAGGTGTTGAGTACTATCTACCGCTATTTTTTGAAACAACCGCAACGCTCTTTGATTACCTCAGCACCGATACTCTGATGGTGACACTCGGCGACATTGATGACGCCATGCGTCGCTTTACGCAAGATACAGCCAGTCGCTATAACTTTTTAAAGAGTGATCGCGAGCGCCCAGTACTGGCGCCTGAGGCGCTGTTTTTACGCGCTGAAACACTTTTTGAACAACTCAAGTTGTTTGCGCGCGTTGCTCTGACGACAGAAACCGAGCACCCCGAGTTTTTAGCTGCGCCAGATGTCGGAATTTCGCGCCGCGCTGACGACCCCGTGCAAAAGCTTCGCACGCTATTAAGCCAAACCCAGCAACGACTCGTTTTATGCACCGACTCGCACGGTCGCCGAGAAACTATCCTGCAGATGTTGGCCGAGCATGGCCTCGTGCCCGATGCACAGACCGAATCGCTCGCACTGTTTTTAGAAAGCGACGCGCATTTTGCGATCACGGTCGCACAGCTTAATACTGGCTTTCAGTTGCCTGGACAGCAACTGGTCTTTATTACTGAAAACGATCTTTACCCCGGGCACGGCACGACTGCTCGCCGCGGCAAACGCGACCAAGAACGTGCCAGCAACGTCGAAGCCATGGTGCGCGATTTATCTGAGTTGCGCATTGGTGACCCAGTCGTGCACGCGCAGCATGGCATCGGTCGTTATCACGGCCTGATCAACATGGATATGGGCGAAGGCGAGATGGAATTTCTACATCTTGAATACGCAAACAAGACAACACTATATGTACCCGTGGCGCAGTTGCACGTCATTGCGCGTTATAGCGGCAATGATCCCGAGACAGCCCCCTTGCATCAGCTTGGTTCAGGACAGTGGGAGAAAGCCCGGCGCAAAGCGGCACAGCAGGTGCGCGATACTGCCGCCGAGCTCTTGGACATTTACGCCAAACGCGCTGCACGCCAGGGCTTTGCGTTCAAACTGCCTTTGGGGGATTACGAACTATTTTCTGAAGGTTTCGGTTTTGAAGAAACCGTTGACCAGGCGGCCGCTATTCAATGCGTGTTAGCCGACATGACCTCTGGGCGGCCAATGGATCGTTTAGTGTGTGGCGATGTGGGATTTGGCAAAACCGAAGTCGCGCTGCGCGCTGCCTTTTTGGCTATCGCCAACGGCAAGCAAGTTGCGATTTTATGCCCCACAACGCTTTTGGCAGAGCAACACGCACAAACCTTTTCAGACCGCTTTGCCGACTGGCCCGTTAAGGTAGTTGAGCTCTCGCGTTTCAGATCTGCAAAAGAGGTCGCGAGCGCTATCGTGGGCATCAATGATGGCACGATCGATATCGTGATCGGTACGCACAAGATCTTATCCAAAGACGTCAATTTCATGCGTCTCGGGCTTGTCATCATTGACGAAGAACATCGCTTTGGTGTGCGTCAAAAAGAAGTGCTTAAGTCGTTACGCGCAGAAGTCGATGTCTTGACGCTCACGGCTACACCCATCCCTCGCACGCTTGGGCTGTCGCTTGAAGGGATTCGTGATTTTTCAGTGATTGCCACCGCGCCACAGAAACGACTAGCGATTAAAACTTTTGTGCGCCGTGAGGATAACAGCACGATTCGCGAGGCTTTGCTACGCGAGCTTAAGCGCGGTGGACAGGCCTACTTTTTACATAATGAAGTTGAAACAATTCATAATCGCCGCGCCCGCCTCGAAGAACTCGTACCCGAGGCTCGCATTGCCGTAGCACACGGTCAGATGGGCGAGCGCGACCTTGAACAAGTCATGAAGGGTTTTTATCAACAGCGCTTTAACGTCTTGCTTTGCACGACGATCATCGAAACCGGCATTGACGTCTCAAGTGCCAATACGATCATCATTCACCGAGCTGACCGTTTTGGTCTAGCGCAGTTGCATCAATTACGAGGTCGCGTTGGGCGCTCGCACCACCAAGCCTATGCCTACCTCATGACGCCTGGCGAAGACTCGATTACCAAGAACGCCAAAAAACGCCTTGAGGCGATTCAGGCGATGGAAGAGCTCGGCTCAGGCTTCTTTTTGGCGATGCATGACCTTGAAATTCGCGGCACCGGTGAGGTATTAGGCGAATCACAATCGGGCAATATCCAAGAGATTGGTTTCTCGATGTACAACGACATGCTCAACGAAGCTGTGCGCGCACTGAAAGCCGGCGTCGAGCCCGACCTCGATGCTCCGTTTAGTGCAGGCTGCGAAGTGAATCTGCATGCCCCCGCCCTGCTGCCTGCTGATTTTTGTGGCGATATTCCAGCGCGGCTTTCTCTGTACAAACGCTTATCAAGTTGCAAGGACGAAGACGATTTGATTGTGATTCAAGAAGAACTTATCGACCGTTTTGGCAAACTACCCGAACCGGCTCGAACCTTAATATCAACCCATAAAATCCGCTTACTTGGCTTGCCATTGGGTATTCAAAAAATTGACGCCAGCGAGACGCAAATCATGCTGCACTTTAAACAAAGCACGACAGTTGACCCGGTGCGCCTCATTGAACTTGTGCAAAAGCAAAAAAATATTCGCTTTGCGGGTCAAGATAAACTGCGGGTTGAACTCAAGGGGCTTGACGTTAACGCGCGCTACGAGGCGGTTCGTACCTTGTTGCGTTCGCTGGCTTAGTGTTGTCTCGCACGCTTGCTAATCATTTTTGTTGAACTCACGATTTTTTACACTTTGAATCTGCCTATGACTACCTTTAATCTCGTCGTGCAATCGCCCGCTCTGGCAAGCGATCTTATTGAACAAGCGGCTGCGCTGAGTGAAGCCGCCGGGGTGCAGCGCATCAGCACCACGGCAGCGCGTTTGTTAAAAGTCAACGACAGCGAGTCGACGCGTGCCGAGTTACTGGCGTGGGGCGAGCGGACGTCTGTCGACACTGCCTTTATTGCGACCGGCAGCCGCCTGGCCGACTGCAAGGTGTTGGCGATGGATATGGACTCAACCCTGATTAACATCGAATGCATCGACGAGATCGCTGCCTTTGGCGGTGTCAAAGAGCAAGTCGCCTCAATCACCGAAGCGGCGATGCGCGGCGAAATCAAGGATTTTTCTGAAAGCCTGACGCGCCGTGTCGCTTTTTTAAAAGGTCTGTCGGTCGGCGTACTGCAGCAAGTCTATGACCAAAAACTACGTTTAAACCCAGGTGCAGAACAACTTGTCAGCACTGCGCAGCAGGCTGGCCTTAAAGTTTTGCTTGTGTCAGGTGGTTTTACCTTTTTTACCGAAAAACTCAAAGCTCGTTTAACTCTTGATGCGGCGCATGCTAACGTGCTCGCGCATGAGCACGGCCTGCTGACAGGTACGGTCAACGGCAGAATCCTCGATGCACAGGGTAAAGCCGATACCTTAGCGGCCTTTGCCCAAGCCATAGGCGCACAACCGCAGCATATTATTGCAATCGGAGATGGCGCCAATGACCTGAAGATGTTGGGCTTAGCGGGCTATTCGGTCGCGTATCGAGCCAAACCAGTGGTGCGTGCACAGTCGCATTACGCTCTAAACTTCACCGGACTAGATGGTGTGTTGAACTGGTTTGAGACCTAAAGACGAAACATCGTCACATTCGGTCGTGTGTGTGTGCTGCTTTGAAAGTTATAGACCACCGCTTTGAAAGTTAAAGGCGATCTTTCGTTGAACTTGCGTACGTTTTAGGCTCAGCACGACGCAGCAAATATCTGAATACAAAGCCCGGAAACGCCATCACCACAAACAAACTTAACGTGATGGCATAGAACTCCCAGCGCTGGGTAAAGACGTTACCAATCCAGCGTTCAAACGCGATACCAACAGCCCCAATCACTAAATACAACGCAAAGAGCTCGAACACGCGCAACCAAAATGCTTTGGGCGCAGACATCATCTTGGGCTGCCACACGGCAAACACTCGGTCATTCATAAATGGCAAATTTGCAGCCACGAAGGCCAGCAGAATCAAAAGCCAGACTGCAATGGTTTGATTCATTTTTTTCTCGATGACGTCATGCCGCTTAACGCGAACACGACTTCATTCATGACGAATAGATTTAAAAGGCCAAGGTCGCGCGCATCGCTTGCAGACATAGCACCAGCAATCCGTTAGGCATCAGGCCAAGCCCTAAAACCGCCAACCCGTTGACGATGATTAAAGTGCGAGGAACCCAGTAGACTGTCGTCATACTCGGGGCCGAGGCTTCAGGTTCATCAAAATACATCACTTTGATCACGCGCAAATAATAAAACGCGCCAATCAGTGAGAACAATACCGCTAAAACAGCCATCCACAGATGCTCTGATTTAAGCAGTGTCTGCAAGATCAATAGCTTGGCATCAAAACCTACCAAGGGCGGCAAGCCTGCGAGCGAGCACATCAACAACAAAATCAATGCTGCCATCCAGGGGCTACGACGATTGAGACCCTTGAGATCGCTGATCTCTTCACACTCGTAGCCTTCACGCGTCATCAGCATGATTAAGCCAAACGAAGCAAGCGTTGTCATCACATAAGTCAGCATGTAAAACAGCGCCGAACCATACGATTCTGTATCAAATTGCTTATCGCCATCAAGCGACCCAGAAGCGAGGCCCAGTAAGATAAACCCCATGTGCGAGATTGTTGAGTAAGCCAACATACGCTTAAAGTTGGTTTGCATGATGGCTGTGAGATTACCGATCGCCAACGATAAAAAGGCGAGTATCAACAGCATCGGTTGCCAGTCAGCGGACAAATCGCCTAGGGCAACAATCAAGATACGCAGGGTAATCGCGAACGCAGCCAATTTAGGCGCTGCGGCTAACACCAGAGTCACTGCGGTGGGCGACCCTTGATACACATCAGGCACCCACATATGAAACGGCACTGCCCCCAACTTAAAGGCCAGACCCGCCACCAAAAATACAACGCCAAAGGTCAGGGGCAGATAGTCAATCTGACCTGAGTTGATCGCATCAGCGATATTGCCCAGATCAAGATTGCCCGTGGCGCCATACAACATCGACATCCCGTACAACATAAAGCCAGACGCCAACGCACCCAGCACAAAGTATTTCATGGCCGCTTCGGTTGACTGCGCATGATCACGACGAATCGCCACCAGTGCGTAGAGCGCCAAAGACATCAACTCAAGACCCAGATAAATCGTCAAGAAGTTGCCGGCCGAAATCATCACCATTTGCCCCAGCAAGGCGAACAGCACCAACACGTAGAATTCGCCTCCGCGCAGCATATCGCGCGACTGCACATATTCACGACCGTACACAAGCGTGAGCGCAACCGCAATATATGAAGCCACTTTTAGCAAGTGTGCAAGCGGATCAGCGATGTACATCCCAAAGAATGTTTCGCCGACTAGACCCATGTTCCATTGCCAACAAGAGACCAGTGCCAAAACAGCCAGGGTCACTAACGATAAACCATACGCCAGAGTGCGACGAGCACCACTGCTCAGCGCATCGAGAATCAGAATCACCATACCCATCACTAGCAGAATAATTTCTGGTGCGGCCAGGCCGAAATCGAATTGAGATTGCATCATGGCGGGGCTTACAGTTTTGAATTGGATACGTGTTGCAACAGGGCCTCGACTGAGGTGTGCATCACATCAGTAAAGGGCTTGGGATAGACACCCATATAAAGTACGGCAAGCGCCATGATCCCGAGAATCAGAAACTCACGGCTCGACAGATCGTGCAACTCACGCACATGGTCATTGGCGATATCACCAAACGCAACCCGTTTAACCATCCACAGAGAATAAGAGGCACCAAGAATCAAAGCTGTTGCTGCCAACAAACCGATCCAGAAATTAAACTGCACAGCACCCAAGATCACCATGAACTCGCCCACAAAACCACTGGTGGCGGGCAAGCCGGCATTTGCCATCGAGAAAAATACAAAGAAGGTGACGAAACGCGGCATCGTGTTGATCACACCACCGTAGTCGGCAATCTGGCGGCTGTGCATGCGGTCGTACAACACACCGATACACAAAAACATGGCTGCCGAGACAAAGCCGTGCGACACCATCTGCACAATTGCACCCTCAACGCCCGCGGTATTGAAGATAAAGAGGCCTAAGGTCACAAAGCCCATGTGCGCGACCGACGAATAAGCCACGAGCTTTTTCATATCGTCTTGCACAATCGCAACCATGCCGATATAGATCACGGCAATCAGCGATAGGGCAATGATGAGGCCTGACATGCCTACGGCGGCATCGGGCACAATCGGTAGCGATAATCTTAAAAAGCCATAGGCGCCAAGCTTGAGCATGATGGCTGCCAACACCACCGAGCCGCCGGTGGGCGCCTCGACGTGCGCGTCGGGCAGCCAGGTGTGCACAGGCCACATCGGCACCTTGACCGCAAATGCCGCCAAAAAAGCAAAAAAGACTAAAACCTGCGGCGTATAAGCCAGCGGCAACTCGTGCCACGTCTGGATATCGAACGAACCACCTGCTTCGTTCCAGAGGTATAAAAAGGCCACCAAGGTCAACAACGAACCCATCAGCGTGTATAAAAAGAATTTAAACGCTGCATAGACACGCTTTGGCCCACCCCAAACGCCCACGATGATATACATCGGGATCAGAGTCGCTTCAAAAAAGATGTAAAACAACAGGCCGTCCATCGCTACGAACACGCCGATCATCAGGCCAGACAAAATCAAGAAGGCGGCCATATATTGCGCGATACGTGACGTGATCACTTCCCAGCCCGCCAGCACCACGATGATCGTAATAAAGGCGGTTAACAATACAAACCACAACGAGATTCCATCGACGCCCAGGTGATACATCACCGCAAAGGCGGGGATCCAGGTTGATTTTTCAACAAACTGCATCTCGGCCGTTGAGCCATCAAAACCCGTATAAAGGGGGATCGTGACAAAAAAGCTCAACAAAGCACCGATCAACGCAAGATTACGCGTTAAGGCTGGACGCTCGTCGCTGCCCACTGCCAAAATCAACAAGCCGCAGACGATCGGAACAAAAATCGCGAACGTGAGCCAGGGGGTCGTAAAAGTAGCCATCTCGCTTGTCATTATTTAGTACCAAAGATAACGTAGGTGAGCGCAACCAGCAGGCCGATGATCATCGCAAAGGCGTAGTGATAGATGTAGCCCGTCTGCAAACGACGCGTTACACCTGCCAAGGCACCCACTAATTTTGCCGAGCCGTTGACCAACACGCCATCGATCAAACCGCGATCGCCGCGTTGCCAAAAGCTGGTACCAAGTGCACGCAACCCACGCGCTAGCACCTGCTCATTGAACCAGTCAAAGAAGTACTTGTTTTCAAGGATCTTGTTCACGACGGTTAGATTCGCTTGAATCGCCGCGGGGACTTTAGGGTTAATCAGGTAACAGTACCAAGCGACAACTGCACCTGCCACCACGAGCCAGAACGGCAAGGTGGTAAAGGCGTGCAAGGCATAACCCACCCACCCATGAACGTGATGCCACTCTTTGGCAAGCTCTGCCATGGCAGGGTGCTGCGTGAGGATCACGATTGAGTTTTTAAAGTACGACCCAAACAGTAACGGGTCAATCGCAATTGCGCCGATGATGATGGACGGGATCGCTAGCAATACGAGGGGCAAGGTCACGACCCAAGGCGACTCGTGCGGCGTACCGCCGTGGTGACCGTGATCATCGTGGCCGTGAGCATCGCGGCCGTGAACATCGCCGTGTGCATCATGCCCATGCGAAACAGCAGTCGAGCCGCCATCCGTAGCAAAGCGCTCTTTGCCATGAAACACCAAAAAGTACACACGGAAAGAATACAGCGACGTCACAAACACACCGATCAGTGTGGCGTAGTGCGCAAAACTTGCACCCCACACGTTCGCCGCGCCTGCCGCTTCGATAATGTGCTCTTTAGAGTAAAAGCCCGAGAAAAATGGCGTGCCGACCAAGGCTAGCGTACCAATCAAAAAGGTAATCCACGTGATGGGCATGTACTTGCGCAAGCCACCCATATTGCGAATATCTTGATCATGGTGCATGCCGATAATCACCGAGCCCGCACCCAAAAATAACAAGGCCTTAAAAAAAGCGTGTGTCATCAAATGAAAGATTGCCACCGAGTAAGCCGACGCACCCAAGGCAACCGTCATATAACCCAGTTGCGACAACGTCGAGTAAGCCACAACCCGCTTGATGTCATTTTGGATGATGCCCAAAATGCCCAAAAACAAAGCACCAATCGAACCAATCACAATGATGAACGACAACGCAGTATTTGATAGCTCAAAGAGCGGCGAAAAACGCGCAACCATAAAAATCCCAGCGGTCACCATCGTTGCCGCGTGAATTAGTGCAGAGATCGGCGTGGGGCCTTCCATTGAATCCGGCAACCACGTATGCAAAGGCACTTGTGCAGATTTACCCATTGCACCGATAAACAAACAAATGCAGGCCACGGTCACGAGCATCCAGTTTGTACCTGGTAGCGTCAGAGCCGCTAGCTTATCGGCTTGTTTGAATACCTCGCCGTAATGCATCGTACCTGCGTACGCAAACAACAACCCGATCCCCAGCACAAAACCAAAGTCTCCCACGCGGTTAACTAAAAAGGCCTTCATGTTGGCAAAAATCGCCGTCGGCTTGGTGTACCAAAAACCGATCAGCAGGTACGACACCAGACCCACGGCCTCCCAACCAAAGAACAACTGCACCATGTTGTTAGACATCACCAACATCAACATCGAGAAGGTGAACAATGAGATGTAAGCAAAGAAGCGTTGGTAACCCGGATCTTCAGCCATGTAGCCGATGGTGTAGATATGAACCATTAACGAGACCGACGTGACCACCACCATCATGAGCGCCGACAGAGGATCGATCAGAAATCCAATTTCTAGCTTAGCCTCGCCTAACAACGACCAGGTGTACACGGCACCGTCAAAACTGTGACCATTGAGTACATCTCTGAGCACCAGCACAGAACCAATCGCCGAGACGGCAACCAACGCAATGGTGAGAATATGCGAGTTGCGCCGGCTCACCTGACGCCCCAAGAAACCGGTGCCGAACAAACCTGCAAGAATCGCGCCCAGTAAGGGCGCGAGTGCGATGGTCAAATAAAGAGAAGGTGAGCTAATCATATTGTTCCGTGAGCCGATCAGCCCTTCAGGCTATCAAGTTCGTCTACGTTAATGGTGCTGAGGTTGCGAAAGAGCAGCACTAAAATCGCCAGGCCGATCGCGGCCTCAGCGGCCGCAACCGTCAGAATAAAGAACACAAATACCTGGCCCGCTGGATCACCCATCCAGGTTGAAAACGCGACAAAGTTCATGTTGACGGCCAACAGCATTAACTCGACCGACATCAGCAACACAATCAGATTACGGCGATTCAAAAATATCCCAAACACGCCAATCGCAAATAAAATGGCACCCAGCACTAAAAAGTGCGGCAAGGTCAAGGTCATCATGCTTGATCTCCCTTGGCGTTTACAGCCTCTTGACTCGGCATCTTAACCAGACGAACCCGATCTTTGGCGCGCACGCGCACAGCAGCGCCCGGGTCGTTGTATTTAACGTCGCGGCGCTTGCGCAGGGTCAGAGAAATTGCAGCGATCATGCCCACCAACAGCAGCACGGCACCGACTTCAACTGCGTACGCATATTCGGTGTACATCGCCTCGCCAAGAGTGCGGGCGTTATTGTAGTCATTGCCCATGTCGGCCGCAGGTCCAACGTCGCCCCAAGACGTTGTCAACACGAAAGACATCTCGGCCACCATGACCAAGCCAACGATCAAGCCCATTGGCAAGTAGGTTTTGATACCCGTGCGTAGCTCTTCCATCTTGACATCAAGCATCATCACAACAAACAAGAACAACACCATCACCGCGCCCACATAGACCAAGACAAGCAGCAACGCCAAAAATTCAGCGCCCAGCAGCATCCAGATCATGGCGGCGTTTGCAAAGGCCAAGATCAGATGGAGTACGGCAGTAACTGGGCTTGAGGCAGTAATCACGCGAAACGCTGCCACCACCAAGACCAGGGCCAACACGTAGAACAGGATAGTTGTAAACATCATCTCTTTTAGGCCTTGGACTGATCAACGGTAAGGCGCGTCAATTGCGCGATTACGGGCGATATCTTCTTCGTAGCGATCACCCACCGCTAGTAACATGTCTTTTGTGAAATACAGATCGCCACGTTTTTCACCGTGGTACTCGTGGATGTGCGTTTCTACGATTGAATCAACTGGGCAGCTTTCTTCGCAAAAGCCGCAAAAAATACACTTTGTCAGGTCGATGTCGTAACGGGTTGTACGCCGTGAGCCATCTTCACGTTGCTCAGATTCGATTGTGATGGCCAGGGCGGGGCAAACGGCCTCGCACAATTTGCAGGCAATGCAACGCTCTTCGCCGTTTGGGTAACGGCGCAAGGCATGCAAGCCACGAAAGCGCGGTGACTGTGGTGTCTTTTCAAGCGGATAGCGCAGCGTAATCTTGCGCTTGAAAAAATACTTACCCGTCAGCTTCATGCCTTTGAGTAACTCGAGCAGCATCAAACTGCCAAAAAAATCTTTAATCGCTTCCATAAATACCTTTTCTGTCTAGCTGTGCTTATTTCCAGATGTTCCAGGGTGTCTGCATCCAGATCGCCACGACAACCAGCCACACACCCGTGAGCGGGATGAAAATCTTCCAACCCAGACGCATGATCTGATCGTACCGATACCGCGGAAACGACGCGCGAAACCAAATGAACAAAGAAACCACCACAAACGTTTTCAGGCCTAACCACAACCAACCTGGCACCCAAGTCAATGGGGCCACCTCGATCGGAGATGTCCAGCCGCCCAGGAACATGATCGAGGCCAGACATGACAAGAAAATCATGTTGGCGTATTCGCCCAAGAAAAAGAGCGCAAACGCCATGCCCGAGTATTCGACCATATGGCCAGCAACAATTTCTGATTCGCCTTCAACCACGTCAAACGGGTGCCGATTAGTTTCTGCGACGGCCGAGATCACGTAAATCACAAACAGAGGTAACAGTGGCAGCCAATTCCAAGACATGAAGTTGATGCCGTGATCAGCAAACCAACCACGTGTTTGGACATTGACGATCTCGGTCATATTCAAACTGCCTGACACCAGCAACACTGTCACCAACACGAAGCCGATGGCGAGTTCGTAGGACAGCATTTGCGCCGAAGCACGCATGGCTGCCAAGAACGCATATTTAGAGTTTGAGGCCCAGCCAGCAACAATCACGCCGTAGACACCGATCGAAGTGATCGCCATGACATACAACAGACCACCATTGACGTTCGCCAGAACCATTTCAGGACCAAAGGGCACAACAGCCCAGACGGCCAGTGCCGGCATTAAGGTGACAACCGGAGCCAAGATAAACAAAATTTTGTTCGCCTGACTAGGCACGATGACTTCTTTGGTCAACAACTTGAAGACGTCAGCGAAAGGTTGTAGCAACCCTTTGAAGCCCACCCTGTTTGGACCCAGACGCGCATGCATCGCGCCGATCATCTTGCGCTCCCAGTAGGTCAGGTATGCAACGCACAAAATGACTGGCACCGCAATCACCAGAATTTTGACTAAGGTCCAAAGCACCAGCCAAAGCGTTGGGCCAAGCAACTCGACCCCATGCGTTTCAAGAACGTTTAGCCACTGCATCAGGCACGCTCCACGCTCAATGGTCCAAAAGCACTACCCAAGGCAGTGGTTTGTTCAAAGCCGGCCGCAATGCGCACCGCACCAAGCACCAGGGTATTGTCTTGCTCGGCTGCTAATTCAACCTCGCCCGAAGCAGATTTGATCCGCACGCGCTCACCGTGGCCGACACCCAACTGAGCAAGGGTATCAGCGTGCATCCGCGCGACCGGCGCACGAGAAGCGCCAGCGTCTTGCAAGGCTTGTGCACGGCGCACCATCGCATCGGTACGAAATATTGGCACGTCGGTAACACGTTCAAATGCTGTACCAACGCTTCGGGCTGAGGCGTCATCTGCAACCATTGCGCTGCACTCGCCCTGCATTAGATTGGACAAGCGCCCCGCAACACCGCCCGACAACACGGCGTCACGCACAGACTCTGAAGACTCGTCATCAAAACCAGCCAAATGCAACACGTTGCCAAGCACGCGCAAGACTTTCCAGCCGGGACGTGTTTGGCCGCTTGGAGCGACCGTGCCTTTGAAGCTTTGTGCCAACCCTTGAGCGTTCACAAACGTGCCCGAGGTTTCAGTAAACGGTGAAATCGGCAACATCACATTGGCCCAGTCGCGCGCACCCGTTGCATAAGGTGTGAGCGCGACCGCAAACTGCGAGGCCTTGAGCGCTGCCAAAGCCTGCGCGCCCTGATCCACATCCAACAAGGGTTCAGCATGTAAAACAACGTAGGCTTTCAAGGGCTGGGCAAACATCTCTGCTGCTGTTTTGCCACCTTTAGCGGGCACAGCACCAGCCAAATAACCCCCTACGGTGTTGGCACCAGAGGTTAAAAAGCCGAGTTGACCTGAGGCCAACTGCGCGACGAGTTGCGCGTTAGCTGCGATACGTGCGGCGTCGGGCGCGTTGACCGCAGTACTTCCTAACAAGACCGCCACACGCTCGCCCGAGGCCAAACTTGCAGCAATCTGTTGGGCCTCTGGGCTCGGCTCTACCGCAGACAACGCGGCAGGGATCTCGCTTGCTTTTGCTTTAGCCAAGGCCACCGCGACTTGCGCGAGGGTGCTGGCCAACAAACTGGGTAACGTCGTTGCGCGAGCGGTTAGTGGAAACAGAGGATCATCAGCGGCGGTTTCGATCACCGACACCTGTGTGCCACGCTTGACAGCCTGACGCAGACGTTGCGCCATCAGCGGATGATCTTTGCGCAAGAACGAACCCACCACCAAGACGCGATCAAGCGTATCGAGTGCGTTAATGTTCATGCCAAGCCAAGGTGCACCCGTCAGTGCGGCATCAAAACCTGAATCGGTTTGGCGCAAACGGAAATCAATATTTTCAGAGCCCAGACCGCGTGTCACGCGCGCCAATAAAGCCATCTCTTCGAGAGTGGCGTATTCGCTGGCAAGTGAACCAATCTGCGCAGCACCCGAAGCATCGCGCACTTGCATCAAACCCTGCGCCACCGCCTGCAGGGCATCCGACCAAGACGCCTCGAGCCATTGGCCATCACTGCTCTTAACCATGGGGCTGGTCAGACGATCAACGTTCAGGCCTTCGTACGAGAAACGATCACGATCACTGATCCAGCATTCGTTGAGCTCTTCGTTTTCAAAAGGCACCACCCGAATGACCTGATCACCCTTGACCTGCACCACTAAATTTGAACCCAAGCTGTCGTGCGGTGACACCGAGCGTCGGCGCGCGAGCTCCCAGGTCCGCGCCTGATAGCGAAAAGGCTTTGACGTCAGTGCACCTACAGGGCACAGATCAATCATGTTGCCCGACAATTCAGATTCAACTGACCGACCAACAAAGGTGGTGATCTCAGCGTGCTCACCACGACCAATCATGCCCAGTTCCATCACACCGGCGATCTCTTGGCCAAAGCGCACGCAACGGGTGCAATGAATACAACGCGACATTTCTTCGGCCGACACCAAGGGGCCCAAGTCTTTATGAAACACCACACGCTTTTCTTCTTGGTAGCGCGAGGTTGAACCGCCATAGCCCACGGCTACGTCTTGCAATTGACACTCACCACCTTGGTCACAAATCGGACAGTCAAGCGGATGATTGATGAGCAAAAACTCCATCACGCTTTTTTGTGCGGCGACTGCGCGTTCTGAGCAGGTATGCACCACCATGCCGTTAGTCACGGGCGTGGCACAAGCCGGCATTGCTTTAGGAGCCTTCTCAACGTCGACGAGACACATGCGGCAATTTGCCGCAATGGTCAATTTTTTGTGATAACAAAAGTGCGGCACGTAAACGCCGAGCTTATGCGCGGCATGCATCACCATACTGCCTTCTTGCACTTCGACTTTCTTGCCGTCGATGGTTAACTCAACCATAACTTTGTCCAAACCTTAAAGATAGGGGGCCACCACACAGCGCTTATGCTCGATGTGGTACGCAAATTCGTCGCGATAATGCTTCAGGAAACCACGCACTGGCATCGCTGCGGCATCACCCAAGGCGCAAATAGTGCGGCCCATAATGTTGCCTGCAACAGAATCCAGTAAATCGAGATCTTCAGGGCGACCCTGACCATGCTCAATGCGGTTCACCATTCGGTAGAGCCAACCTGTGCCTTCACGGCAAGGGGTGCACTGCCCGCAGCTTTCTTCAAAATAAAAGTAGGATAAACGCAGCAAAGACTTCACCATGCAACGCGTATCGTTCATCACGATCACGGCACCCGAGCCCAGCATCGAGCCGGCCTTGGCGATCGCGTCGTAATCCATGGTGGTGTCCATCATGATGTTGCCGGGGATCACCGGTGCGCTTGACCCACCAGGAATCACCGCTTTAAGCGTTGAACCACCACGCATCCCGCCGGCAAGTTCTAACAGCTTCGAAAAAGGTGTACCTAGGGGAATTTCGTAATTGCCGGGGCGCTCGACATCACCGGTAATTGAAAACAACTTGGTGCCACCGTTATTCGGCTTACCAATCTCAAGGTAGGCTGGGCCACCATTAAGAATAATCCAGGGTACCGCTGCAAAGGTTTCAGTGTTGTTGATCGTGGTGGGCTTACCGTACAAACCAAAGCTCGCCGGAAACGGTGGCTTGAAACGCGGCTGACCTTTTTTTCCCTCAAGCGATTCAAGCAAGGCAGTTTCTTCGCCGCAAATATAGGCGCCATAGCCATGAAACGCATGCAACTGAAAATTAAATTGCGAGCCTAAAATGTTATTGCCGAGCATGCCGGCGGCGCGTGCTTCGTCGAGCGCTTCTTCAAAGCGGTCGTACACTTCAAAGATTTCGCCATGGATGTAGTTATAGCCAACCGAAATCCCCATAGCATAAGCCGCGATTGCCATGCCTTCAATCACGATGTGCGGGTTTAAACGCAAAATATCGCGATCTTTAAACGTACCAGGCTCGCCTTCGTCAGAGTTGCACACTAAATATTTTTGGC
>Ga0114958_10000959_pt1 | contig 23638 bp, 28 predicted proteins | sample C_130208_EF_Meta_FD_89577 | JGI IMG/M metagenome (GOLD analysis project Ga0114958, IMG submission 89577) | Freshwater microbial communities from Lake Croche, Canada to study carbon cycling - C_130208_EF_MetaG | ecosystem: Environmental > Aquatic > Freshwater > Lake | place: Lake Croche, Canada... | reverse complement strand
GTAGTTGAGTAGTAACATTTGCTCCAAAAAAGCTAACATTAGTACCTGGTGATACTATACCTAATTGACCGTTTGCTATAGTAACATTTGTTAATCCAGAATTTATGAACGCATTTGAACCAATACTTGTAACCGAATTAGGAACTGTTATAGATGTTAAACTGGTACAACCATTGAACACCTGACCATTAATAGTTGTAACTGAATTTGGAATTGTTATAGATGTTAAACTGGTACAACCTGCGAACGCAAAACTACTAATACTTGTAACCGAATTACCAATTGTTACAGATCTAATTTGAGTTTTACCAAAGAACGCGCTATTACCAATACTTGTATAACCTACTATAAAAATATTTTGCGCAGTTCCAATTTCACTATTTACGATTGCTTGAGTTAATACTCCATTTCCTGTAAATGTGTAGTCATAATTAGGAGTAGGAGTAGGAGTGTAACATCTACATCTACCATATCCATAAGCTCTTCTATCATTTGCTAATCCAGAGCGTTTTTTTCCTGCCATTATATAATATATAATATTATTTAAAATATTAAAAAATCGGCATTTGAAGTGTAAAAAGGTGTAAAAAAGTGGAGCAAAATTATTATTCATTAACGGGGGTTAACCCCCGTATTTGCCCAGATCTTTACAATGTATATGTAAATTGAATATGGGTATCATTTGCTCATTTATTTTAATAAACGGCTTTTTTATTCCATTTATTACAAACCAATAAAACTCATAATTATTGTATTTGATAACACATGTTTCATTTACAAATCCAACTGTATTGCCTGGATCATTCATCGGGTCAACCCCCCCTATATACTGACCCATCGCAGCAGCATCAAATATACATTGAAATAGTTTGTAATTTTGCGATACAAACGCAATATCTGGTAGGTATTCAATGTCTTCATAGATGAAAATTGGAAAATTTTGTATTAAACCAGTCTTCACTTGTATTGCTCGAAAATTATTCATATCGTGTTGTGTTACATCATACACGTCTAACACTTGTTTCAATATATTATGAGTTGGAATGTAGACAATACTAGCAATATTTCTACACAAACTATCAAATGGTATATATATATATTTTTTATCAATCTTATCTATGATCTCATCACAATTGTAATAAATTAATACATCGTTTTCAACATGAATTACATCTTCTATATTGTAACTCTTCATAAATTCATAAATATAAAAAAATCGTAATGACGCAAGTGGCCAAAACCCTCCTCGAAATGATTTATTAAGAGGTGTATTTGAATAATAATTATAGGTGTCGGTCAATTTATCAACATCGACCAAATGTATTTTATTTTCAAATTGAGAAAATTTATCGAAAAAACACCCATTTGTAAGTACATAAATCTTACCATGATTTAGTTTTAGTAACTGGTGTATGTTCGTTACAATATAGTCTTGAAAATTATTAATACATACTAATACAAGATTCATATTAGAAATATACAAAATGTTTCTAATATATTAAATACATATTCGTATAATTCTATTATGAATATATCCGATGTTGAATATGACGAAGTAGTGATCAATTTAAAAGTGATCGCAAGCATTACATTGAACTCGCGTCTTTACACAAAAGGCGCATTGTTGAATTTGGAACAAGAGAGTTACATTCCGTTGAGTGTGAGGCGGTGGTATCGCCAGGACAGTCGTGATGACGCAATAAAGAAAATCGACCGTGTGATAACCAAAGCAACCACATTTACAAAGACTGCCGCAATGATAAAGTATTTAAAGGATGCGGTAACCGGAATATTGAATATGAAGGACACATATTCATCGTGTTGTCAAACATCTGCACGCTTGGACACCATTTTAGACAAAATAGCAATTCATGTCAATGACCCTTAATTATCTAGGTATAATATATGGCAGCAGAATATACACCACCATATACAAATTTAGCAGTTCTTTTACAAGATATTGGTTTGAAAGTTCGTTCAATATATTATGGTGAACCCGAACTGTATGGACTACCGGAAGAAATCACCGTTCCCGAATTTTGGGACAAATATAATCATTTTCATGTAAAAATTCGCTATGATGAAAATGGAGAAAAACTCAAAACCCCGATTGAATTTAACGCAAGGTTTATAATAGAAGGGATTAGTATTGTAGGAGCAAATCAGTTAGTAAATGATCCAAACATGTTTTATGATGTAACTATGATAAAAGATGATGGAACTCCATTTAAATTTCGTGATGTATTTCTTCGTAATTATGAGAAAAATGCTTGGTATTATCCCATACGATACAAAGAAGATGTAGAAAAATGGCTATCGCCACTCATTAATCCAGTTCCCGGTGAATTTATGAAGTATAAATACCCAGACGTAATTACACCAGAGGAATTAGAAAAGGGGGTTACATACATTGTGAAAATTCGAGATAAATTTCTTTTTATTGGAAAAATGTACGCTAAGGATGCTATAGATGATAAGTTCATATTTGAATTATTGTATCCAGACCCTGAAACTATTTCTAGATCTTATGAAATAATTAATATTAAAGGCGTTCCTTATGTAAAGATTAATAATCATCGATTTAATGCGTTTTTTCCAGTAGAGACAATTGCGGATGAATTTATAAATCCAGAAAAACGTAGTGCGGTCTTACAAGCTTTGGCAGGTGCGGAAAGAAATACCATGACAGATCCTAACTTACCACTATTACCTGGACTTCCAGCAGATATTGTGCGAAAGATTGCTACTGAATATGGAGGGTATAATAAGAAACGAAGTAATAAAAAACAAAGTAATAAACGAAGTAAAAAAAAGAAACGCTTTACAAAAAGGAGACGATAAATTATTTTCTAATAAAAAATAATTTATTATTCATCATTTATAATTTACTCCGTCAAATCATCAATCTCATTTGATGCGTCAGGATATTTAATACGAACACCAGTCCAACCCGCACTATTATGTAGCCCAAATTTCTTATCCATGAAATCATATAGCTCCTGGCCCTTCGGGATTTTACGATTTGTTCCCTGTTCCTGTTGGAACCAAAACTTGAACGCATTTGCCAACTCATTCTTTTTAATCTTATTCTTGGGATCTCCCGTCTTCTCCACATTATCCACAACAAACGCCGCAATGTGGTCCTGACCCTTCCTATATTTATTCGACGCAGTCATAACCACATCACAATCTTCAACAACACCCTCGGTTTCAAATGCCAGTTTCACCAACATACTCGCAAATACCGGTGCGAAATCTGGAAGCTTTTCCTTCAATGACTTGTCCTTTACAAATATATACGGAGTATCATCTGTGTGTGTTTCACCATCATCCACGAATTTAGACAGAAAGTCACACTTTCGAATACGTCTCCAAGTTCCATCGTCATTACTATCAATGTCAAACAAATTATTCGTGCAGACAACTAAATTGAACTGCGGCTGAAATGTCTCACTTTCGCAATACAACTCTCTGCCCTGAATTGGGTCTCCTCCAGTGAGTTCCTTCATGATACCTTCGTTCAACTTCACACCCTTTGACGGCTCCTGCATCACAGCATAACGGACACCCTTCAACTGCATAACCTCTGAAGATGTCCCTCCAATCGAATTACGTTTGTCGGTCACAAGTGAGATTGGCACTGTGCCCTTGTATTCACCCAACGTTACTGACATTAGGTCAGTCAATATCGACTTGCCGTTACTTCCACTTCCATGATACACGTTGAATGTTTGATTTTTATTGGTGCCTATCAAACACGATGCAAGATGTCTCCACATATACAAGTTCAAATCTGGAATAGGAAACAACTTTTCCATAAATTGGAGAATTTCTTCGCGCGACTTTGCGAATTCACTTTTAGCATCGGCGTTAAATTCAACATAATCAATACGAGTCGTTTTCGTAATATAGTCCTGTGGATATCCATCGCGGAAGACCTTATTCTTGAAATCAACAACACCATTATTGAAACACAACAAGTTTCGATTTGTATCCATATTTCGCGTAAACTCATTGTCATAAAATAACTCCATGGCCTCACGCATAATATTATTTTTATCATTTGTTCGCTTCAACTTGATCATTGTTTCGCTACATGCCGATATTTTATTCTTGATAATATCTACTCTTGTATCTTCCGAATCATAATGATTCATTTCATCCACCAACCTATTACATTTATTTGAAAATAAATGATACATTTCTCTTGAAATTGTCATGCGAAGTGTGAGACCCTTGTCCGGCTCCCATCGATGATTCTTGAATACATACCATATACCCTTTCCAGAATAACTCGAACACACATATTTATCCTTAAACATTTGTTTTAACACCTGAGCCAAATCGAATTCAGTTTTAGTCGCCAATGCTTCTTCAATATAATAATCTATTGTTTGCGATTTGACCTTTTCATAATCTTCAAACGCATCCTGTTTTGCCCAATACAAAATAGATTTCTTTGTAATTGTCCCACAATCCTTTGATCTCTTGAAATGTTTATTCCAACTATAATACAAATTAGGAATATCATTATAATCAAAATCGCTGGCTTTACTTCGCAATAGAACCCACGACAAGAATAATCGGCTGTCGGTATGTTTAAGCGCAAACGCAACTTGACGGTTTAGCAAATGAGATCCCGGCTCATAATATTTGGCTGGTAAAACTTGTGTGTAATGGTGTAACTCTTTCAAATCGTATTCATCTGCCTTAAAACCGTCCAACATTATATTTACAGCTCTTTCCAATGTCTCCTTGTTCACAATATCGCTCAATGACATCTGCTGACTCTCTTTCTCTTTATCTTGATCATTCTCTTCTTCAACAAGTAAATTCATCTTGGTTTTGCTTGCTGGTCTTTTTATTTTCATAATCTTGCTCTCTGCGCGTTTGTTATACTTGTCTGTGATTTTTGGGTTCATCGTAAATGATGGGTTGGTGTCATTTTGAACGGATAGCAAACGAAAGTTGGCCTTCATATCAAAATCTTGAATACGGCGCTCATCCATCATAAACTCGCCATCCGTCTTATCATAACGAATACTGTAATGTTGGGTTAACTCGTAAGCTTCGTTATTTGGCTTTCTTGATCCAAACAGCTGCCAATTCGTTGTGCCTTTGCTGATACCCTCATCTAGAACAGCATCCCAACCATTAATCAGTGGCATGTCCCAAACCTCCGGAAGCTTTTCAAGCATTTTATCACGAATTATCTGCTGCATTATATAATCGACCTTTATTCCAATCAGCATATGGATTCCATCCTTTGTTAACGATTTGTCAGCTAATCTATTCACATTAGGTTTCTCAAATATAAATACTTGAAATGGCTTATTTTCCTCAAATGTATAACACTCTTTCAGCTCTTCCAAATACAACAATATCATGTCCTGAATATGTTCCGGGGTGTGTTGTCTCTTCTCTACATCATGATTGTATCTAAAATCAAAGTCGACAACCATTGCTCCGTTGTTATCCAGCTGTTTTTCGGTCAAATATTCCTTCCTCTTTTTTGTAAAAACATGATCACAATATAGATTGTGAAATGACACAAGTTCCTCTGCTGGAATGATGTAGGCGCCGCCATGTATATTTAACTCCTTGTCAGGAATTCGTGTATGCGTGGCTTGTCCACCTTTTGTAATATGCTTTGCCATAAATTCATTTAAATCTTTATATTGTGACGAAGCCGACATTGTTGTATTCATTGTGTTATTATAATAGATTGATATTTTTCTATTTCATTTTTTTTAGAATTCAATATTCAAAGGTGACAACAACGTTTTGAACAATGATTTAAAAACAACAGCATATACATAATAAACGAATGACCGAATATGTATCAAAAGAAACAATTACTCGATTGTTAAAGGACGTCAAACAAATTATGAAGTCGCCGCTCCACGAGAATGGAATTTATTATGTACACGATGATGCTGACATGTTGAGGGGTTATGCGATGATTGTTGGTCCTGAAGATACACCATATTTTGGTGGGTATTATTTTTTTGAGTTGAAATTTCCAACCGATTATCCGCATAGTCCGCCCAAAGTTACATATTGGACAAATGGTGACAATATTCGATTCAATCCCAACTTATACAAGTGTGGTAAAGTGTGTGTATCGTTGCTGAATACTTGGAGGGGCGATCAGTGGACATCATGTCAAACGATTTCAACTGTATTGCTTACATTGTGTACGCTCTTGTGTAAAGATCCACTCTTGAATGAGCCAGGGGTTTCAACTAATCATCCCGATTTTAACAATTATACCGAGATTATAGAATATTCCAATATTAACATTGCGGTTTGTAATATTATCAATAAGACTCCTGTATATTATGTAAAGTTCTTCGATAAATTTTATTCAATTGTGGTTGAACATTTTCTAAAAAACTATGAGTCATTACTAAAAATTGTAACGAAAAAAAATGATAAACCCAAGAAAATTAAAACGGGATTTTATACTATGTCCGTAGATGTAAATTACCAAGCGTTACTCGAAAAGCTTACGAAATGTAAGGAAGGTTTGACTAAAATCCACTTTTGAGAAAAGTGGAGCAAAAATTGACTTTTTTTAAAAGTGGAAAAGGTGTGTTTTGCTCCACTTTTACCAAAAGTGGAAAAGTGGAAAAAATTGAATTAAATAATATAATGTAGTTTATATTATATAGCAAACATGCACTTCTGTTCAACTTGTAATAACATGTATTATATTCGTATCGATGTCGATGACCCCAACAAACTTGTATATTATTGCCGCAATTGTGGAAATGAAGACAAGATGCTGGCATATGAAAATGTGTGCGTGTCTAAAACGCAAATTAAGCAAGGTGAACAGTCATTTAGCAATATTATCAACAAATATACAAAGCTGGACCCGACGCTTCCTCGTGTAAATAATATTTTGTGTCCAAATGCGGAGTGTAAGACTAACACTACCAAGGATGTTGCGCGCGAGGTTATTTATATTCGATATGATGACACAAATATGAAGTATGTGTATTTGTGTGCGGAATGTGATACAGTTTGGAAGAGCAATAAGCAGGATTAAATCTATATTTCGCGGGGATAAGTCCAATACATTTGTTCGTGCTGATGAGTGATGAGTAAGGATTTGGACCAACCTTTTCCAAATGTTGGATGAAAAAAAATTGATATAAAATTAATATAAAATTATATATCATATTAATAATAATGAGTGACGACGAATATTTCCAAAGCGATAGCGACAACGATGATAGTGATATCGAGGTTGTGAAACCCAAGGTTATAAAGGCGCCCAGATATAACGATGATGAGGATGAGGATGAAGAAGAGGTCGATGTAAACGATGTCGTTGCTCAAGGATTTGTAGATGATGAAGTTGTAGATGATGATGAAGATCCCGACTATGAAGAGGAAGACGATGATGATGACGATGATGTCGAAGAAGGTGACATTGAAGTAAAGCCTGCAAAACAAGTTGGTATTTCAAAAAAGGAGGGTGAAGATGAGAATGAGGATGATGAAGATGATGAATATGATGAGAATTATTTACAGAAATTTGATGCCGATGTAAATAAAAATTACATTACCGATTTTCACCCAGAGTGTTTGATACACAACTATGATGAAATTTCGAAGCTATCTATAGTTACGCGCGATGAAACTAACATTATTGTTGACCCTCTTCACAAAACTATCCCATTCTTGACCAAGTATGAAAAGGCGCGTGTTCTTGGACAGCGAGCCAAACAAATTGAGTGTGGGGCCAAACCGCTTGTAAAGATCCCTGAAAATGTGATTGATGGATATATTATTGCTGAGCTAGAGTTACAGCAAAAACGCGTTCCGTTTATTATTAAGCGTCCTATTCCAGGTGGTGCGTTTGAATATTGGAACTTGAAGGACCTTGAAATTATCGGCTTTTAATTACACACAAAAAGGCCATCCTAAAATATTATAACATTTTTGTTCTCTCCATTGTCCATTCTCATAAATTTGCCTTCCAGATTGTTGTCCAAATTCTAACCCAAAGATTTTGAAAGACGTGTTTTGTAAAAACCCGCCTTTTTGATTTTTTCTGCGGCGGGTTCTGTTTTGTCTCGGTTTGTTGCGTTTTGTTTTCCCTTTATTCATATACTATAACTATATTTTTTCTGTTTGTAGGTCTATCTCCTTTTTGTATTTCGCTTCTTTTTTGTATTTCGCTTCTTTTTTGTATTTCGTTTCTTTTTTCCCCCACCAGGATTTGAGGATGTTTTGGCCAACCAATCATTAAATTTCTTTTGGCGTCCACTTTCTAGTGCCATAACGAACCCTTCATGTTCGGCACTAAGTGGTTTCCCACTTTCAAGTCCTGCTATCAATCCTGGAATAAGTTTATAAAATTTTGGACCATTATTTGGATCACAACTGAAAAATGTCCACGTCTCATTTTTACGTCCACATAATTGTTTAAACTTCTGAGCGTCTATTTTGTTATCCGACCGATATATTAAAAATCTGTCGAATTCTCGCAATGCTTTCAATGCGTTTTGATTGTGTTCGTCGCGTATGTCACAAATTGGAAGTTTATGCCCGGGGTCTGTTCCAACTACAATATTAACCAGTTTTGTCGCAATAGCATTACGGTCCAACATATGTTCCTTGTCTAAGAAAGCATACGGAGCAAATTCTAGATCTAATGACATTGGCATATTTCCTTCGTCATAAAAACAATCCCTCCCTAATAAATTTGGGTCATGATCAAACCCGAACTTTGAATACAAACATAGACCGTCTAAATTATAAAAGCCTCCCGCCAATTCCAATAAACCTGGTTGAAGTGGGTAATATAAAATTGTATATAAATATAACGCCATCAAAAGTGTGCCACACCCTTTAAACGCACCATGCTTGACACATATTAAATTTACGGCAAATGCGTCTGGCATTTTTTTACATTCGCCTTTTTGAACTATTATGAGAGCTACTATGCTTTTTAGTTTGTCCTCTCTCAAATGAGGCGCATCTTGCCCTCTGGTTCTCGGGTCTCTGTGTGGTAAATCGCTAGTCCGTTGTTTCGGGTCGTCTGGATATAAAGCATCATAACTGTCGTCGATTTCTCTCATCTGCTCTTTTTCTAGATCTGTTGGTCCCTGATAATCAAGTGGCAATGCTGGAGGAAGGCCTGTTTTTGTATCCTCGTCACCCTGATACATTTCTTGCATTTCGCTTCCGGTTATGTCAACGAAACTTTCTTGAGATCCAAACGCATTACCTTGGGACTGGGATTGGGACCCATCCACATAATCGTCAACCGGCCGTGTGTTCACCTCCATGTCGGGTGTCGCAAGAACAACTATGTCAAAATCATCATTATAAATTGCTTTTGCAGTCGCTCCGCGACCATAATTTATCCCAATCTTACCATTACATACATCAAATGCTAATAATTTTATCATATCTTGTCTCCTTTTACTATTTTCATTTCGATAATATTCGGTATCTTCTAGAGATTGCTTAGCTACTGGAATACTGTTGAAATAATGTAAAATTATTTCATCTAATGAATACAATTTATAATGAGCTATTGCGGTTTCTTTTCCTGTTGCCTTAAGCCCTGCCGCAAAATTTGCATTTATTCTGTAATCAAAAAACACAGTCATACAGTATACATATATTTTTCTATTTGGATCTTCAAAGTTCTTTAAGTCCTTTTGGGAATTTATATTTAAAATCGCAAATTTTTTGTTTTTCCAAGACTTTTTTGGTAAAACCAATTTTGGACATTTATAAATGTCCATTTTCTGATTTCCCAAAAAGGTCTTGGCAAAAAAAAGTGAAAAAATGAGTTTAGACCATAATCGTCTAATTACCAAAAATTTGATTTTGGGTTGTTATCATAACTTTTTTGTATTTTTAATAATTTTAAAAGAAATTTATTTTCTGGACTAATATTAAGGATGACAGTGGATGACAATTTTGATGCCAAAAATGCCCAAAAATTTATATGTGATATTTGTGACTTTAAATGCTGTAAACTATCAAATTGGAATAAACATATTATTACATCAAAACATCAAAAGAATGACAATGGATTACACCTGGATGACAAAAATGATACTGAATGTGTCGAATTTAAATATATTTGTGGTTGTGGTAAAAAATACAAATATCGTCAAGGGTTGTGTAAACACAAAAAAAAATGTAAAGGCGAACAACACGAAATAGATTTAAATTCGATCGATGCAAACTTAATTATACAACTTTTGAAACAGAATGACGAGTTCAAAAATATGATGGTTGAACAGAATAACAAACTCATTGAAGCATACAAAACCAATACAACAAGCATAAATAATGGAAATATTAATTCACACAACAAGACCTTTAACCTGAATGTATTTTTAAATGAGCAATGTAAAGATGCTATGAATATTATGGATTTTGTTGATTCTATCAAATTGGATTTGAGTGATTTGGAATCGGTCGGCAAACTGGGATACATCAATGGTATTTCCAACATCATTATTAAGAACTTGAAGGCCCTCGATGTTCACATGCGACCTGTTCACTGTACCGACTTGAAGAGAGAGACAATGTATGTGAAATCCCAAAATACATGGGAAAAGGAAGATGAAGAGAATAAAAATATTCGCCGGGCCATCAAACATATTGCCTTTAAAAATTATAAAACGCTCGAGTTATTCCAAGAGTTACACCCCGATTGTTTAGAGTATGATTCCAAGCACGGAGATCATTTTTTGAGGTTGAGGATAGAGGCTCTTGGCGGAGGGTCATCAAATGTTGATTATGACAGTCACACAAAAATCATAAAAAAAATAGCCAAAGAAGTCACTATCGACAAATCATGTTAGCAAACAATCGTTTTCAAATTACTTGTAAGAACACACCCACTTACGCTCGTTTTTTTTATATTTTTTACCAGTGTATATGAGATTTCAGTATTATTTAATCGGGAAAGTTTGTTTGTATTTTGTTTACACAATTGTGCACCCTTTTTGATAATTGTTTTCATACCCTTTTTATCAACAATGACATCGGGTAATTTCGCAACAACGTGGCACGATGACTCCATCTCCGAATGAAACCAAATATCATTTGGACCACCCATATCAATAACGCTAAAGTTGTCTTTTGCATTTTTTCCAACATAATATATAATTTCACAACCCAAATATTCAAAATAAACAATCTCTGCTTTCATTTGTATTCCTTTAAATTATAGGTTGTAAAAATAAATCATTTTTATTGAATAAGACATAAAAATGATAAACTATTTATTCTATGAAGATTGCTCTTTGTTTTTTAATCAGTTATGACCATGTTTTGAATAAAGAGCACATCTGGCGCAAATGGATTGAGCCCAACAAAGACATAATAAATGTTTATTTTTACTACAAGGACTACACAAAAATCCAATCAACATGGATTCAACAACATGCGCTACCTAGCACACATATTTATGAAACCACCTATTATCACGTGATTCCCGCATACATGTCGCTATTGAATTACGCATTTTCTCACGACAAACAAAATCATTGGTTTTGTTTTTTAACAGATTCATGTTGCCCAATTGTGTCGCCCAAACGATTTCGATATTTATTTTTCGAGTTCTACAACAAAAGTATTGTTAGTTGGAAGAGGGCATGGTGGAATACAACCTTTCACAAACGCGCCAACTTGGCACTGTTGCCCAATGAAATGAGACTGGCAAATGATCCTTGGTTTGTGTTAACAAGAGAAGATGTCCAATGTTGTTTAAAATTTACACAGACACAACCCAAACTGACAAAGTTGATTTGCGGTGGCGGATTAGCAAATGAGAGTTTATTTGCGATTATTTTGTATGTATACAAACGGCTAGACAAGGCAATTTGTTCAGTAACGCATGTGGCTGATTGGTCTCGAATGAAAGGTCCAACTAGTCCTCACTTGTTCAAGGAGGCAAATAAAACCGATATTGAATTCATTGAACGAGAGATAAATAAGTATGATCATACAATGTTTATTCGTAAAATCGCACCTGAATTTCCAGATGATGTGCTGAACCATTACATTTATAAATATTCTAGTTTAGAAGACAGTGGGCTCCAAATAAGAGACCCTCACATTGGTAAAAAGATACTCGTATATTTGTTTGGCTCACTGTTTATATACATTTGTATGAATTGGTATTTAGAAACTATTTATAATATGTAACATATGCTGCCAACAATCAAGGAGAGCGCATGCGCGTGTTCACATAAAGAAAGGGATGATAGCCTGATTTTAGATGGTGAGATGAGTGACGCCGAATCTGAAACAATCGATACAGAAATGGCCGAAGTTGAAAAATTTGTTGATAATATGAATAAACACATTGATTACACTAAGACGCTTGACAGGCGTCTTAATGAGCTTGATAATGAGATCAAGATATTGCGCACTCAAGTATTTGAATTACAATCGAAATTAGAGAATGAATTGAAATACAATTACTATATTGGTTCTGTATTTTCGGCATCGTTTGCGGTAACGTTAATTTTTTTACGACGAATGCGCTTATAAATGTTAATTTGAGTAAACTATTTAGAGTTTTTTCAATAAAATAATAAATGAATTGGAACCCAGATGAAGTCGATGAAAATGGAACGGAAGATGTAGATGTAGGAGTCGCGGAAGATGTAGAACATGTCGAAGAGTCGAGAGATACAGAAATCAAAGAATTTCTTGTTAGCATCCACAGATTGGTGTCGAAAAAAAGAGAACTTGAAAAAAATAATGTAATTTTAGAGAAACAGATACACAGATTGAAACGGGAGTTACACGAAACAAAGGTGAATACATCCTATGATCAAGACACTATATTTATTCTTTGTTTATCCCACCTTATTCTATTATTCGTGACGAAATTTTACTTGTAATTCTGTTAATTTGTTTCAATGGAATTGAGTAAACACATGTTGGGTTCGCACATGTGCTTACATTATCTACTCGTAATGTCGTTCTGTTATACACATCAATGAAATGTGCGTCATATGTTTTTCCGTTGTTTACAATTGTATATTTTTGACCAGGAACTAGTGATGACAAAAGGAGTGAATATTTGATAAAGTCTCGTGGTATGATGTGTTTTCCATGCTCATTGTATCCGTGATCAGTGACACATTTGATAGTTAAACTTTTTTCAGTTTCTGAAACAATTGTGCCAACAAATCGGTCATTTTTCATGTTTGTAAATAAATACAATTCGTTCATTTTGTTATCTTTTGGACAAAGATAACAAAATACAAATCATTTTTTTCTTTTATCTTTTAGAAAAAGATAACAAAAATTTGGCTTTTTATTTGGCTCCACCTTTCCTAAAGGTGGATTTTCAAAGGTGAAAGATTTATTATAACAATAATATACAAATGGAACTAATTGTTGACGGACAAGGAATTATATTTTATAGAATACCGCGCGGCACAACCTTATTTCGGGGCGATTCCGACGAATATTTATATAAGGAACAGATTATGCGTTTACAAAACCAACCTACATTTTTTGGTGTTGAGCAAGAAAATGTTGAAGAAAATTATGGTATCGCATATGAATTTGTCACGTTGGTTGAATTAAACCTAATCGCATTAGATAAGAATCAAGGAACCGCATTTTATAATTTGTTGCCTGCCGAATATAAACGAATTCTAGATACAAATTATGGTTATAAAACTGGAACAAGAGATTCGGTAAGTGAAGAGGATAAGAAGATTTTAGCATATATTTGTGAGAATGGGTATGATGGGTATGCGTGCGGCACAATGCCAACTACAATGGGTGGGACATTTCATAGCGAAGTGGCATTGTGTAGTCCAGCCGATAAATTATCTGGTGGTGAATGTGTAACTGATCCGGCAACTGCGAAACATAAAATATATGAACTTAAAATGCGTCGTTTTGCGCCTGTAAAACAAAAACGTCAACCATTGAGAAATATGGAAAGTCCACCCAGACAATTATTTAGTGGTTTGGATAGTCCAAAACCTCTTGCGAGAGGCTTATTTGATAGTCCTAGGTCTCCGCCTGTCGCAAGAGGGTTATTTGATAGTCCTAGGTCTCCGTCTGTCGCAAGAGGGTTGTTTTCAACAGATGACAAGGAGAATACAAGTTTATTTGGAGGAAAACGAAGAACAAAAACTAAAAAATTCACTTTTAGAAAAAGTGGAGCAAAAGGAAAGATTGAAAGAAAAAAGAGACGCACACAAAAGAAACGTCGCAATAAGAAAACAAAAAAATGAATTAAACATAAATTGTTTAACTTTATATAATGAGAATAAAGTTAAGTGAAAAATATCAAACAGAACGTGAAGATATTTGTGCAAGATTGATTAGTATACTTCAATTGGACAATAATAATTCTTTTTTACTATGCGATTTGGATGATAATATTGAAAAACAAGAACAAATACTTGAGATGAAAGAGGAAATACAAAAATATTTTGCTTGTTCTACCATCTCATCATTCAAACCCGGCTTTGAATGTAAGCGACCATATTTGAATATTGTTAGAAGTATTTTGAGAAAGCAAGATTATATATTTGATTGTGGAACAACATTTACAAAAATAGAAAATGGAGTTTATAAAACTTCAACCAAATATAAAGTATTTAGGAATAATTAAATAATTTAATTTATAAAGCAAATTATTTAAAAATAAAATGTGTATGTAATATATAGAATGCCACATCATCAAACATGTATACAAGAAGGTTGTATGAAAATATCTTCATTCAATTACAAAGGGTTAAAAAGACAATATTGTTCGTTTCATAAATTAAGTGACATGGTTAATGTAAAACATAAAACATGTATACATCCAAACTGTGATACCATAGCAATTTTTAATGTTGTTGGGAATAAAACTCCGTTATATTGTTCTCTTCATAAAGATGACAATATGATAAATATTAGTAAAATAAATGCGCTATGTAAACACGAGACGTGTAATAAAGAAGCTCTTTATAATATTAAAGGGTCAAAGAATGGGGTTTTCTGTTCAGACCATAAATCATTTGATATGATTGATATAAGACATAATCGATGTTTGTGTGGGTTATCACTACCTTGTTTTAACTATATAAATAAACCAGCCAGGTTTTGTGCGAAATGTAAAGAAAATGATATGATTGTTATTGGAAAAAAATGTATAAATGATAATTGTAATACAACATCTACCAAGAAGTTTAAAGGTTATTGTGCGTTTTGCTTTCAGCATTTGTTTCCGGATGACCCACTAACTAGTGGCATTCATAAGAAAACAAAGGAAATTGCTGTAAGAAATTTTTTGAATACAAAATTTGATGGGTTTATTCATGATAAACCAATGTGGACTGGTAATTGTGATTGTTCTCATAGAAGACGTATCGACCATCGCAAACTAATTGGGAATACATTGTTGTGTATCGAGACAGATGAAAAACAGCATAAGTATTATGAAAATGAGGATGAAAAAATAAGGTATGATGACTTGTATATGTTACATGGTGGGAAATTTATTTTTATTCGATTTAATCCTGATAATTATGTAAATATTAACGGAACTAAAAAAACTACTTGTATGAGTTATAGATTGAAAGAATTGGAGCAAGAAATTTATATTCAAATGGAGAGGATAACTAATGAGGAAAATACAGATTTATTAGAAATTCATTACCTGTTTTACGACGGGTATAATTATACGTCATAAAGTCTAACAGGTTTTCCAACGATTTCCGCACTCTAAGCATGTGACGAAAATTGTTGTGGGCTCATCAGAACTACGAGTCTGCGCAGAAAGGTATGTACACTTTTTTGATTTACATTTGCGACACGTAAAAGTATCCGTAGAAGCTTCGATGTTACCCTCAAATTTATGCTTGTCCGCAATGCTCTTTTTCAATATAAGTTCATCCCATTTCTCGGGTCGCAACTCTTGGTGTGTCATAAAAGCAACAACATGAGACTGAATAGTTTCATCATTAATTTGATCGAGAATGTGCGTATTTTTATTTATATTTTGAATAATGCTACGCAAATGAGACGTATAAATTTGAACAAAACTCGCATTGTCCCACTTCTTAATTACTTTACGACGGTCAGCCTCCTTCAATGTGTAATTGAAAATCCCCTTTTCCAAGTTTGAGCTATTTTTAGGATTGCACAAAATTTCATTAATCTTATCCACAATTTTCGCACGGAATTGTTCGGGGTGTTCAATCTTCTTGAACGACATGATTAGTATTGATTTGAATTATATATTTGTATTTAAATCAATTTTTTTCACCTTATCCACCTTTTCCACCTTTAGAAAAGGTGGAGACAAAAGCTAAAAGCGTAGCGTTTAAGCGAAGCAAAAGCTAAATCTACAGTAGTTTTTGCTCCACTTTTCTTAAAAGTGGATAAAAGTGGATAAAAGTGGATAAAAGTAGATTTTTTACTACATCCAGAGTAATAATATGATAAAAGTATATATATGGATACATACAAACTGAATAAAACATTGAGGGGGAATGGGGCATTTATAAATACCGTTTCATTTAGCAACAATGAGAAATTTATTATAACAGGAGATGAGGATGGTAATGTAACTGTATGGGATATTGAAACAAATCAACCTGTTTTTCTACATCATAGCGCCAATGAAGTAAATTCCGCATTGTTAAGCCCAGATGGAACCCAAATTATTATTGGCTACACAAACAGCAAAAATGGAGCGTTGATTTTGAGTACAGGTCAATTTGTTGAATGGGGCGATGAAGATTCTCTTCTTGCGTTTAATCGCACCGGCACTCAAATAGTTTCTGGTGACATCAATGGTAATGTTAAAATTTGGGATGCAATAACTAAAGAACTTGTAAGAATAATAGTAAATAATGGAGAAGAACAAGTTACTACGATCGTATTCAACCCGTCAGGAGATAAAATTGCGTGCGGGATAAATGGTCAAATACTTGTATATGAGGTTGAAACAGGTAACAATGTTTTAGTTATGGGTGCTGAAAATGACGACCACGATTCATTTAATGTTTCATCGATTTCGTTTAGCCCCGATGGAAACAAAATTGTTTCTAGTCAAATTGATAATTTTGATAAAAATAATAATTTTCTTAATGTATGGGTATATGGTGAGCAGTTGTTGTATACAATGGCTACAGAAGGTAACCCATATTCAGTAATTTTCAGTCCCGATGGAAAATCTATTGTTAGTGTTGGAATGAATATTATTCAAATATGGGACGCTGATCAAGACAATAAATTGTTGTCCACAATTAATTGTAAGAATAGTATTTTATCAATTGACTTTAATCATGATGGAAGTAAATTTGTGGTTGGTGGGAGCAAACTCCAAATATGGGAAAGTAGAGATTGGGAAACAATGATGGCTATAGACGACTCCATAGAAGAGGTAAGACCTGGTATACCACATGAACTTATTGGAACAATCGCAGGTTTTACAGGTAAAAGTAGTGTGCCAAAGCAATACATTGAACGATCAACTGCGAATGAGCTATTATTTCCAAAAGGTGGCAAACGCAGTTACCGTAAACGTAGTACCCGTAAACGTAGTACCCGAAAACGCAAAATCAAGGCAAAACATTCTGCTTGAAGCAATTATTATTTGATAACATGAAATTGGTCAGTGTTAGGATCATAGTAAACCGGTGTCAGCATCGGCACCAAGAATTCATGCTTTGCTCGCGTGCTCTTGTATCCACTAACTATATTCCATCCAGGTAATGGTAAATTACAAAACTCGATATAATAAATTGTGTTCAACGACAAAAATGCTGCGACATAACTTAATGCCGATGGCGCAGTAATCAAAATATCAGCAAATACCATTTGTGTAAATGTATCTTCGATTGGTTCATTCAGGTGTAACACAGTATATTCATTGTCGAACATCCTGAATTCCGCCATATGTCCTTGTGAATAAATGTGAAATCTCGCATTTGGATGTAGTGAATAAAGCTGCTGAATCAATCCCATATATAATTCGTTTGGAGCGTCCATTCCAGGTAACACGGATTGCCGATTTCCTCCAGTTCTGTGATAATCATGGTTATTCATTCGTCGTATGTGAATCGCAATATTTATATATGATGATGAATCCGCAAATGGGTTGGGTTTACCAGCACGAAACAACAAACGTATTATTTGTAGTGATTTCGACTTTGCGCATTGTTCAACATTTAGATGAAAGAATCGCAATAACTCAAATGTCTCGAGAATGTGGTGTGGTTCATCACTAACATGTTCAAAATTTCGAGTAAAGTTTATAAGCTTTTCTTTCTTTTCAATATAATCGGGATCCTCGTGATAATTGTGTTCTAAATCTTTGAATGGTGAATACACAAATTTACAATCATTTAACTCGGCATACATTACACTCAAAATTAACATTTTAAAATTTTCCCCAAACCCATCTTGGGTTTTATTAGGATTCGTAACTACCTTTATATTGTTGGGGCGATTCGGCATTTGTAATGTTGATATATATTATTTTCTATTTTTTATCGCTATCATAATCATAAGATTCTTCACTCAATTCACTTCCTATGTCGATTTCATCCGCTAGTTCATCGTCGTCATCATCATTTGCGTCATTTTTTGGGTCGGTGTCGACATCATAATCGCTTTCATCGCACGACTCATAATCCTCATCGGTATCGCTACTGTCTACTACAAACCCATCCTTCAAGTATCCATTCTTTGTCTTCTTCTCCTTTGGCACATTTGCTAGTTCATCTTCCTCCTGCTCATCTTCCATTGCGGTTGCGGCAAGATCTTCAAAGCCACCAAACAACTTTTCATAAATCTTATTCCACAGCTCTAATGACAAATTGATATATTTGTCATTTTCCTTTGCGATGATGGCACAGTTACCAAAAAACAAAGTATTATCAATTGGCGGCGGGAAATCATATTTGTTTTCACAATTAGCACGGCCATCCGTCTTGGCAAATACTGCGACTGTATACTTTTTTCCACCCGTTTTTACACTCCACTCCGTTTGTTTTGCGAATCCATCATTCTTCTTGAAACCACACTTCTTGAATAGCTCTTCCTCAACAAAATCCTTAATAGTCAACAATTTGATGGTTCCAGGCTTTTCAACAATTACAATAGTAATGCTCATGATTGTATAATGTTTGTAGAATGGGTTTAAATAGTTTACACATTTTAATATATCCCATGAAGGTATATATTGACAATTATTCAGTTAAGGACCTTTTTTCAAATATTACCAATTTTGAAAAATATTACAAATCGACAAACACGTGGGCGGAATTTTATACACACGAAGGAGTTTTTACAATTGAGAAAAATCAAGTATTCAAACTGAATGTTGTAGATGTTGATATAACTAGGGTCGATAATTTAATACTTGACAATTCGTATTATACCAAACATGCCGTGTATCAATTGCCACCGAATCATATTGTTCACATAATAACCCAAATGGTGTATGCGACATCATTCAAATCAAATATCAAGTTAGTTATTGAAGGATTTAGTAAAAATGACATCTTTGACCCGTTTAATTTTTATTTTGATGTAAGTGATAATGTTGCTCTTCATCATGTGAACAATGAAATTAAATTATTTCTATAATATAGAGATAGAGAATGGCGTCCCAAGATAAAATTTGGTTAAATATGCGATCAAATCCATATAAACATGGTGGTGGGTCATTCAAAGATGCATTTCAAGCAGAAGCGATAAAAAGTCTCGTAGGGTTTGATTTTGGGAAAGTTAGCGCACAACTACCAGATATTCGCGATCAAACTCAAATTGCGCCTGGTTGTGTGATTTTAAACATCCGGATTAAGTTAATTCCATTGAAACAAGGAGAAATAGAAACTCCTGAATATCTAAATCAAACGGAAAAATTTATGAGAAACACTGCGGCGGAACTAGAATTACAGAGCAGATTTGCGGTTGATGGGTATGCGCTTCCAATATTAGGATTCATGGCAATACGTCGCGATACAGTCCTTATGGAAGAATATGGAATAGCCAATATACTTGCGAAAATTAGATCAGTACCATATTATCCTCTGGGCTCAATTGATGGTTTTTTTGTGATCATGTTAAAATGTGGATATAATGAACGCAATGGAATAGTATTACAAGTATTTGATAGCCCCCCTCAGGATAAACAAGTCATGGTTGATAGTGTGATTAATTTTATAAATTATGCGATTGATGTTCAAAATGTTATTTTGTATGATTTCAAACCACCAAATTTATGTAGGTCGCCATTTGAACCCGGCAAAGTGGTAGGCCTTGATTTTGACCCAAATTACTGTATCAATATTGGTCGTTTCGCAAGTCAACCTAGACCAGCAGCAATTATGAAAGCATATATGTTTTTAATGTTTGCTTGTTTCCAATATAGTTTTGGTGAAAAGGACATTAAAATAACGATTGCGCTACATAATGGGCTAGTAAGATTACATGTTGATAAATTATTAGATTCTATTATTTCAAACCCTGTATGTGTAAAAATGTTAAAGCATTATTTATACCTGGAATTATCACCTATTAAATTAAGGGATGTTTTAAGATACAAATACATCGATCGTATTGCCGCAGATGCGGGGGTTTCTACATTGGCTTTAGCCGCTGCCAAAGCGCCTCAATGGGATGAACCTATGCAAGGGGAAAAGGGTGGGCGTAAGAAAACAAAACGTAAGAAATCACGGCGCCGATTTTACACCATTGCGCATTGAAAATGCGCAATCAGCATCATCTTCGCCACTCATAACAGCCCCCGAAGGGGGCGTTTTGAATGAGCAAAGGTGTAATAAAAATGGAAAAGAGATGTGTGTTTTTATCCAGGATAAACAAATCTTCAAATAGTATATGTTATTGTGGACCATCCAAATCACTTTATTATCAATTATATTAATATTTTTGGTTCATTATCTAATAAACTTTTTTAAATCAACATTGACGGTTCCAAAGATTAAGGATTTAGTGAATAACCCGGCACACAAATACGAAAATATGTATAATGTAATTTCTAGTCATCGAGAAGTAACCCCGGCTCCAACACCAGACACTATGAAAAATGATTTAAAGTCCTTTTTAAAGAAACAGCTCAGGTCGGAAGAAATGACAAGCACCGAAATTTCCACATTGGATTATTCATTTGTATAATCGATATAAAGATTATTCAAGACTTATTCTAGAGTGCGATGTTACATGACGATATTTTAGCGACTTTTCCAAATATCAAACTTTCTTATGAGAATATTACGCATAAAAAAGTTTACAATGCTGATTTGGTAATGGCGATTCCACAAGGAATTAAATGCTTTGCCTGGTTCACTGTATATAATGATCAAAATGTGTGTGTATTGATAGAGCTAGCGAGTAACAAACAATTCGCGAATGTTCGATTTGTAAATGCGTGCTTTCACACCGAATTGTCGTATGGCACAATCCTTTATGGAACATCATTTTACAGTCCGGCATTTTTTACGATTGAAGATATTTTTTATTATAAGGGTGATGATGTGTCGCGACGTAATTGGGGTGATAAGTTGGTATTGTTCCAAAAAATGTTGGATACCGAAATTTCACAAAAATCATATAATAAATCATTTGTTGTGTTTGGGCTACCGGTGTTGAGCAACAATTATGAGGATTTGTTGTTTAAGACTAAATCGCTGCGATACAAGATTGATAGTATTCAATTTCGAAATTATAATCGGGTAAATAATTTCCAATTTATGCCGTTTTTGGTAACACATAGAAGTAACCAAACTCCAAGAAATATTGCGCAGCCACATATATATAGACCCATACATAGTTCTACAAATAATACTATGAACAATCCTAATTTCATAAATGTTCAACCAGCAAAGGTTATACAACCCACAAATATCCAACCACTTAAAAATAATACAAGACGGCGCGAAGTAGTCTTTACTATTAAGCCGGATATACAAAATGATATTTACCACTTGTATTGTAGTGATGGTAAGGAATTCGGTATTACATGTATTCCAGACTACACAACCAGTGTTATGATGAATAACTTGTTTCGAAGCATTAAAGAGAATAAGAATCTAGATGCGCTAGAGGAAAGTGACGATGAAGAGGAATTTCAAAATGATAAGGTGGATCGGTTTGTCTTTATGGATAAGGCATATAAAATGGTATGTGCGTTTCATACTAAATTTAAGAAATGGTATCCGGTGCGTTTAGCAGATGAAACCGAAAAGTTGGTTGATCGTAGCAATTTGTATATACATAAATAGGTTATTTTATAGAGTTATTATATACATGTCAGCTGGTTCTGGAGCATCTAATTTGGGTTATGGGGGGACTGTGCCATTAAGCAATGTAAATGGAAATTATGTGAATGTAGGAAACACGAATAACCCGATTCATTTTGGTAGCAATCAAATTCCCGGAACCTTTGGACTTCCTGGTTTAGCAGGAGCAAAGAGCAATGTTGATGCTGCGGCGGGAATAGTTCCTGGAATATGTATGAACGGAGGAGCTTTAAAACGAAAAATAAAAAATATCACTAAAAAGTATAAGATGAGAAGTAAACGAAATTTGACAACTTTAAAAAACAGAGTTCGGGCCAGATATTCTCGCGCGTTAGCATTAGCCAAGTCTAAAACAGGCGGCAGAAAACGAGCTCTTAGACGTAGTCGCTCTGTTAGCAGAAGCCGTAGCCGCGGGCGTTCTCGTGGTCGTAGTCGCTCACAACGCGGTGGTTATTCGCAGTATCAAAATAACTTGCCTATGACACAAACATATTCGCTTGGTGGTATGCTAGATCCGAAGATGTCGGCTCTGGCGAGCCCTCCGCCATACGAGGTTCTGCCAAATTGTGTGAACTGTGTGGATAATTACAATCACTTTACGGGCAAGGGTTTTCCATCGGCAGGACATTAACTTTACATATTTTCTCAAATTCAATTTGAAATGATATCACTTATACTTAGAGCAATCAGCATTGCTCTTATACACTGTTCGTCTCTGGGTTTGAGACCGTTTATTTGGCGAAGACGGTAGTGTTTGTAATTCCATTGTATCTACAATACAATAATGTTTCCCTAATTCACGATTTACCCAAGTCATTCCCCAATCACCAATTATTTCTGTATCTATTACCTGTATATGTTCATTTGTTATGGTATGACGACCATCGTTTTGTATCCTTCTGTATAGTGACATTGTCACACTTTCTTTTCCATAGATAGTTTGTTTTATGAATTTGTACGGAATTTGAATTTCAATTTGCCCGCCAATTGACATCTCTTTATTTGCGATTGAAGCCTTTTCAACCAAACTCGCGATAAATTCGTTATTTCTGTATTCTTCATTCAATATGCTTGTGTAGGTAATTTCAATTGTTGGTTCGTAATTAGTCATTTTATATTAGACTCTTGAAGATTTAACTTTAAATTGTTACATTATAATTATTCGAGGGTATAATTCATACCTATCTTGTTATATTCAATTGTCCAAGCTTATGTGGTTGTAGAGGTGGTTTCGGCTTCACAGGAATATTTGGATGAGCGCTTCTCTGCCTTGGTATACTAACAGGAACCTTTTCAACCCGCGGGTTTTCAATCGGCACCTTTTCAGTCGGCACTTTTTCAGTCGGCACCTTTTC